>Ga0209514_10000350_pt1 | contig 97392 bp, 73 predicted proteins | sample Subgrocontami58m_FD_187452 | JGI IMG/M metagenome (GOLD analysis project Ga0209514, IMG submission 187452) | Subsurface groundwater microbial communities from S. Glens Falls, New York, USA - GMW37 contaminated, 5.8 m (SPAdes) (version 3) | ecosystem: Environmental > Aquatic > Deep subsurface >... | reverse complement strand
AGTCTCTTCCAATACAAGATGAGCCTGGAGGGTGGGGCCATTTCTAACGCAATATGAGCCTGAGGGGTTTCGGCTGGGCTGTCTATCATCGGAGCCATGCGACTAGATATGGACGATACGCGGCTGGAGACGATTGAACAAGTCAGGCGGTTTCTGGAGGGGAGCCATGGCATCGAGTTCAAGCCCCAGTCTGGGGAAGAGAAGTACGTATGGACTGAGGCGGTGTTGAGGAGATTGAGGTATCCCAAGCTGGGGCGTGGGGACAAAGGGGTGGTCCGGCGTTACCTCATGAAGGTGACGGACTACTCCCGCGCGCAGGTGTCCCGGCTGATAGGGGAGTACAAAGGTCAAGGTTCGCTATCCCGACATGTCGGGAAGTACCGCCGCCACCGCTTCGCCGCCAAGTACACCCCGGGGGACATGGCGTTACTGGCCAGGACGGATGAGCTGCACGACTACCTGAGCGGTCCAGCCACCAAAAGGATCCTGGAGCGGGAGTACCGAGTCTACGGGCGCCAGGAGTTCAAGAACATCTGCGGGATATCTGTGGCGCACCTGTACAACGTGCGCAAGAAGAACCTTCGTCTGGGGCTAGGGAGAACATTCACCAGGACCAGGCCGGTGGCGGCGCCCATAGGGGAGCGGGCCGCGCCCGACCCCAGAGGGGCGCCAGGCCACATCCGTGTAGACACGGTGCACCAGGGGGACATGGACGGCCGGAAGGGCGTATACCATATCAACGCGGTGGACGAGGTGACGCAGTGGGAGGTAGTGGCCTCGGTGGAGAAGATATCGGAGTCCTACCTGGTCCCCGTGGTGGAGATCATGCTTTCGGCGTTCCCCTTCGTGGTCCAAGGCTTCCACACGGACAACGGTTCTGAGTTCATTAACTGGCCGGTCGCCAAGATGCTGAACAGCCTACTCATTCGCTTCACCAAGTCCAGGCCAAGGCATTCCAACGACAATGGGCTGGTGGAGTCCAAGAACGGGGCCGTAGTGCGAAAGCACCTGGGCTATGCCCATATCCCCCAGTCATACGCCGGGCAACTCAATCTGTACAACACGGACTTCCTCAACCCCTACGTGAACTTCCACCGGCCCTGCTTCTTCCCTGTGGCCACTGTGGATGCCAAGGGTAAGGTGAAGAAGACGTATCCCTATCAGGAGGTGATGACGCCCTATGAGAGACTGAAATCACTGCCCCAGGCCCAGCAGTACCTGACCCCCGGCGTAACCTTCGGCAAGCTCGACACAATCGCCCACCAAATGAGCGACAACGAATTCGCAGAAAGGATGGTTACAGCTCGCTCCCAGCTCTTTGACCAAATCTCAGAGCATGACAGGCGCCCACCCGAAGCACAGGCTTTTCCACATATCCACAGTCTCAACAAAGAAAGAAAAAGTAGCAAAAAGAAAGAAAGCCCCACTCCTATCCCTTCAGGCTCATTCTTCGATTAGAATAGACTGGGGTAGCCAAAGGGTTGCGCTGCCCCGCCACCACTAGCGCAGCAGGTTCCGGGCGATGACCATGCGGTGCACCTCAGATGGCCCTTCCCCCAACCGCCTCACCCGCGCCTCCCGATACCAGCGCTCCAGGGGCAGCTCCTTGGACACACCATAGCCCCCATGGACCTGTATCGCCCGGTCAACCACATGGCCCAGCACCTCGCTGGAGAACACCTTGGCGATAGAGGCCTCCTGCCGGTAGTCCTCTCCCCGGTCCGCTTTCCAGGCGCCGTCCCAGGTCAGCCACCGAGCTGCTCTGATCTCGATCTCCGAGTCCGCCAACATCCACTGGATGGCCTGTCTCTGCGCCAGAGGTTGTCCGAACGTGACTCGCTCTTTGGCGCGCTGGACAGCCATGCGCAGAGCGGCCACAGCCACTCCCACATTGGCCGCCGAGTAGGGGAAACGGAGGTACCCCAGCAGACCCGCCACCAGGTCGAAGCCTCTGTTCTCCTCGCCCAGCAGGTTCTCCGGCGGCACGGGGCAGTCCTCCAGCACGATCTCGTTGGGGTACCACGGACGGATGACGGGCACCGGGCGTACCTTGAAACCTGGATAGGCGGTCTCCATGATGAAGCAAGAAATGCCCCCATGCCCTGGGCCACCCGTACGGGCGAATAGTACCCCCCACTGGGCCTCGTGCGCACCGGAGATGAAGATCTTGGTGCCGTTGAGCACCCAGCGGCCGTCCCGTCGCACAGCGCGGGTCTGGACCGCGTTGGCCGGGTCAGAGCCACCCCCAGGCTCGGTGATGGCATAGAAGGTCTTGATTGCATCGCGAACGGCGGGGACACCGTACCTCCGTACCTGCGCCGGACTACCTGAGAAGATTACTGGGGGAGGAGGACGGCCCATAGTGCTGTAGGCCGGATTGTACAAGCCGTTGCGATGCTGTGCCGTTTCTTCGGAGACCACGCACTGACCGAAGACACCCAGGCCGCCACCGCCGTGCTCTTTGGCCACGCCAAGGCACCACAGGCCGGCTGACCTGGCTTTGCTGGCCAGGCGCTCCCAGTCGGCCGGAGAGATGTCCACCGCTTCGGGGTCCATGCCCACCTCTAGAGGCAATACCTCGTCCCTGACGAACCGCTTCACAGTGGTCTGGAGCATCTTCAGCTCCAGGGGCAAATCATACCCTTGCATGTCTGGGTCCCTCCAGTCTCTACGCCACAGGGGTATTGGCCACTACGCCCTTCTCTTCCAGACCAGATGCTTCGCCCTCCGACAGCCCAAGGAGCTCGTCCACCACCCAGCGGTTGTGCTCCCCAAAGTCCGGCGGCGGACGGCCTATGGCCCCAGGCGTCTCCCCCATGGTCCACGGCACGCCCGGGTAACGGTGAGCATCTACCCCCACGTGTTCCACCACCGGCAGAAAGGTCCGCGCCCGAACGTGAGGGTCCTCCACGACCTGCTTTATGTCAAGGATAGCGGCCGCGGGCACTCCGGAGCGTTGGAGCGTCCGCATTAGCTCCAAGTGGTCGAGCTGGAGAGTCCAGGCAGCCAGGTGCCCGTCTATCTCCGACTGATGTTGCCGGCGGCCGAGCGTCGAGGCGAATCGCTCGTCCTTCGCCCAGACTGGGTCACCCATAGCTCCACAAAGCGCCCGCCACTCGCTATCATTTCGGACGGCAATAGCAATCCAGCGGTCCTCGCCCTGACACGGATATGCCCCGTGAGGCGCCCAAATGGAGTGGCGGTTTCCTTGCCGCTGGGCTACCCGCCGGTTCATGGTGTAGTCTATGACGGCCTCGCCCATGACCATGGTCAAGGACTCACGTAGAGACAGGTCAATGTGCTGCCCCTTCCCCGTCAGCCGCCGATAGCGCAACGCGGCCAGCACCGCAAAGGCGGCATGCAGTCCACCTACGGGGTCCCCGTAGGCGATACCCGTCTTGAGAGGAGGGCCGTTCGCGTATCCCGTCATGGCAGCCAGACCTACCATGCCTTCCAGGCCCGTGCCATACGCCACGTAGTCACGATAGGGTCCCGTCAGCCCAAATGCCGGCATGGAAACCATGATTATGTCGGGCCGTATCTTTCGCAGCTCGGGGTAGTCGAGGCCGAAGTTAGGCATGACTCGCGGGCTGTAGTTCTCCACAACCACATCGGTCACCACCACCAGGCGACGAAAGGTCGCCCGTCCCGCCTCGGTGGACAGGTCCAGGGCCATGGCCCGCTTGCCGCGATTCAGCTCGTTGTAGTAGGCAAACCGGTTGTATGGCTTCTCCCCCGGCTGGCGCTCGGGGTACATTATGTCTAGCCCCGCCGGTATCGGGGGCATGGGCCCCCGGCCCGCGCGCATGGGCGCCTCAATGCGTAGCACCTCGGCCCCCATGTCCGCGAGCAGCCGCGTGCAATATGGGCCAGCGTATACCTGCGTCAGGTCAAGGATACGCACCCCTGCCAGACCCCGTACTGAGCCTGTCGAGGGAGCACCGCGCATCAGATTGCTCCCGCCTGCCGCAGGCGCACCAGGTCCACGCGATCGAGCCCCAGCCAGCCACAGTACACCTCATCGTTATGTTCACCAAGCAACGGCGCCCGTCCGGCGCACCAGGGGGACTCCGGCATCCGGAACGGCGCGCCAGGGTATGTCCACGTACCAGCCTCGGGGTGGTTTATGTCAACAAAATAGCCTCTCCCCCGGTACTGGGGGTCTGCCACCACTTCGGCAACGTCCTGCACCAGGGAAAAAGGTATTCGCCACAGTTGCGCCCCATGGAACAGCTCTTCCGCGGTGTGCTCTCGTAGGTAAGGCGCCGCGAGCGCATCTATCTCGTCGGCCAATCCCCGTGCACCTACGTACTTGCGATCTCGGAGCGCTGGCGCCTCCAGGAAGGTGCAGAAGGCATCCCAGTCGCCGCCGGCGTGCACAAAGATGTACCCATCCTTGCAAGGCAAGATGGTGGAAGGGTAGGCGTAGTGGTGTCGGGCGCCATCTCGGCCCCGGATGTGTCCCGAGTACCCGTAGATGAGCGCCGCCCCTTCGGTCAGGGATGCTACCGATTCCACCGCAGAGACATCCACGTGCTGTCCCTCGCCGGTAGCCTCCTGCCAATAGACAGCCGACATCGTGGCCACCGCGGCGTGAAGCCCGGAGATGTACTCCGCCTGGTCCCCTGCCGCCAGCAGAGGCTCGCGGTCGGCCTCTCCGGTCATGTACATCAGACCACCCAGTGCCCAGGCGACGATGTCGCTGCCGAGCCAGTCGCGGTACGGCCCCGTCTGCCCAAAGTAGGTGACTGAGGTCACCAGCAGGCTGGGCTTCGCTCGGCGCAGGTCAGCATACCCCAGCCCGAGACCATCCAGGTAACCAGGTGCATAGGACTCTACCACCACATCCGCCCCCTGTGCCAGTCTGCGGAACAGGGAGGCCCCTGTCGCCGTCTCCAGATCAAGGGTAATGCCCTTCTTGTTGGTGTTCAGGTACAGGTACAGGCCACTCTTCTCAGGATGGGGCGCGTCTCCAGGGAAGGGGCCGGCCCGGCGAAGGGGATCGCCCTCGGGCGGCTCCACCTTGACCACCGTAGCGCCATAGTCGGCCAGCAGCTTGGCGCAGTAGGCTCCCGCAATCCCCTGGGACAGGTCCAGGACCCGGATGCCCTCCAGGGCCACACCATTGACCTCTGAGCTTGCCATCTACGGACTGCCCCGAAAGGTAGGGCAACTGACCTTCACCAGCGAGCCTATAGCTCCATCTCGCGCAGCTTCGGACTCAGGATGAGCCTAGGCTCCGTGGCCGCCTGGACCTCCTCCGGTGTCACCCCAGGCGCCACCTCCTGGAGCACCAGGCCCTGGCGCGTGACTTCGACAACCGCCAGGCTCGTCACGATGGTATTGACCACACCCTTGCCCGTCAGGGGATAGGTGCACTCCCGCACGATACGGGGTATCCCGCCCCGTGCGGTGTGTTCCATGGCGATGATAACCCGCTTGGCCCCACAGACCAGGTCCATGGCCCCACCGATAGAGCCAACTCCCCTCTGCGGGACCATCCAGTTGGCCAGGTCACCTCTCTCCGAGACCTGAAGCCCCCCCAGCACGGTAAGGTCCACATGCCCTCCACGGATCATGGCGAAGGAATCGGCGCTGTGGAAGAAGCAGGCCCCCGGAGCCAGGGTAACGTACTGCCCCCCTGCGTTGATCAGGTCGGGGTCTATCTCCTCCTCCTGGGCAATCCGACCGTAGCCCAGCATGCCGTTCTCCGCCTGTAGAGTCACCGTCATGCCCGAAGGGATGAAGTTGGACACCAACGTGGGCAGTCCGATGCCCAGGTTCACGTAGAACCCGTCCCGGAGCTCTTTGGCCACCCGCAGAGCGATGAGCTCGCGCGTCAGGCCACTAGGTCCTGTCATACGTCCACACCTCTAGCGTGCTGGCGACAGCGGCCAGCACGAGCATCTTACCACCTCCGCTTGAGGATGTGTTGTGACCAAATAGCCACGACCGGCACAGGCTTGCAAACCGCCCGCCTTATCTATAACATTCGAGACTACAGTCCCTACGAATCGGGACCCCGGGCGTTCCTGGAGGCAAAAGTTGGCTTACTACATCGGCCTCGATATCGGCGGCACCTTCACCGATTGCGCCGTCCTCGACGCGCAAGGGCGTGTGGCGACTACGGCCAAGTCACCCAGTGTGCCCCATGACCCAGGTCTAGGCGTGCTGGGAGCACTGCAGGTAGCTGCCGCCAACCTCGGCCTGCCCCTGGGCGGTTTCCTGGCGCAAGCCTCCCTCATCATCCACGGCTGCACCGTGGGCACCAACGCCATGGTTGAGCGCAAGGGCGCCAAAGTGGGTCTGGTCACCACCCGGGGCCACGAGGACTGCCTGTTCATCGGCAAGGTGAACCAGAAGGTGGCTGGCCTTTCCGAGCGGGAGATCGTCCACCAACGGGCGCTGGACAAGGCCGAGCCTATCGTAGAGCCGGGCCTCATTCGTGGCATATCGGAGCGGGTAGACTGCCAGGGAGACGTCGTCTGCGCCCTTAACATGGCCGAGGCCGAACAGGCCCTGGCAGAGCTAATGGCCCAGGGCGCCCAGTCCCTGGCGATATGCTTCCTGTGGTCCTTCCTCAACCCCAGCCACGAGAAGCAGGTGAGAGACCTGGTGTCCCAGCGCTACCCGGGCGCCTTCGTTTGCGTTTCCTCGGAGGTGGCGCCGGTCATGGGGGAATACGAGCGTATGGCCACCACCACCCTCAGCGCCTACCTGCGCCCACGGGTGGTGGAATACCTCGAACGTCTGGAGCAGCGCCTCAAGGAGCTGGGCTACACCCAACGGCTGCTGCTGTCCCACTGCATGGGCGGACTTACCACAGTGGACGAGGTCCGCACCAAACCCCTGCTCACCCTGGACTCCGGGCCGGCGGGGGGCGTGCTGGGTCTCCAGTTCTTCAGCCGCCAGTACCGCGAGCCTAACATCATAGGCACCGACATGGGGGGCACGTCGTTTGACGTGGCCATCGTCGAGAAGGGCGAGGGCGCCCTGGAGGACGAGCCTGTCATTGACAAGTACGTGTTCCTCGTGCCCAAGCTGGCAACCCGCTCCATCGGCGCCGGCGGCGGCAGCATCATCTGGGTTGACCCCGATGGCATCCTCCAGGTCGGCCCTGAGAGCGCGGGGGCTGACCCCGGCCCTGCCTGCTACGATGGCGGCGGCACACGCGCTGCGGTCTCCGACGCCGACCTGGTGCTGGGCTACCTCAACCCTGAGCATTTCCTCGGGGGCAGGAAACGGCTCAACCGCACCCGCGCCGAAGCAGCGCTCGCCGCAGTGGGCCGGAAGCTGGGGATGGACACGGTGCAGGTGGCCGCGGGCGCCTTCAAGATAGTGAACAGCCACATGGCTGACCTGGTGCGTCGCGCGACCATCGAGCGGGGCTACGACCCCAGGGACTTCGCCCTGTTCTCCTTCGGCGGCGCCGGCCCTACCCACGTGTGCTTCTTTGGGCGAGAGCTACAGGTCAAGAGCATCTACATCCCCCGGCACGCCACCGTCTTCTGTGCCCTGGGTATGCTCACTGGGGGCATACTGCACAGCTACGAGACGTCCTACCCCATGAGTTTCCCCGCCAAGGCCAGCGACCTGGAAACGGTAGACCGCATTCGCGCGGGGCTGGAGACCCGTCTCCAGGAGCAGCTCCGCCAGGAGGGGCTGGACCCAGCCCAGGCCCGCGTTACCCACTACGCCTACATGAAGTACCGCCTCCAGCCGAGGACCCTCCTCATCCCCTTCCCTGATGGCCCACTCAGCGCCGGTACGCAGCAGGCCCTTATCGAGGCGTTTGAGGCCCGCTATGCCAGTATCTATGGGCCGGGGTCGGGCTACCGGCAAGCTGGGGTAGAGGCCGTCAAGTACCGGGTAGACAGCTTCATTCCCTCCATCGCGCCCACGGTGCTGCCCGCCAAACGTCGCGCCAAGCTGGACCCGTCCGCAGCGCTCACCTCCACCCGGCCAGCCTACTTCGAGGAGTCCGGCGGCTTCACGCCTACCCAAGTCTATGACGGCGACAAACTCCGCTACGGCCACAAGCTTGAAGGGCCGTGCATCGTGGAGCGCATGGGCGATACCGTGGTCATCCCGCCGGGCATCGGGGCCACCGTGGACGAGTTCCAGAACATCCGCATCGGCAGCTAGCGCCGTGTCTCACACGTTCACTGCAAAATGCGATTGGCGTTGGATCCTCGCTCATGGTTCGACAAGCTCACCACGAGCGGTCGTTTCCTCCGCTCACCCTGAGCTTGACGAAGTGCCTGCCCTGAGCGCAGCCGAAGGGGCGAGAGTGCCATGCTAGGCGTTTCGAACCCAGGAGACTAGCCCAGAAGAGGTGAGCCCATGAACCAAGTCGAGCTAGACCCCATCACCCTGGAGGTGCTCCGCCACCGCTTGTGGATGATAAACGACGAGCAGGGCAAGGTGGCCACCCAGATCTCGGGGTCCCCCGTAGTCTATGAGTCCTATGACTTCAACTCCTCCCTGCTCACCCCCCAGGGCAACAGCTTGTTCGTGGGGGTGTACACCACACGCCTGTCCCTCTCCCTCAACCTGGCGGCCAGGCACATCATCGCCACCATGGCGGACAACCCGGGCTTCGAGGACGGGGACGCCTTTGTCACCAATGACCCCTGGGCCGGCGCCTCCCACATGAACGACTTTCTGATGCTGGCCCCCATATTCTGGGAAGGGGAAATCGTGGCCTGGTCCGGCATCGCCATGCACGAGGTGGACGTGGGCGGGCCCAACCCGGGCAGCTTCACCGTGGGGGCCAAGGATGTGTACGGAGAAGGGCCAATCATCCCGCCGGTCAAGCTGGTGGAGCGGGGCCGCATCCGCAAGGACATCGAGGGCGTAGTCACCCGCAATACCCGGACCCCTGAGCTGAACGCCCTGGACATCCGGGCGCGGCTGGCCGCCATCCACCGCACCCGCCAGCGGGTGCACGAGATCGTCCGACAGTACGGCAAGGATACCTTCCTGGCCGCCCAGTCCCACATAGTGGAGCTAGCCCGGCGCGCCTTCGCCCGCCGCCTCCTGGAGCTGCCGGACGGCACCTGGAGCGACAAGGGCTTCATTGACCACGACGGCAACGAGAACCGCCTCTACGAGTTTCGCCTGGCCATGACCAAGAACGCCGACCGCCTGACCTTCGACTACACCGGCACCAGCCCTCAGGCGCCCGGCATGATTAACTGCACTCGGGTGGGGCTGGAGGGAGGCACCATGTCAGCGGTGCTCCCCATGCTCTGCTATGACATGCCGTGGTGCCCCGCCGGGGTGATGCAGCAGATAGATTTCGTCTCCGAGGAAGGCACCATCAACAATGCCCGCCATCCGGCGGCGGTGAGCATGGCCACTGTGGCCGCGGCCTTCGCTACCGGGCAGCTCGCCAGCATCTCCATCGCCAAGATGCTGGACTGCTCAGAGCAGTACCACATCGAGGCCCAGGCGGGCGGCGCCCTCTCCCAGTTCTACGCTGTGGCTGGATACAAGGAGAACGGCCTGAGATTCACCGGCCTGATGCTGGACCAGGCGCCCGGCAGTGGCGCCCGCAGCTACAAGGACGGCATGGACGCCGGGGGTGTGCCCGGCTCTCCGTGCCAGGGCATCGGCAACGTAGAGACCTACGAGCACTTGTACCCCATCCTGTACCTGTACCGCAAGCTGGGCCAGGACACAGGAGGCGCCGGGACCTACCGGGGCGGCGCCGGCACCGAGCTCCTGATTATGCCCCATCGCACCCGCCAACCCCTGGACATGACCATGATCACGCACGGCGCCAGCCACCCCGACCCCCGTGGGCTGTACGGCGGCATGCCCTCCTCAGTCAACGTGCGACTTTGCCTCAGGGGCAGCAACATCTCCCAGTTGCTGGCAGGCCGGCACATGCCCAGGACGCTGGAAGAGGTCAGCTACCAGAAGCTGGAGAACCGCTTCCCCAAGGACCGGTTCGACCTGCTCCCAGGGGATGCGCTGCTCATGGCATCAGGCGGGGGCGGAGGTTACGGCGACCCCCTGGAGCGGCGCCCTGAGCTGGTGGCGCAGGACGTAGCCCGTGGGCTGGTCTCGCCCGAGATGGCCCGGCAGACCTACGGCGTCGCCCTGGACCCGGACACGGGTGAGGCGAACGTAGGTGACACCATCCAGGCACGCCAGCGCCTTCGCAAGCTCAGGCTTCGACAACCCATCACGGGTTATCAGGACGCACCCCAGACCAGCGCCGGCGAGGTCCTATTGCACGTCGCCGGTTGCCTCAAGATCGTCACAGACGGGTCACGTAGGGTTTGGGCCTGTGCCCGATGCGGTCACGTCTACGGAGATGCTGGTGAGGACCCCAAGGCGCACGCCCTGATTAGGGAAGTGCCCATCACCAGTTTCAGCCCCTGGAACCGGTTTGGCCTGGTGAATGAAATGGTGGGATGGGAGTCCTGCTGCCCGAGGTGCGCGCTGCTCATTGGCGTCCAGGTCGGTCGCAAGTCAGACCGCCCCATCATGGACACCCTTCTCTCTTTGCGCACCATGTAGAGGCATGGCGCGCCATGCCCCTACGCCGCCGTAACCGGGATGTCCCGGAGTGACGTAGTGGGCAGCTCCCACACCTCGGGGCCGGTCTGCCACAGAGGGAGCTGTCGGGGTCCACCCGCTACCGGCACGCAGAAGGAAAGCCTGGCGCCCAAGCGAGGCTGGCTTTCCAGGGTGAGACTCCCCCCATGTGCGGCGACGATGCGCCGACATGTGCAAAGCCCCAATCCGGCGCCGTAAGTACCCTGGAGGCCACCGGCCAGGGCGGAATCGAACAGGTCTTCTAGCAGCGTCAGAGACGGCTCGCGCACCGGGACGTGCACCCACACCACCACACCCGGGCCGCCAACAGAGGACACGCCCAGCAGGTCCGCTTGACGGCGAACACCTACCGTAACCAGGGCATCGGAAGGGGTATGCCGCAGGGCGATGTCCAGCAGATTGTCCACTGCCTGACGCAGCCTCCTCCCGTCTCCCTTGACCCAGGGGACGCCTCCCTGGGCACTGGTGGTAACACGCCACCGTCCGTACAGCCCGGCGTACTCCTCGCCCCTTGCACTGACCAGAGCTCCCAGGTCCACATCTTGCCAGTCCAGGTCTAGGCCGCCGCTACCTGTGGGATACCCAGCCACCAGGACATCCGCCACGTGGCGTTCGAGCTGGGCCAACGAGCGCACAATCCCCTGTAAGTGTCCCTCCATCTCCCAAGTAGGCATGGTGCCCACGCCCCGAAGGAGCATCTCTGCGTTGGCCCTGGCCAGATTGGCGGGAGACAGTACCCCCACACAGGCTGCCGGGGGCAGGGCCCCTATGGCGGCGACCGCAGCCGCTGACGACTCAGTCCAGCTTGCTTGGCCAGCCGAGGGGACCGGCCCGGTCAGACCCATGTCTGCCCGGGGCCGGGTCCCCCTCGGTACCCGGCGAGCGTCCTGCCCCCTCCCCACTACCATCCCCATGTTCGCCGCCACACCACACCACTTCTATTGGTCGCCGTCGGCTAGCCGGTACCCCATGGTCCGCACTGTCTGGATTATCCTGGGCTCGCGGGCACTATCCCCCAGCTTGCGCCGCAGGTAGCTGATGTAGACCTTGATCTCGTCCCGTCCGGCGCTGTAGCTCTCCTCCTGCACCACCCCGTACCCACCCCAGGCCGCATCCAGTAAGTCCTTGTGGCTGGCCACACTACCCCGCTTGCTGGCCAAGCAGGTAAGTATGCGGTACTCCGTCGAGGTCAGGTCCACCATCTGTCCACCCGCCGTCACCCTCTGCTTGTCCAGATGGATCTGAACTCGGCCCCCGTCCAGCGCCACCGTGGTGTCAAGCTGGCCTTCCTTCCCCACCCGCCGCAGCAACGCCCTCGTCCTGGCCAGCAGCTCTTCAACATCACAAGGCTTGGTAACGTAGTCGTCGCAGCCACACATGTATCCGCGCACCCGATCAGCCTTTTCCGTCTTGGCAGAAACCAGCATCACCAGGGTGTCGTCCGTCTCCCGGATCCGGCGACACAGCACCCAACCATCCATACCGGACATCACCTCATCCAGCACGACCAGATGAGGCTTCACATTCTCGATTAGCTGCCACCCCGAGAGACCGTCCTGGGCAGTGTGCACCTCGTATCCAGCCCGGGATAGCGAGGAGCTGAGCGCCTTCAGCGTATCAGCACCATCTTCTACGATCACGATGCGCGCCTTGCGGGCCACCTGCTGAGGCACCGGCCAGGTCCCCACCTTGGCATGAACCATCAGGCTCGCCTGTCCAGACAAAGGCCACGTCGCCGGTTTCTGTTCCCACTTTTGCATTGTCATGATTCCCTCCTCAGTCTGGTTGCACTGCCGCTGCGCTCTCTGTTACTTGGCACGATACCATCATGCACTGGTGATGTGAAACGCCCGTGAACATGCCACCCCACGCTGTGACAACCGTGTGACAAGAAGTGGCCCTGTACACAAAGCATGTGATAACCAGATAGCGAGTGCGGGCAATCCTGTCCTTGTGAGGAACTGGTACCCGTAGGGGCCCCGACGCGTCGGGGTGCCCGCCCCGGCGGGGTGGTGGGGATCCCGACGAGTCGGGACTCCCCTATGGCACGCGGTAAGGCGAACGGGGTTTACGTAGCATGAGTTCAGTGGCACGGTTCATTGAAAGCCGCAGCGAAGTCCCGACGCGTCGGGACCCCTGGCCATGCGCTGGGAGTGCGGATTGCTTCGCCCTTCTGCGGAAGGGCTCGCAACGACAAGGCGGACCGTCCCTACGTATGTCCAGGGGCAGACACTAACGTAGGAGCATGGCGCGCCATGCCCCTACGGATTGGCTATGCGGTAGCCGACCTGGGGCTCGGTGAGGATGTACCGCGGCTGGCGGGCGTCGTCCCCCAGAGAACGACGCAGGTTGCGCATCATGGAGCGCAGTAGCTCTGCCTCACCCTTGTACTCGGGACCCCACACCTCCTCCAGGAGCTGGTCGTGGGTCAACACCTGGCCGGCGTGGACAGCCAACTGGTAGAGGAGCTTGTATTCCGTGGCCGACAGGGCCACGGGCTTGCCCGCCTTGGTCACGCTGCGCTCAGCGAAGTTGATGGTCAGGTCCTTCAGGGCAAACGGTGGACGCACTTCCACTGCATGCGACATGAGGCGCCGCCGCAGCACCACCTCGATACGCGCCAGCAGCTCCGAGGGAGCGAACGGCTTGGTTATGTAGTCGTCGGCCCCCGTCTTCAAGGCTCGCACGGCATTCTCCCCCTGGTCGTTGCCGGTCAGGAAGATGACCGGCACGCTGGAGAACTCCCGTATCTGCTGGAGAAGGTCGAAGCCGCTGACTCCGGGCAGCACCAGGTCCAGCAGCACGATGTCAGGCTCCTCTTCTCGGACCAGCTCGACGCACTGTGCCGGCTCCGCGGTTACGAGGGCCTGGTAGCCCGCCTCGTCCAGGGTACGGCGGATGTAGCGCAACGCTTGCGGGTCGTCGTCCACAGAGAGCACCCGAGTCTTCTGCGCAGTGCGACTGACCTTGCCCAGGTGCTCCGCCCTGCGGCTGGTGTCCGTGGGGGTCGCCAGCACAACGCCGGGAGCAATGGGCATCGTGAAGCTGAAGGTGCTGCCTTGGCCCTCACCCTCGCTCTCCGCCCAGATACGGCCACCGTGGGCTTCCACTATGCCCTTGCAGATAGCCAGGCCCAATCCGGTGCCCCCCAACCCCCGGTCGCTCGCCTCGTCAACCTGGGAGAACTTCCTGAACAGCTTGGGCAGGCTCTCGGCCGGTATGCCCCGGCCCCGGTCCCTCACGTGGACAGCCACATGCGACTCATCATGCTCCACGTCAACCACGATGGGCAGCGAGGGCGGCGAGAACTTCGCCGCATTGCCCAGCAGGTTGGTCAGTACCTGGACGGTGCGGCGCCCGTCGGCCTGTACCTTGGGCAGGCCCTCGGGCATCCTCACCTGGACCTCCTGCGGCTGCCCGCTGCGGCTGAACATGGCCAGGGCTTCCTGGACCACGCCCCGCAGGTCAGTAGGCCCAGGGTTGACAGAGAGCGTGCCTGCCTCGATACGAGTCAGGTCCAGCAGGTTGTTCACCAGGTCACGGAGCTTGTCCGCCTGTTGGTCTATGATCCGGAACAACTGCTGCCCTTCTGCGTAGTCTACCGCCTGGCTGCTCAACGCCGTAGCTGCGGCGCCCTTGATAGCCGTCAGAGGGGTGCGCAGCTCGTGGCTCACCATGCCCAGGAACTCGCTGCGGCGTCTCTCGGCCTCTTCCAGAGGACCCATGTCCTGGACAATGGCCACAGCACCGCTGGGCCGGCCATCCCCTGAGTAGAGGGGGGCAGCGCTGACGAGGCGAGTCGCCGTGCGCCCGTCGGGGAACTCCAAAAGGACCTCCTCCAGGAACACTCGCTCCCCGTTGCGCAGCGCCCGCACCGGCGGCAACGCCTCTGGCCGGTAAATGCTGCCATCGGGGCGGCGTCTCACAGCCGCGTTGACGAACTCGTCCATGGCGTATTCGGCTTTGGGGGCCCAGCCCATCATGCGGCGCCCCTCACTGTTCACCAGCACCAGGCGCTCAGAGGCCGCGTCCATCACGAAGATAGCCGCCGGAGAGGCCTCCAGGACCACCTCAAGACGCCGCCGTTCCGTTTCTGCCCGCTCCAGCAGGCGCACCCGCTCCTGTTCAGCCCTCACTCGCCGTGTGGTCTCCATCAAGGAGAGCACCAACCCCTGCACAGCGCCCGACGCGTCCTCCACCGGAGCCAGGGTCCAGTCCCAGTAGGTTACCCCTCGCTCGGCCTGGCCCTGGAACTCAAAGGGCTTGTCGCGGAATCGTGTTGCCTGTCCGGTGTCCCTCACCCGTTGGAATATGGCCCTGTTCTCATCGTTCGGGAAAAACTCGAAATGGTCCTTGCCGATCAGGTCTTCTACCGAACGCCCCGCACCGGCTGCATAGGTGCCATTGACAGCCACGAACTTGAAGTCCCGGTCCAGATAGGCCAGGTGCGCCTCGGTATTCTCCATGATGGCCTTGGTCACCCGCCGCTCCCTGTCCACCGCCTTCTCCGCCTCCACGCGGGCGGTGACATCCTGTTTGATAGCGATGAAGCTGGTGGTCTCGCCGCGGCTGTCCCGCACTGGGGTGATGGTCATCTCCTCGTGGTACAGGCTGCCGTCCTTGCGCAGGTTGACTACCTCGCCTTGCCACACCTTGCCCGAGAGGACAGCGGTCCACAGGTTGGAGTAGAAGTCCGGCCCATGTACCCCCGACTTGAGGACGCGGGGGTTGCGGCCCAGCACCTCATCCAGCGTGTAGCCGGTCAGTTTGGTGAAGGCCGGATTCGCCCAGGTGATGTTGCCGTGTGTATCCGTGATTACTATGCCATTGGCCGCCGACTCCATGGCCGCCAACTGGAGACGCAGCCTGTCCTCAGTCCACTTGCGCTCAGATATGTCCCGGGCGACCCCCTGTACTGCCACCAGTTGCCCTGCCTGGTCCCGGACGAGGACCAACTGGGACTCCAGCCAATACTGATGCCCGTCCTTGTGGACGCAGCGCCACACAATAGGCTCCACGGCGCTATCCGGGGACTGCTTCAGCGCCTCCATCCGGGGCTGGTCACCGGGATGGGCGATCCTGGTGGCGATGTCAGGGTCGGCGTACCACTCCTCGGGAGCATAGCCGGTCACCGCCGTGGCCGCCGGGCTAACGTACTCGTAGGCAGGTGTGGGCAGCAGGCGACGAAGGAAGATCACGTCCCGCGCGTTCTGGGCCAGCAGGCGGAAGCGCTCCTCGCTCTGCCGCAGCGACTCCTCCATGCGGACGCGTTCGGTGATGTCGCGCAGGATGATGGTGCACATCCAATGGCCGTCAGTCCGCGCCGCTGAGATGGTGGCCTCTATGGGGAACTCCTCTCCATCAGCCCGGAGCCCGTAGCTGACCAACGGGGCCGTTGCCGAGGGAGCCTTGCCCGCTGCCTGCTCCTGGCGAAAACGGCGGACATGCTCCGAGTGGGACTTGCGGAAGCGCTCGGGGATGAAGCGCTCGACGAGCTCTCCCTGGGCCTCTGCGGCGGAGCAGCGGAATATGCGCTCGGCGGTGCGGTTGAACACTACGATGTGCTCGCTGTCGTCCATGGCGACAATGGCGTCCATCGCCGTGTCTACGATGCTACTGAGCTGCTGCTGGCTGTAGCGGAGGGCCTCGTCGGCCAGCCGGTGCTGGGTGTCGTCCCGCATTAGTAGCGAGAACCCATGGACACGGCCGTCCTTGTCGCACAAAGCGGTAACGACGCTATTGGACCAGAACTGCGATCCATCATGGCGCACTCGCCAGCCCTCGGCCTCGTAGCGGCCGTGGGCCTGGGCCAGCGCCAGCGCCTGCCGGGGCCGGTCCGCCCTGACGTCTTCGTCGGCATAGAACACCGAGAAATGCTGCCCCAAGACGTCCTGCGCGCCATAGCCCAGAATGCCCTCGGCCCCGGCGTTCCAACTGGCCACCCGTCCATCGGCACCCAGCATGACCACTGCAAACTCTGGGGTGGCGAGGAGCGCGTCCACCTCTTGAAGGCGACGGACCTCCTGGCGCCGTGCCTCCAGCAAGGCGAAGAAGGAAGCCATCTGCGAAGCGACCACGGAGAGCAGGGCCAGGTCCTCCTCTTCGTAGGCATTGCCCGCGGCCCGCCCCACGAAGAGCACGCCCAAGACGCGCCCCAGCCCTACCAGGGGCGCCGTCACATGCAAGTGTCGCAGCCCGTCAGACCCATCGCCCCCAAGGGCAGATGCCACCTGGGGACCGGCCTCGGAGAGCGCACGCAGCCGCTCGGAGAGCATGGCGTCAAGGGCGGCCCAGTCTTGAGGGGCTGCCTGGGGCAGCACGGCAAGCTGGTGACGACCGCCATCTTGGGCCAGCAGCAGGGCGCACCGGTCATAGGGCACAATGCCGTGGAGCAACTCCAGGGCCCGCTGAATGCGCTTGTCGGGCTCTTCGACGGACTCCAGCACCCGGGCAATGTCATGCAGGGTACGAGCTACCGGGCGAACTTCGTGAGGATTGATGCTGTCTGCCATGCCGCGCGCACACCTCAGAGGACGTGACTGATGAATAGGATATCACAATGGCGCCCGCCCTTGCTCCACACCCCTCTTGTCGTTGCGAGGCCCCGTTAAGGGCCGAAGCAATCCGCATCTCCACGCATAACCTGGGGCCGGATTGCCTCGTCGCTACGCTCCTCGCAACTGTGCATGGCTGCTGATGCGGCCACCACGCCGCATGAAAAACGGGGGCTTTTTCATAGGAACGACAGTGTGCCTCGACGCATTACTTGGGGGTGAGCCCGTCTCCTTGACTGCCTTCAAACACAGCACCTATAATGCCCTCGGCGCCAGTACCGCACCTCACATTCGTTTTGAGCGCAACAACAGTAGCTATTGCCACCTTGGGCTGCCGACTAAACCAGGCGGAGGCTGAGTCTTGGGTATGGTCCCTTGCCGAGGCGGGCTACCGGGTAGTTGGCTTTGGCCCTGGCGCAGACGCATATGTGGTCCACACCTGCACGGTTACCCACATAGCGGACCGCAAGTCGCGCCAGCGCCTGTTGCAGGCAAATCGGTATGGCCCCGGCAGGGTAGTCGCCGCGGGCTGCTTCGCCCAACGCTGCCCCGAGGAGACGCTCCGTGCTGGGGCCAGCCTGTTGGTCCGTGCGCCGGAGGCTGTCGTGGCCGCTGTGCAAGGGCTGTTGCCCAACCCAGAGGCTACGGGGCACAAACCGGCACCCGCCAGCAGCCTGGCCCAGGTAAAGGTGCAGGAAGGATGTTCCCTGGGGTGCACTTACTGCGCTATCCCTCACGTGCGAGGCCGTCCCCGCAGCAGGCCCATGGCGGACGTGGTGTCCGACGTAGCCCACAGGACCGCCCGAGGCTACTGTGAAGTGGTGCTGACAGGGACCCTCCTGGGCATGTATGGCAAGGACCTGAGCACCCCTTCCAGCCTTGAGGGCCTCGTCCGCGCCCTGCTGACGAGCACACCGGCCCCTCGGCTGCGTCTTTCGTCTCTACAGCCCTGGGACCTCACACCAGCCCTCCTCCACCTGTGGAGCTCAGGGCGGTTGTCGGGCCGATTCCACTTGCCTTTGCAGAGCGGCAGCAGTGGGGTGCTGTCACGAATGGGCCGATGCTACTCCCCCCAGGAATACCGGCGGGCCGTGGACCGGGTGAGAGAAGCTGTCCCAGGAGCCACCATCACTACCGATCTGCTGGTGGGTTTCCCTGGAGAGACCGACGCGGAGTTCGAGGAAAGCCTATCGCTGTGCCGGGACATAGGCTTCGCGCGCATCCATGTGTTCCCCTATTCGCCCCGGCCGGGCACCCTGGCGGCCGGCATGCCGGGCTTCTTGCCGCCGAGTGTCATCGAGGAGCGCTGCCGCCGGGCGAGGGCGCTCACAGCGCCTGGACGCCTTCGGGGCATAGGAGATTGAGGAGACTTTATGGACTCGTTTAACCGGACGCTCCTGATGGGCCTCGCGGGGTTGGCCGCTGTGGTCTGGCTGGTCGCCATCGTTGTCGCCCTGTTCCTCTTCCCTGGCGCCGTGAACGCGGCGGGGGAAATCGTCTCGTTTCTTGCCGAGAACAGCGGCCTGTACCTGCGGCTCATGTTTGCCGCCGTATTCGCAGTCCTGCTGCTGATGTCGGTACTGATAATGCTGGTGGCCTACTCTCCACCGCAGTCCACCCACGCCGTAGCACTGCCCCGAGTACCTGGCGGCGAAGCGCTCCTCACCCCCGAGGCCATGGCCCAGTTCCTGGCTGTAGGCATGGCAGACCTGCCCGGGGTGCTCCAGGTGCAGCCCGAGGTGAGACCTCGCGGCCAAGTCCTGGACGTATCTCTTCAGGTGCTCACCTTGCCCGGAGTGGACCTGGCCAACAAGACAGCGCAGGTGCGAGAGCGGGTGCAGCGCACGGTGAACGAGGACTTGGGACTTCCCTTGGGCCGTCTACAGGTGTTCTACCACCTGGCACTGGGTCAAGCATCAACACCACCGGACGCGCCCCGCTCAGTCCAGCCCTGAATAGCTGGGGGTCTTTTGCGCCGGGGAGGTCCATGGTGGGTGGCCGGACGGCCCCCCCTACCCTGTAGATTGACCCCGGCGTAGTCCCTGGACAACCTGGCGGTAGTAGTCCGTCGGCACGGCCCCCTGGACGGGATATCCGTCAGGGAAAACCGCCAGGGGAATACCGAAACCGGAGTACTCGGCCAGGAACTCCCGGAACTCCCCCATCACCTCGGCCCGGCCCTGGCCACTGTCCATATCTGCCCAAAAGCGCTTCTCGTCCAGACCCGCATCTCGGGCGACCTGCCCAAGGACGTCACGGCTGGAGATGTCCTCCCCCAGCTCGAAGTAGGCATTGAACAGCGACAGATGCATGCGCTCGAAGGAGTCGTCCCCCTGCAATTGGGCGCACTTACCGGCCTGGAGGGCGGGTAGGCTGGAGGTCGGATAGCTCGCGGGTGGCTCGAGGCGGAACGGAATACGAGGCTCCTCGGCGCGGGCGCGCATCCTGCCTTCCACGCTGTGCGGGCTGGGACGTGCCGGCCGATCACCCAGACGCAGGGGCATGCTCTTCCACGAGACGGTCACCAGGCCAGCGGACTCCGCCACCACGTCCCGCAGCCGCACCGCGGCCACATAGCACCACGGTCACAGGTAGTCTGAGTAGACGCTAATAGCTATGGGTGTCGTCATTGGCCCGCCTTGCTGCCCAAGATACCAGTTGCGAAGCAGACAGTCAATCGGCCCTGCCACGCAAGAACAAGGGACTGACCCTCATAGGTATCCGATGCATGAGCGCGCCCTACACATACAACTACTGCTCCTTGCCGCCGAGCATAGGCCGTGGATGAGGAGTTCCCTTCCGTCATTGCGAGCGCAGCGAAGCAACCTTCTGACGATCTAGCCATCTCTAGGTTGCTTCGTCGTCCGCATCGGGCGGACTCCTCTGAATGACATCCCAATTGTCGTTCCTATGAAAAAGCCCCCGTTTTTCATGCGGCGTGGTGGCCGCATCAGCAGCCATGCACAGTTGCGAGGAGCGTAGCGACGAAGTCCCAACGCGTCGGGATACCCCTGGTCATGCGTGGAGACACGGATTGCTTCGTCCGCCTGGGGCGGACTCGCAACGACAGGAGACACACGCCCTTTCACCCGTCCCGACATGTCGGGACAAAGCCAAATCGCTATTCCTGGGACAGCACACGGCCCTTGACACTGGCCCATAGCCTGCGTAAACTCGGGCTAGATTTCCTATTCACAAGGAGGTGACTCCGTGGCGCAAGCGCCCCTGATTACCGAAGCTACACGGAAGTTTATCGGCGCCGAGTCAGAGCCAGTCAGCCTGGAGATCGAGAAAGGGCACATCCGCCGCTTCGCCGAGGCCATCCAGGACACCAACCCGCTGTACCAAGACGAAGTGAAGGCCCGAGCCAGCCGCTACGGCGGCATCATAGCCCCTCCAGCGTTCCTGAGGGCGCTGCGCATGGTGCTCCCCAAGGTTGACCTGGACCTGCCGCTCACTCGTCTTCTGGATGGCGGCAGCGACTGGGAGTACTTCCAGCCCATCCGGGCAGGGGACACCATCACCGCGATCACCCGTCTTACCGACCTGCGTGAGCGAGAGGGAAAGGCGGGCCGCATGGTGTTCGTGGTCCACGAGACCACCTACACCAACCAGCTCGGCCAAGTGGTGGCCAAGCAGCGCAGCAGCATGATCAAGTACTAATACAAACGACCTAAGTAGTGATGCATCTCACTGGCGGCACAGACGGGGACGCCCGTGCATAATGCCACAATTATTAGAGCGTTTGTATTAGTCCCGACCAGTCGGGACTAGCTGGCATACAAGGAGGCAACGGATGACCCTCTATTGGGAAGATGTGCAGGTCGGCACCGAGATACCGCCTCTGGTCAAGAAGCCCAGCTCCAAAGAGCTCGTGATGTGGGCGGGCGCCTCAGGTGATTTCTACCAGATCCACTACGACAAGGACTTCGCCATCGGCACTGGGCTTACCGGCATCATCGTCCACGGCGCCCTCAAGAACTCGTACCTGGGCCAGGTCGTGACGGACTGGATTGGCCCGGAAGGCACCCTGAAAAAGCTCAGCGTCCAGTACCGCTCCATGGACTACCCCAACGACCCCCTCACGTGCAAGGGCAAGGTAACCGGCAAAGAGGAAAAAGACGGGGAGTTCCTAGTGGAGTGCAATATCTCTCTGGAGAACGGCAAAGGGGAGAAGACCACGCTGGGGTCAGCCACCGTGGCCCTCCCCTCAAGGCAACCGAGGAGGTGATGGCGTGACCCAGATGCTCAAGGACAAAGTGGCGGTCGTCACTGGCTCCGGCCGGGGTATCGGTCGGGGCGTGGCGCTGCTCATGGCCGAGCACGGCGCTAAGGTGGTGGTGAACGACTACGGGGTAGCCGTAGACGGCAGTCAGCCCAGCGAAGGCCCAGCTCACGAGGTGGTGGCCGAGATCAAGGCCAGGGGGGGGACCGCCGTACCTGTCTACGACAACGTGTCCCAGTTTGCGGGGGGACAGCGGATAGTACAGTCGGCCGTGGACCACTTCGGGCGCATAGACATCCTGGTGAACTGCGCCGGCATCCTGCGGGACCGCATGGTGTTCAACATGACCGAAGAGGAGTGGGACTCGGTCATTGCCGTACATCTGAAGGGACATTTCAATACCATCCGGCATGCCTCCACCATCATGCGGCAGCAGCGGTACGGGCGCATCGTTAACTTTACCTCCAGCGTGGCCCTGTTCGGGGGCAGCGGCCAGGCCAACTACGGGGCCGCCAAGGGCGGCATCGCGGGCCTGACCAAGGTGGCTGCCCGAGACCTTGGCCGCTACGGCATAACGGTGAACGCCATAAACCCCCATGCTGAGACCCGCATGCTCGGCACCATCCCCCAGGCGGGCAAGCAGGCCCGGTCGGCATTCGAGCTGCGCCGGGAGTACCCCATCGAACCGCTCCCCGATGACCCCTGTCCTCCGGAGGCCATAGCGCCAATGGTGGTGTACCTGGCCAGCGAGGAGGCAGCCAACGTAAATGGCCAGGTATTCTTCGTATGGGGCGGCTCCATCGCCCTGTGCGCACAGCCGCGGCCGCTGCGCTCCTTCTACAAGGGCAGCCGCTTCACCGTCGAAGAGCTTATCAAGTGGGCGCCCAGCACTTTCGCCAAAGGGCTGACTAACCCAGCCCCGCCGGAGCCAGCCCCTGCACCGGCGCCCGTCGCCCAGGAGGTGCGTCATGGCTAGACTGCTCGAGGGCAAGGTAGCCGTAGTCACCGGCTCGGGGCGCGGCATCGGGCGAGGCATCGCCCTGCTCATGGCGCAGCACGGCGCCAAGGTGGTGGTCAACGACGTCGGCGCCGCCGCCTCTGGGACAGGGTCCGATGTCACGCCCGCCCAGCAGGTCGTCGAGGAGATACGCGCCAAAGGTGGCAACGCCGTGGCCAACTACGACAGCGTGGCAAGCTGGCAGGGTGGCGAGAAGATCGTCAAGACGGCTGTGGACAGCTTTGGCCGCCTTGACATTCTGGTCAACAATGCCGGCATCCTGCGGGACCGCATGATCTTCAACATGTCCGAGGAAGAGTGGGACGCGGTGATTGCAGTGCACCTCAAGGGGACCTTTGCCTGTACTCGCCATGCCTGCACCGTCATGCGCCCGCAACGCTACGGGCGCATCATCAACTTCGTGTCCTCCACTGGGCTGTACGGTAACTCCGGCCAAGCAAACTACGGGGCGGCCAAAGAGGCCATCGCCGGATTCACCCGGCAGGTCTCCCGGGACTTGGGCCGATACAGTGTTACCTGCAACGCGGTAATGCCGTCCGCCTGGACCCGCATGACCCAGGCCGTGCCCGGCGCCGCCGTCGAGGCCCGGGCCAAGGCGGGCATCGCCTGGGGGACCGGCGCCGAGTTGGCCGTCCGGGGTGACCCCGACGACGTAGCCCCGATGGTGGTCTTCCTGGCCACCGACCATGCCTCTCACATCAACGGCCAGATATTCTACGCCGCCGATGGTCTGGTGGCCTTCATGGGACACCCCATCCCCGTGCGCACCATCCACAAGGACGGTATCTGGACGCCAGAGGAGATCAGCAAGCTCTTCCCGGTCACACTGGGCATGGACATGGTGAACCCAGCACCGTCCCAACCTGCCTAGCCGCACATTACCAAAAGAAGAAGCGCCCCGATGTATCGGGGCGCTTCTTCTTTTGGGTTGGCGTTCCTTGATTTTGCGCCGCAAAAAGCGTAGCATTGGCCTGTTTTTCCAAAAACGGGGGTTGAAGTCTTATGTTAGCCATTGCTCGCACCTGGCCTCGGGCCATAGTCGGAGTAGACTATCCTCGGGCCACGCTGATAGCCGTCACGTTTGCCTACCTCTCCGCTCAGGTGGGCATGTCCCCGGTATCTCCCATGCTGCCCACACTGTCCGACTACTTCAACGTCAGCTTGGCTACGGTCACCTGGGTGATGACCTCGTACCTGCTGGCCATGTCCAGCCTGGTGATCGCCGGGGGACGCCTGGGGGACATCCTGGGCCACCGCGTTGTATTCTTTTGGGGCACCGCGGTATTCGCCTTTGGCGGGCTACTGAGTGGCCTGGCTCCCAACATCGGCCTGCTCATCGCCGTGCGAGCACTCCAGGGGGTAGGTGCCGCATTGCTCCTGGGCAACAGCCTCGCCCTGGTAGCTGATGCCTTTCCTGAGAGCCAGCGGGGCCGGGCTGTCGGCATAGCCGTAACCGGCGCCGCCCTGGGTTCCTTCTCCGGGCTAATCATGGCGGGCGCCTTTGTCCAGTACCTGGACTGGCGCTGGTTGTTCTTCGTCACGGCCCTGCTAGGTGGCGCCAGCATGGCGCTGGCCTGGCGCTTGCGCGGCTTCCCCGAGAACCACCCCAAGTCGCCGGGCGCCACCTTCGACGTCACGGGAGCCGTGCTGCTGTGCGGGGCACTGGCCGCGTTGGTGCTTAGCGCCTACCACCTTCACGGCGGGGAGCCGACATTCCAGGCCGGGCTACCCTACCATGCAGCCATGATCGGCGCTTTCCTGCTGCTGGCCACCCTGTTTGTCGTAGTGGAAATGCGGAAGGCCAGCCCTCTGGTCAACCTGAGCTACTTCAAGCGCATCCCTTTCTCCTTCTCTTCCTTCGCCAACCTGGTGCTCCATTGGAACATGGCGGTGACCATGATGATACCCTTCCTGGTGGAGAGGGGTCTGGGGCTCCGGCCATGGTACACTACCCTGGCCCTGGTGACCGGACTGGGGTTCGCCATGATGCTGTCTCCCCTGAGTGGTTGGCTGTACGACCGCACCCGTTCTTGGCTTATCCGCCCCATCGCCATGACTCTGATGGCCGCCACCCTTTTCGCCACCACCGCCCTGGGCAACGGGCTTACGTTCTGGGGCTTCTACATACTGCTCACCTTCCGAGGCATAGCCAGCGGGCTCTTCCTCACTCCCAACAACACCGCCATCCTGGGCGCCGTGCCTTCTAGCTGGAGGGGCTTTGCCACCGGAGTGCTGGAGACGACCCGGCAGTTGGGCCACACCATCGGCGTGGCCCTGGCCACCCTGATCTTCGTCCTGTTCCTGCCACTAATAGGGCCTACGGCCCATGACTACGTCCGAGGGTTCCTGGCCACGACCTTCATCGTGGGGGTAATCACCACGGTAGGCGGCATCATGTCGGGCATCGCCGGCTGGTCCACCCGCAAAGAGCCTCCCCCTCGCCGGAGGTAGCGCCGAAAAAGGTCTGGGCCCCGATATACTCGGGGCCCAGAGTCCATGCCCGGACTAGTGGCGTGTTCCCCAGCTAGTCGGCGGCTGGTGCTACGCCCAGCGGTTGAAACTCCACAGTTACTGCACTGCCTACCCCCAGGCCAGGCTCGATATCGGCGGGGAAATCAGGGTCGTTCACGATGAAACTGTTGCCGCCGATGGTCTGCACCCCGCCCTGGTCCGCAGTCAGCGTCCCAGTGAAGAGGAAGGCGGTCTCCACATCGGCCGGCGTCACAGTCTGGGGCCCTAGCTGGCGCAGCGTAATCCGCTCTGCCACCACAGGGCCTGGGGCAATGGTGCGCAGGGCCACCACCTTCACCAGGTCACCCACCTGGGGAGCATTGTCAATCCTGGTGTCGGCGCTGGTGTAGACGAAGACGGCGGGGCTTCCGATGCGCCACTCGCCGTTGCCCAGGTCTACACTGGAGACCACGCCCTGGATGACGAAGAGGGCAAGGGAGCCCGCCGGCACACCAGTGGGCAGGACTGTGCTGTCAGCGATGGGGTTGGAATGGATGGTAGCAGGCACCTCCAGCGGCTCTGCCGCGAATACCTCCAAAGCCACGAATATGCCCCCGGCTGGCTGAGGGTCTTCAACCGGCTGAGGGTCTTCAACTGGTGGCGACTGGGGGTCTCGTCCAGGCCCGCGGGCAGCATGGGCTGTACCACCCCACCCTGCGGAGAGCAGGGTCAGACTCAGCCCCAGACCAAGGGCCACCCCCCATTGCCGGTATGAGGCACGCTCCGGGCGCCTCCAGGTTAGAACGGCGGACCTGAGACCTGTGTTCTGCACGAAAAGCTCCTTTCAAGCTCGTACACTTGGTATCCTCAACCACCATGCACCTCACGTTGCCGGTGATATCAGAAATCGTTTCATTCAGCTAAGTGTACCCTTTTGGTACATAATTGTCAATAGACATAGTAACTAATACAACCAAGGGCACCAGACATGCTCCCGCCAGCGGGTAGCCTGTAGCCTCGGTTTGCATTCCCCTTGACAGGCGTGCAGGCCTGTGCTATAGACTGCCTTATCCCTGCACCAACGTGTCCAGCCCAGAGTTGCACCAAGTCCTCGTTGCCAGGAGGCCCCGATATGAGGCACAAGACGCTGGCAGACCCAGAGGCCAGCAATGGGGGGCTGCCCCTACGCCCTCTTGAGACATGACCATGCCTGACGACGTCTGGATACCCTCCGTATGCCGGGTGTGCCCCAACTGCTGCGGCCTGCGGGTGCACCGCAAGGATGGAGTCATCGTCAAGATCGAGGGCAACCCGGACAACCCCCACAACAACGGACGCATCTGCGCCAAGGGGATGGCCAACCTGATGGCCCTGTACGACCCCAATCGCGTCACGCGGCCCCTGCGCCGGACCAACCCTCAAAAGGGCATTGGTGTGGACCCCAAGTGGCAGGAGATCGGCTGGGACGAGGCTCTGGACCTGGTGGCCTCGCGCATCAAGCCGGTGCTGGCCGACGACCCACGCAAGCTGGTCCTGCTCCAGGGGACCGGCGAGGCCGACTGGGTCACCGCCACCATCGGCGCCTTCGCCGAGGTGTGCGGCACGCCCAACTGGAGCCAGGGGGGCTTCTCCGGCTCCCACGTCACCGCGCACTACCTGAACAACGGCGCCATGCACACCGAGGTGGACTGGGCGCGCTGCCGCTTGCTCATCCTGTTCGGCTCGCAGAAGGGCGGCATCGCCGGCCATGACAACATGCGCTCCGCCCTCGGCCTGGCTGAGGCCAGGGCCAGAGGCATGAAGCTGGTGGTGATTGACCCTATATGTTCCCCTATCGCCTCCAAGGCTAACCAGTGGCTGCCCATCCGCCCAGGCACCGACGGGGCGCTGGCGCTGGCCATGCTCCACGTGCTGCTTAACGAGCTGAAGACGTGGGACGCCCCCTACCTTCGCCTCCAGACCAATGCCGCCTACCTGGTGGGGCCAGACGGCCACTACGTACGCGACACCGCCACCCGGAAGCCTCTGGTTTGGGACGAGGCCACGGGCTCTGCCTTCGCTTTCGACGACCCGAACCTCCAGCAGCCCGCCCTGGACGGCGACTACCACGTCGGCGGCGTGGCCTGCCAGCCCGCCTTCCGCAGGCTGCGCGACCATATCGCCGAATACACCCCCGAGCGCGCCGCCGAGACCACAACACTGCCCGCGCAGTCCATACGAGCGCTGGCCCAGGAGTTCGCCCAAACCGCCTCCATCGGAAGCAGCATCGTAATGGAGGGGCAGACTCTGCCATACCGCCCCGTCTGCGCCTTCCCCGATAGCCGTGGGGCCACTGCCCACCGGGATGGCCTGTGGACGGGCACGGCCATCGAGCTGCTGAACGTGGTCGTGGGGTCGGTGGACGTCCCCGGCGGCGTCATCGGCACTAACACCGTGGGACCAGGGGGCCACCCCAGGGTGAGCCCCAGTCCAGACGGCCTCCTGGTCACCGGCTCTCCTGAACCCCACGTGGAGAAGCCCTACCCCCCCAAGGTGCCCGCGGCACCCCAGACCGTACACTTGGCCGAGATGTTGCCTGTGGGCCGGGGGTCAGCGCAGGTCATGATGGGGCTGAGCCTGGTCCGGCACCCTCAGTTGCTCCCCTACAAGCCGGAGGTCCTTATCATCAATTTCGGCAATATCATGATGGTGGGAATACCCCAGGTGCTGGCCGAGGCGCTGCCCAAGATACCCTTCATGGTTTTCATGGGCGACAAGCTCAACGAGACGGCGGAGTTCGCCGATGTATTCATCCCCATCAGGCACATGCTGGAGCGCCTGGACTTCCCCGTGAATCCCATGCGGGGCTGGATCACAGGGGACCACTGGTACTACACCCTGCGGCAGCCCGTGGTGGAGCCAGCCGCCGGTGTGCCCCATATTCCTGAGACCTTCCAGAGCCTGGCACAGAGGCTGGGGCTGCTAGGCCAGCTCAATGATCGGCTGAACGAGAGGCTGGAGCTAAAGGGTACGTACCGCCTGTCCGACGCTATGGTTCACACCTGCGATGACATCCTGGACAGACGGATGAAATCCATGTTCGGCGAGGAGAAGGGCCTTCCCTGGTTCAAGGAGCACGGGTTGGTGTCCACACCCCGAGCGCTGGTGGAGCGCTTCCCCCGAGCGGTCCGCCCCCTGCCCCGGTTCCCCGTCTACTTCGAGTTCATGATCGAGGCTGGGCAGCAGATGGGCGCCCTGGCCGAAGAGCTGGGCCTGAAGCTGGACCTCTCGTCCTTCCAACCGTTGCCTGTGTGGACGGGCTGCGCCGCCCACGCCGACGACCCAGGCGACCACGACCTCTATGCCGTAAACTACAAGCTGGCGTACCATATGACATCGGTGACCCAGGCCAACCCCTGGCTCACCGAGATCTCGGACCGGCACAGCTACGCCTACCGGGTGATGATCAACGCTGATACCGCCGCCCGCAAAGGCATCAGCGATGGCGATATCCTGGAGGTGGAGTCCACGGCGGGCACCAGGGTGAGGGCAGAGGCCAAGGTCTCCCAGTGTATCCACCCGGAGGTGGTGGGCATTGCCTCCTGCCTGGGCCACTGGGCCAAGGGGCTGCCGGTGGCCAAAGGCAAGGGCGTCCACTTCAACACCCTTGTCCCCTACGGCTGGGACCACCTGGACATGGTCTCCGGCCAGGTAGACCTGTGCGCCCGGGTGAAGGTAAGCAAGGTGTAGGGGTCCCGACAGGTCGGGATCCCTGCCCCACGTTCTGGGGCAACCACAAGGGTTGCCCCTACGCGTGACCACGCGATTTGCCAACGTAGGGGTCCCGACGGGTCGGGACCCCTACAAAGAAGGAGGAGGGTATGGGTACTACTGAGAAAATAGCCAAGTTTGTGGCGGAGACCACATATGAGGACATCCCGGCCAAGGCACTGGAGACGGCCAAACGAACGGCCCTGGACACCTTAGCGGCAGCCCTGGCGGGCTGCGCTGAGCCGGGCAGCAGGCTCATTACGAGTTATGTAAAGGCCCTGGGCGGTACGCCCCAGGCCGGTGTCATCGGCGGCGGCTTCCGGGCCGCCGTGGCCGACGCGGCCCTGGCCAACGGGTGCATCGCGCACGCCCTAGACTACGACGACTGCGGCATGAAGATGGGCCATCCCAGTGTCATGGTCCTTCCTGCGCTGCTTAGCCTGGGGGAACACATCCACGCCTCGGGGCGGGACATCCTCACCGCCTACATCCTGGGGCTGGAGGTCGAGGGCAAGGTGGCCCTCCACGCCGACTTCAAGCTCATGGAGCGCAGCCTCAACAACCAGTCCTGGTACGGCACACTAGGCGCGGCGGCGGCCTGCGCCAACATGATGAAGCTCGACGCCACCCAGACCAGACACGCCCTGGGCCTGGCTGCCAACTTCGCCTGCGGGGTGGCCGCCACCCACGGCACCATGATCGCCCCCATGAGCGCCGGCAACGCCTGCCGCAACGGCGTGGTGGCCGCTCTCATGGCCCGAGAGGGCATCACCGCCAACCCGGACATCATCGAGACCAAGAACGGCTTCTGTTACACCCTGGTCGGCCCGGGCAGCTTCGATGCCGAGCACATGGCGGACGACATGGGCAGCCCATACTACATCGTGTCCCCCGGCTTGGGACAGAAGAAGTACCCAAGCTGCTACCACACACACCGCACCCTGGATGCCATATTCCAGATCATGGACGAGCACAAGCTAGCTGAGAAGGACATCGCCGAGGTAGACGTAGGCACCTCAGAGCGCGCCCTGCGGGTGCTGTCATACAACGAGCCGGCCACGCCCTACCAGGGCAAGTTCAGCATGCCCCACTGCGTAGGCGCCGCCCTGGTGGATGGGAAGGTCACGCTGGCCACGTTCACTCCCGAGAAGCTGGGCGACCCCCGGATTGTCCAGGCGCGGAAGAAGGTGCGCATATCCTTCCCCAATGTGCCCATTTGGCCGGGACTGGCTGACGTGGGACCGGACACCGTGTTCGTGGGCAACCCCGTGACCGTCAAGACCACCGATGGCCGGAGCTACAACGCCCGGGTGGATATCCTGCGAGGAGACCCCGAGCGGCCGCTGACCGACAGTGACCTGCTAGGTAAGTACCAGGAGTGCGGCCAGCGCCTGCTGCCACCTAAGGACATCCAGCGCAGCAGCGAACTGATTCTGGGCCTAGACAAGGTCGCGGACATCCGCCAGTTGATGGACATCATCTCGGCCGCGCCAAAGTCCGTAGGGCAGGTTTCCTAACCTGCCTTACCGCGATGTACTCGCCTATTCGGTCGGGTTGGGAAACCCGACCTACACATTGAATCTCCCGGAGGGTAGGCGACCTTAGCCCCACCCTTCAGGACGGGGTAATGGGCTGCCGGGCGCTATTTGGCTCTGGACTGCGCAGGGCTGGTGAGGCGGTAGAGGTTGCGGCCGGTGACCTTGAGCAGGGGTGAGCTGCGGCCCTGCGCCCGCCTCTGGGCGACGTCCGCCATCAGGACGGCCAGGGTGGAGTCAATATCATCGGACTCGATCTCGTACGCGGCTACGAACTTGCCCTCCCCTGGCCCCGGCTTGTGGTTCTCAAAGCGCCACGCCCGGAGGAAGCCCGGAGTGGTCAGCACATCCGGTATGTGCACCTGGTCATACCACTGGTTGAACTCCGTCTCCCGCGCCGGGTCAGCGCAGTTGCTGTGGATCATGTAGAGCCAGCGGGCCATGTCCCACCCTCCTCAATCAGGGGGTATCTAGCCGTTTGAAACGAGCTACGCCCTCTCCACCTGCACTGCCGCTGTGGTGTGGGGCGCCGTCAGCGGGCTTTGGGTGTCCCCCAGCAACACGTGGGGCGCGTTGCCGTTCTCTTCGTCATACCAGGCCCCTTGCCTGACCACGATGAGCCCAGGCATCATGCGGCCCGTCACGTAGGCCGGAAGCCGGACCTCCCCCTTATCGTTAAAAACCCGCACGCTGTCACCGTCCTGGATGTGCCGGGCCTTGGCGTCGGCCAGGCTAAGCCATACGGCGTGGCGATAGCAGTCTCCGTTGAGCCACGGCACGTTCCAGAAGGTCGTATGGACGCGGTAGCGGCTGTGGCACGTAAGCATCATCAGCGGATAGCGGGCAACCGCCGGGTCCTCCATGCCGCCCACTGAGGGTTGATACCGGGGTATGGACGGCAGGTCACGGAAATCGTTGGCTATGTCACTGTACAGTTTGCCCTCGGCATCGTAGTGGAGCTCTCCCCGCTCCGATTCCTCCTCTAGGAACTCAGCGCAGATCTCGAACTTGCCGGAGCCTGTCTTGAACCCGAGCTGTACCTCCTGCTCGTAGCCCTGGAAGGGTGTGTCGTGGTACTCGTCGAGATGGATGAAGCGGGACTCTTTGAACTTCTCCCAGGGCGGTGCCTCGATACCCTGGGGGCTTAGCGCGGGGATAACCCTGGAACGGTACACGTCCTGAAGGAACCGTTCCCAGTCGGCCTCCCAGTTGTCATCGGTCGTGTAGTACGGGTTGAACTTGTCGGCAAAGCCCAACCTCTGGGCGATCTTGGTGAAGAACCACTCCACAGAGCGGACCTCTCCAGCGGGTTTGACCACACCCGGGGTGTAGCTGACAGTAGAAAAGCCTCCATAGCCGCTGGTGAGCAGGCGCTGTCCCTCGAACATCCAGTCCAGGGCGGGCAGCACCACGTCTGCGTACCGTGCCGTGGGATTCCAGGTGGTGTGCATGTAGGGGATGAAGTCCATGCGCTCCATCGCCCTGATCTGGTCCCCCGTGGCGTCTGTGGCCGTGCTCAGGTAGTTGCTCGCAGTGTGGTGGTGACTGCCCCACCACAGGAATTTGGGGTTCAGGTCCCGTGGTAACGGCAACTGAGGGTCAGCGCGATAGCCGACACGGGTGCGCCATTGCGCCTCCGTCATCTGACCGCTCTTGACCTGGTCCAGGAGGAGGACCGCCTGCGCCCATTTGTGGCTGCGACAGACCTTGGGCACTTCGTAGCTGCCCCAGCCACCCGGAGGCCAGTTGGTGACCGATTCCGGGAGCGTCCAGGAGCCGATCTCAAAGGGCATCATACCCCCAGGTGTCCCGAAGTAGCCCATCATCGCCTGGAGGGCCGCCGCGCCCCGCACCGAGTTCTCCCCGTAGCTCTTGCGGGCCACCGACCAGTGCTTGTACAGCCAAGTGGGCTTGCTGCGGGCGTACAGACGGGTGAAGCCCACAATGGACTCGGCGGGCAGCCCGCAGATTGCCTCCGCCCACTGGGGCGTCTTGGGCACGCCGTCATCCTCGCCCATCACATGCCGACGCCACTTCTGGAAGCCGCTGGGCTCGACGCATCGGGCCACGAAGTCCTTGTTGTACAGGTCTTCAGCGAAGAGCACGTAGGCCACAGCCAGAATGAAGGCCATGTCCGTCCCCGGCTTTATGGGGAGCCACTGGTCGGCCAGCACCTCGGCGCCGGCGGTGTATCGTGGGTCAAGGCAAATGACGGGCGTGCCACGCTCGCGGGCCATTTTCATGTACCAGGCCAGAGTGTGGCCGGGCCCGTAGTGGGCCATGGCCGGGTCGAATCCCCAGAGCACAATGAGCTTGGAGCTCATCATCATGTCCGCGGCAGAGGAGGAGCTCCGCTGCTCTCCGCTCCACGAGCACTTGCCTGCCATCAGGTGCCCCCCCAGCCGCTCCGGGTCTTCCGAGCACCAGCCCCAACTGTCCACCCCAGCACCCCAAAAGGAGAACAGGCGCTCCACCTGCTTGTTGGGCATGTACGGGGTCATGAGGGAGTAGGGGCCGTACTTCCGGCGGCACTCCTCCATCTTCTCCACGATCAGATCGAGGGCATCGTCCCACGAAACACGGCGGAAGCGGGCCTCGCCACGGCGGCTGCCTGGCTCCCGCAGCATGGGGTAGAGGATGCGGTCGGGCTGGTACAGTAGCTTGTCCCAGGCCCAGGCCATGGGGCAGCCGCGCCGCTGTATCTTGGCATGTACCAGGTCCATGTCGGACAGCAGGCGGTCCTCGCGTCCGATGCCTGTGTTGTAGCGGTCATCGGGCTCCACCACCGTGATGCGGCCGTCCTTGACGCGCATCTTCAGGGCGCAGGCGGAGTTGGCTCCACAGTTGGTCAGGCAGCCGGTGTAGGTGGTCTCCTCCCCGGCATGTCTATCTATGAGCGCCTGGACTATCCGGCGCTGGCGGTCATCATCCATTAGGGGTAGGCCTCCCTCAACAAAGTCACATTGCATGTAGGGGCGTATTGCAATACGCCCCTATTTTTCATACCACATTCGTTCGTATATGGTGGCGCTCCGGCTCTGGTGGGCCATGCGGCCGAAGTTCTTCACGTAGGGATGCACCACGGCGTACTCCAAGGGTGTGGGCTGCTGGATGACGTAGGCCATGTCCACCACCCTCCTCTGGATCTCCCGCACCAGGGCCATCTGCTCCTTCTCATCAAAGGCGGCCTTGAACTTGTCAATGGTCCTGTCCAACTCGGGGTCGGCCACCCGGCTCCTGTTGGCGCCCGGCTCGCTCTTGCTGTGGAGGGACGACAGGCTGAAGGGATAACCCACCTCCGCAGAGCGGGTCCAGCCCATCTCATCATAGTTACCCTGTAGCGGCCTCATGGAGAAGGTCCCCCGCTCGTGCCATTTAGCCTCCACCTTGATGCCGACCTTGGCCCACATGGCTAACATGGCCTCCTGGGACTCATTAAAAGGAGAGCCAAAGTCCCGCGTAGTCTCCAGGGTGAGGTTGAGGCCATTGGGGAACCCGGCCTCGGCCAGAAGCTTCTTGGCCTCATCGGGCCGGTACTCGACATAGCGCCGGACCTCGGGGGCCAGGTCCTTGGGCATCAGGGCGTACCCACCATACTGGCTGGGGATTAGGGTCAGAATCTCCCCCTCGCCCAGGAACAGGGTGTCTATGATGGCCTGACGGTCAATGGCCATGTTCAATGCCCGGCGCACCCGTACGTCGTTGAGGGGGGCCTTGTCGGTGCGCAGCCAGATGGTGCCGAAGGCGGAGTAGTATGGGCAGCCGCTGATAACGGCGTTAGGCTGCGTTTTCCTGAAGGTCTGCACCATGGTGGGAGGGATCCGGAGCAAGGCATCGAGCTTGCCGGAAGTGAACGCGGCGAACTGGGTGGCAGCGTCAGGGATCACCACGTTCTCTATGCCATCCAGATAGGGCATGCCTGGCTTGAAGTAGTTGGGATTGCGGCTGAAGCTTATCCTTACGCCGGGCACCCATTCCTTGAACATGAACGGGCCAGTGCCAATCCAGGACTTGGTGGGGTTGCTGTAGTCCTTATCGGGTCCGGGCCCCCCTGCCTCAGGCGGCAGTATGAAGGCCACCATATTGGAGCTCAGCAAGGTCTGCGGGGCCAGAGCAAAAGGCTCGCTGAAGCGGAAGCGGACGGTAAGAGGCCCCGTGGCTTCCACCTTCTCCATGACCGCCGTATAGGGTGTAATCGCGCCGGAAAGCCCAACTTGCTTGGCCCTCTGGAAGCTGAAGACCACGTCATCGGCGGTCATCGCCCTGCCGTTAACCGGTGGCTTGTTATGGAAGCGAACATCGGGCCTGAGCTTCACATCCAGGGTGCGGTCATCAGCGAACTTGTAGGACTCGGCGACGTTTGCCGCCAACGGGTTGTCGCACGTGTCCGCCTTGGCATGTTCCCACTGCACCAGGCGACTGAAGACCGCGGTCTGGGAATACTGGGTGGGATAGTCCTGACCAGGCTCTTTCTGGAGGTCCCACACCCTCATGTCTCGAGGCACGTAGTTGCGGAACACCCCGCCATACTTGGGACCAGAGCTAGCTACAGCGGGCGTGGGCGCCGGCGTAGGCACCACAGTGGCCGTGGTAGCGGGGGAGCGGGTGGCCGTAGCCGACGGTGTTGACCTTGTCGTCGTAGTCGGAGCGCTTGCGGGCGTGGCAGTGGCAGCTGGCCCACAGGCGGCTGTGAGGAGCGCCAGTACTCCCAGGGTTGCGGTCAACCTCTTGAATAGCATGTGTCGCCTCCTGGAGTGGGAATGCGCCGAGTCTACCACCGCTTTGCTAGCCCTGTCAACCCGGCTCCTCGCGCCAACAGCAGCGATTGTACACGCGCTTCTCCGCCGCCAACCTGTCATTCGCCAACCTGTCATTCTGGAGGGAGTCCCCCCGGTGAGGGACGACCGCCCCGATGCATCGGGGCGCCCTTCTGCGGAAGGGCTCAGAATGACATATAGACTGTCGTTGCGAGCCGAAGCGAAGCAATCCGTACTCTCCACGCATGACCAGGGGGCACGGATTGCTTCGGCCCTTAACGGGGCCTCGCAACGACATTTGTCGCTTTGCTTCACCCACCATACACCTGCTTACCTGTCATTGTCACGAAAATAGGGTGAGGCCAGCCCTTGGCGGCGTCCAGCCTCCCCCTCACTCTCGCTCTCTCCCGCCAGGGGAGAGAGGGGGTTGTTTTCATCCCCGGTGGCGACCCCGACCTGTCGGGGCCATGACGGATTCTTCGCCCTTCCGCAGAAGGGCGAAGAATGACAGGGGGACGCACGCCGTTTCACCCGTCCCGGCAGGTCGGGACAAAGCCGTAGGGGCGTATGGCCGAGCCTGTCTCAAAAAGGTAGCGCATGGATTCACTTTCCCACTGTAGACTGGGTTTTCGCCTCTCCAGGCCCGTTGGCTCCCACTGCAATGGTGACATAAGCTTGCAGGACAGTGCCATTCTCCCACTACGACGAGAGCCAAGCGACTTGTGAGACAAACTCGGCCATACGCCCCTACAGACGGCTGGCGATGTCCGCAGCCTCGTGCATAGCGATGAAAGCATCCCGGGGGGTTGAGGCGTCGGCGATGACGTGGACCTCAGGCACAACGCCCTTTAGCTCTTGCGCCAGGCTGTCCTCCGAGCGGTAGCCCATAGCCAGGACGACGCTGTCCACGGGCAGGAACCGGTACTCGTCGTCATCGAGGAAACGCACGCCGTTGCGCAGTATCTCCACCACCGGGGAATCGGGGAACAGATACACCCCGCTCTCAATGAGCTTGTCCTTGAGCACCTTCTTCAGGTGAGGGTGCAGCCCCCGGCCCAGCTTGCTCCGGGTGAGCAGGTAGACCCGTCGCTTGCCCCGCTCCGCCAGGTGCAGAGCCGTCTCCAGGCCCACGTAGCGACCGCCCAGCACGGCCACCGTATCTCCCGTAGGAGCCGTCCCCTCCAGCACATCCACAGCCTGGACCACGTGGGGCAGGTCTGCGCCCGGGATGTCGGGCAGCAGCGGCGCAGCCCCGGTAGCCACAATAACGGTGTCGGGGCGCTCGCGCTCCACCAGGCGGCGGGTGACCTCCGTCTTGAGATGGACCTTCACTCCGGCGGGGGCCAGGGCAGCCGCCAGCTGTTTAGGCAAGCGAGGGAACTCGGCATCCTTCTTGTAGTCCTGGACCTCAGCGATGTTCCACTGCCCACCCAGCCGGTTGCTCCTCTCATACAGGGACACCTGGTGGCCGCGCACGGCCAGGTCCTTGGCCACTTCCATGCCCGCCAGCCCACCTCCTATCACCATGACCTTCTTGGGCTTGCTCGCAACTCTTCCGGGGTAAGGCTCTCCCCGCCAGATGAAGGACAGAGAGGGATTGACACAGCAGCATAGCCCCGGGTACTTGACGATGTCCCGGCTCCCCGCGTCGGCGGTGCACCAGTAGCAGCCGATACAGCGGCGGATGTCGTCCAGGCGGCCTTCCCTGGCCTTGTTGGGCAGGTACGGGTCGGCCAACAACCCGCGGCCCATGGCCACGAAGTCCGCCTTGCCCTCCCGCAGGATGCGGTCAGCCAATGGCGGGTCGTGGATGCGGCCCACCGTGATGACAGGCACCTGGGGCAACGCCTTCTTGATCGCCTCCGCCAGGGACACCATGGGCGCCGGCGGCGAGAGGTAGCTGAAGCCCCGCCACGTGCCACCCCAGCGGGTGCCCCCCATGACGTGGAGCACGTCTATCCCCGACCCCACCAGCAGCCGGGCCTGCTCCACCGCATCCTCGATGGCGATTCCCCCCTCCACAAAGTCCGAGCCGTTCATGCGGAAGCCCAGCGCGAAGGCCGCACCCACGCTCTCCCGGGCAGCCAGAACGATCTCCCGTGGAAAGCGGGTGCGGCCCTCCACGCCGCCGCCATACTCGTCGGTGCGCCGGTTGCTCAGTGGAGAGAGGAAAGAGCTGATGAGGTAGCCCCGGGCGCCATGGAGCTCCACCAGGTCGAACCCGGCCTCCCTCGCCCGGCGCGCCCCCTCGGCAAAGGCCTCCACCATATGGGCGATGTCCCTTCGCGATAGCTCCTGCGTCTTGGTATCGAGATACGGGAACGGATTGGTAGAAGGCCCTATGGGATCGGGCGTCGCCTCCCCAAAGTGGCAGAGCTGGATGCCAGCCGCTGCTCCCTGGGCCTTGATAGCCTGGGCCAGCTCTCGAAGCCGGGGGATGAACCGGTCGTGGTAGATGGCCACGTGCATAGGCTCGGCGCCCTGCTGCTCCACCAGGGACGCCTCCACGATGACCAGGCCGGCGCCGCCCTTGGCCTTCTCCGTGTAGTACGCAATCTGCTGATCGCTGATGTGACCGTCTGTGGCGAAGTAGGTGGCCATAGGCGGGAAGACCAGACGGTTGCGCACCGGCACTCCCTTGATGCTCGTTGCCTCGAACAGCTTGGTTAACGTGGTCACAGTTTGCCCCCTTTGGTGCAGGCTTCGGGCTTGGTCAACCGTAGGGGCATGGCGCGCCATGCCCCTACAGGGCACATCCCATGTCCCTGCCCGCCACACGATGCGCCTAATTTACCCCGAGGGCTGGCCCAGCGCAAGTGGGGGCGGCCCTCTCTCCCGGCCTCTCCCCGATGCGGGGAGAGGAGTGGTGGAATCGCCCCTTCCCGACACGGGAAGGGGTAGGGGTTAGGGCCGGCACCCCTTCCCTTAATAGCCATCAACTGAATAAAGCGACATTTTTGTGTCATTCTGAGGGAGCGCAGCGACCGAAGAATCCGTCTCTCGGCGCTGTGACAGGCCAGGGGCTACGGATTCTTCGCTTCGCTCAGAATGACAGCGGTGCGAGGCACGGTTGGCACTATAAACGCTTGATGACCATTAAGGGAAGGGGCCAGGGGTTAGGGTGGGGCTACGGGCGGTCCCCACGGCAAACCGTAGGGGCATATGGCGGAGTCTGTCTCAGAAGTCGGGCGTCCAAGTCTGCGCAGACCCCAGCTTTGGGGATAATGTCCGTGGGGTTGTTACCGTCGGAGCAATATGCCAGCGTAGCGGCAATTCATGAATTGCCGCTACGTTAGTCAGCCAGCCACGATGGACATGCGCAGGGGCGCACAGCCAAGCACCCCTGCGTTGGCCGCCTGCATTAGCCTTGTGAGACAGTCTCGGCCATACGCCCCTACATTCGGTTGCCACGCTCTCCGTTCGTCTCAAAGAGCGCCCAACACCCCGAAAAGTAGCTGTATTACTTTACATGGAGGAGGGGATATAGTATAGAAACAATTGCGCTGGGGTAGGGTCGGCGGTGGTATGGCAAGCATTCTGGTGGCGCGCGCTGGGCCCAAAGCGGACTGTAGGAGGTGAGAGTATGGGGGCTACCAAAAAGCGGACGCAGTTCGTAATCGCCTACGAAATCCTTCGCGCCGTCCATGACCAGCCCGGTCTGCACAACACTGAGCTCGCCCAGATAGCCCGGCTAAATGGAGTCCAGGTCAACCGCTTCCTCGGGTACATGCTTTCCTGTCACTGGATAGACTGCCAGGACGATTGTCTCTCGCTGACCGCCAAAGGTCACCGGGCGGCCGAGGTCGCGGAAGAGTGGTGGTCCTTGATGCGAGACGCGCTGCAGGAGGGTCCACTTGCTCACGACTACGATACCAATGCCATCCTGGACTACCTGGAACACCCAATCTCACCGCGGAATCTACCCCTGGTGCTGCCTGCCTATCAGCCAGAACACACCCATACACAACCAGTATTCACACGCCCCCGGCGGAAAACAGGTTGGGTAGTTTGAGAGACCACGCCAGGGAAGCCAACTGGAGCGTCGCCCCAGGAGAGACCAAGGCGGCCCCGGCCCGTTTGGACCGTCTTTTGACTGGAGGGCGGACGATGCGCACCGAGGGCCGTGACCGTAGCCCCCAGGCCCCGGCCAGTCAGATTGACATCATAGACGACGAGGAGATCATCCTGCGGCTGCACGAGCTGCTGGACTACGGATACGGGCGCCTGGAGGTGGTGGTCAGAGACCACCAGGTCAGCGTCCTCAACTGGCAGAAGAGCCTGGTGAGAGGGGGCAACCCCAGGTAGCCCCGCCCTAACCCCCGGCCCCTTCCCGTGTCGGGAAGGGGGCCAAGAAGGGAGAAACCCCGCTCCTCTTATTGTCATTCTGAGGGAGCCCTTCGGTACGCTCGAGGGTGAACTCCGCGACCGAAGAATCTCGTGGCTCGCCCTGGCAAAGGGCATAATGACGAGATTCTTCGCCCTTCTGCGGAAGGTCTCAGAATGACAGGTTGGAGGCGTGCCGGGGAGAGAGGTCGGATGGGTGAGGGGGAGGCTGGACGTAGTCAAGGGCGAGCCTCACCCCCTGTAGTCCCCCTTGGCAAGGTATGACCCCCTGTAGTCCCCCTTGGCAAGGGGGACACCAGGGGGGGTGAATACGCCTACGGGAGAACCGAGGCGGGACCCGATAGCATCGGGGCCCGCCTCTTTGTTTGTGGCAAGGTATTCCCTCTCCCCGACGCGGGGAGAGGGCCAGGGAGAGAGGGCCCAGGCCCTTGCGGCAACGTGGTTGGGCAGGCGGACGCCGACCTAGCCCCCGGCCCCTTCCCGAAGCGGGAAGGGGAGAGCCCTACCCTCTCCCTTTGGGAGAGGGCGAGGGCGAGGGCACCACATTTCCACGCGTCAGGGAGAGGGAAGGGAGAGAGGTCAGCACGATAGATTGGAGCAGGCATAGTGAATAGCCCGATCCTACAGTACCCCGCCGAGCTACCGGCCATGACGGCCGGCGGCCCTCCTGGCGACGCAGGCCAGGGCAACCCGTCCCGGAAATGGGGACTGGCCCCTGCGTTCCCCGTCGCCTTGATCGGTTCGTTGCTCAATCTAGAGACCGCCGGACGGCGTCTCTTCTTCATTACCACCGCCCGTGTTGACGAGCACCTCACCGACATCATCAAGCAGTTGCGCAGCGCCAACGGAGACTGCGGTATTGTCGTCTTCTGCCCCCTGGATGCCAGAGCCGAGCAGGAGGCGCTGGCCGTGGAGTACGGCGCTGATGACTGCATTCCCCTGCCCGTGGACTTCCTCAACCTCGTCACTCGCCTGCGCGCCACCGCCGCCCGGCTGCGCCGGAGCCAGGCGCCCGTGCCGCTGGCCGCCGCCCTCCAGGTAGACACCCTCACCTACACGGTGCGCGTGGGGGACAGGTCTTTCACCCCGAGCCCCCTCCAGTCCCATCTCCTCCACGCCCTGTGGGACCGCCGGGGCACAGTGGTGTCGTACGGGACCCTGGAGCACCTGCTCTGGGGGGACACCGAGATCGCCTCCCGACAGGCCCTGAAGCAGCTCATGAAGCGGCTCCGTGGCCAGTTAGGCGACGCCAGCCAGTCCATCCGGGCCGTGCCCGGCGTGGGCTACCTCCTGGAATAAACCCCCACCCTGATGGGCGGGGCTATGGCCCTCCCCTCTCCCTTTGGGAGAGGGCGAGAGCCTGCCCTGAGCGAAACGAAGGGGTGAGGACACACGCCGGCGGGCTACGCGCGCTCGCGGCGGCAAACCGTAGGGGCATGGCGCGCCATGCCCCTACGCCTGCCTCCTCCCACCCAATCTGCCAAAGCCCCATAGCCCCGCCCTTCAGGGCGCGGGATTGTGTTCCACACCTGCTTCCCTGTCGTTGCGAGGCCCCGCAGGGCCGAAGCAATCCGTTTCTCCGCGCATAACCGAAGGGGCACGGTTCATTGAAAGCCCTTCCACAGTTGATCGCCATCTGCGAGGCCAACGCGCCGCGGATGAACAACGCCAGGGCGACCCACCGGGTCGCCCCTACGGCCCTAACCCCTGCCCCTTCCCGAAGCGGGAAGGGGAGATTCCACCTCTCCTCTCCCCGCCTAACCTGTCATTCTGAGGGAGCGCAGCGACCGAAGAATCTCAGGGTTATGCCTTTGACGTGGATGTACCCTGAGATTCTTCGCCCTTCTGCGGAAGGTCTCAGAATGACAGGTTGGAAGCGCATCGGGGAGAGGCCGGGAGAGAGGGCCCCCGGTGACGCCCCCCGTCACCACCACGTCACCACCACGTCGCTCCATTGTACCTACAACGTAGCCCCCACGCTGCTGCAACGTCACCCCCGCAGGGCTTAGCCTACGCTCGCACATGAAGACAGTGGTGGTCGTGGACCCCGACGACGACGAGCGTATGGCGATCTCGGAGATCGTCCGCGGCGCGGGCTACCGGGTGTGGGAGGCCCACGACGGCAGCGAGGGGCTGGGCCTGCTCCAGGACGACCCGGAGGCGCTGGTGGTGGTGGCCGAGGAGAGCCGGACGTCAGCCCTGGCCCTGCTCTCGGCGCTCCGGCAGGCCACGGGCGCACCCATCGTGGTGGTGGGCGACCAGAGGAAGATGTCCGAGCCGGACGCCCTTTCGGTGGGCGCTGACTACTATTGCCATCGCCCCCTCTCCCCACCCCTGCTGGCGGCCCGCATCCGTTCCTTCTTTCGCCGCTGGCCTCCCGCCGAGGCCGACCTAACCCCCGACCCCTTCCCTGCAAGGGAAGGGGAAACCCCTACTCCTCTCCCCGCGTCGGGGAGAGGCCGGGAGAGAGGGCCAGGGAGGGAGGTCACGAAGCCTGTCGGCCCCTAGTGTCGTTGCGAGGCCCCGTTAAGGGCCGAAGCAATCCGTCTGCACCAAGGAGGTGAAAGCCGAGAAACATAGGACAACATACCTGATCCGTAAGACCATAGAGGTTAGGGCGGACGGCCGTCCGCCCCTACAACAAGGAGGAAGGTCCAAGTGAACAGGAAAACTAAGGTTGGTTTCATTGCATTGAGCGTGGCTCTCTTGGCTGTGGTAGCGCTGACGGGGGTTACCGCCCTTCTGGCCGGCGGCTCCACGGGGCCGGCTAGCGTCAGCGACACCGCGGGCATCCGGGGCAACATCGAGTACACCGTCTACGATAGCGCCGGCAACGTCAAGTACACCCGGTCCATCCACAACGCTGTCAACCAGGACCCCGCTCTGAACACGGCGGTGGACCGCTTGACCGAGATAGCCCTTGCCGACGTAACTGACGCGCTTACGTTCAGCCGCATCGTTGCCATAACAGCGGCGGGCGACGGCGCCACCGACGGGTTCGACGCCGCTAGCGTGACCCTCCTGCTGGACGGCGACACCGGCGCCGCCGGTAACCAGAACCCCGCGCAGGGGACCAACCCCGACTCCGCAGCCCTCGGCACAGGTAAGGTCCAAGCGACCTTTACCGCCACGGGCGCTGCCACCATCCGCCAGCTCGGCCTGGTGAATACCGCCGTGGACGACACCACTGCCGGTGGCGGCGCGCTGGCCATTGCAACAGGGGAACTCCTCGCCGCCCAGGGCGTGAACATCGAGTTGGCCCTCAGCGATACCCTCCAGGTAACCTGGACGGTCACCGTTAGCACGCTAGACGGAATCTAGACCAACCTACCAACGTAGGGGCGCTGTAACTGCGCCCCTACAGGGGCCGGGGCAGTGGGGAGGGGCGCGGGGCACGCCCCTCCCCACCTCACCCCTCTCAGCATCGCAAAGGGGACGCAAGGCGGGGTCCGCGACGCGGTTGAAGGCAATCCCCACCCCCACTCCTTCGGCTGCGCTCAGGACAGGTCTAAGCTCTCCCCCATCAAGGGGGAGAGGACTCCCCTCCCTTCCCCCTCTGACGGGGGAAGGCCAGGATGGGGGTGAGGCGGTTGGCCACAAGCAGACAGGGCGACTCGCCAACAGGGGGCAGGAATGGTTGAACAGCGCATAGGGGCGGACGGGCGTCCCCCCTTCATACGGCGGCGACTGCACCACATCGTCTTCGCCACAGGCATGGTGGTCCTGGCGCTGGGCATGGCACTGAGCGCGTGGATACTGGTGGAGTGGCGGGCGGCCCGGCAACGGCAGGCGCAGATACAGGCCGCCGCGGCCCTGGCGGCCCAGACGGGAGACGTGGACACCCTGGCCCAGACCCTGGAGCGGGTCCTGGGGTTGCCCCCGGAGCAGGCGGCAGCCCTCAGCGTCTCGCTCAAAGAGGCGGCGGAGCGGGCCAGGGCCGCCTCCAGTCCCAACGTTTCGCAATCCCAGGGGGCGGCGCCCGCCGCCAAAGGCGGGGGCCCGGACGAGAAGGCCGCTCTGGGGGACAACGTGGACGTGGTAATCAGGGACGCCTCCGGCAAGGTCAAGGACCGCTGGAGCAGCAAGTAGTAAGGGGGCAAGCTATGCTTAGGTCCAGGGTTGTCTGGTACATTATGGGGCTGCTCAGCTTGCTCCTGGGCATGGCGCTTCCCGCGATGACCGCCCGGGCCATTGACGTCCCTGATGGCGGCCTGGGGAACTGCACAATGACTGGCTTCAGCATTGTTGGCGGTTTCCCTCAGATGAGAATCAACTGTCCCGACAGCGCCGCAGTTGCCGAGACCATCGCCCTGGCCCCCGGCCTGACCCGGGGGGACACGGCTAGCCTGGCCGCCGCCCTTCAGAACGCCCTGGGCCTGCCCCGCAACGAGGCCGCGGCCCTGGCCGCCGCCCTGGCCCTTCAGGCCAACCTGCTCAGGGGCGATGCCGCCTCCCTGGCGGCCACGGTGCTGCTGGGCATGGACAAGGCGGCCCTGGCCTCGCTTTCTGACTCCCTACAGAAAGCCCTGGGCCTGCCGCGCAACGAGGCGGCGACCCTGGCTGCGGTCCTTCAGATGACCGCCACGCTACCCCGGACCGAGGCGGTCTCCCTGGCAGAATCCCTGCTGAACAGCCTGGGCCTGCCCAAGACCGACCTGGCTACCCTCTCCGACACCTTGCAGAAGACGCTGAACCTATCCCGCGATGACGCCACCAGCCTGGCGGCTGCCCTGCTCCTGGGACTGGACAAGCAGGACGCCGCTTCCCTGGCCGCCACGGTGCTGCTGGGCATTCCCAGGCAGGAGACAGCCGCCCTCGCTGACTCTCTACAGAAGACACTCAACCTGCCCCGAGACGATGCGGCAGCCCTGGCCACGGCCCTCCAGATGGCCGCGGCGCTGGCCCGGCCCGAGCAGGTCTCCCTGGCAGACTCCCTCCTGAACAGCCTGGTGCTGCCCAAGGGCGAGCTGGCCAGCCTTGCCGACACCCTTCAGAAGGCCCTTAGCCTGCCCCGAGACGATGCTGTGGCCCTGGCCGCCGCATTGCTGCTGGGGCTGGACAAAGGTGACGTCGCTTCCCTGGCGGAAGCCGTGCTGCTGGGCTTGCCCAGGGGTGACCTGGCCACCGTCGCCGATAGCCTCCAGAAGGTCCTGGGGCTGTCCAGCGGGGACGCCGCGGCCCTGGCCGCGGTCCTACAGGTGGCCGCCACCCTACCTCGGGCCGAGGGAGTCTCCCTGGCGGACAGCCTCTTGAAGACCTCCACCCTGCCCAGAGCGGACCTGGGAAGCCTCGCTGACAGCCTTCAGAAAGCCCTTGACCTGCCCCGACAGGACGCCACGAGCCTGGCTGCCGCCATGCTGCTGGGGCTGGACAAACAGGACGCCGCTTCCCTGGCGGCGACCGCGCTGCTGGGTATCCCCAGGCAGGAGCTCGCCGTCCTCGCCGACTCCCTTCAGAAGGCCTTCACCATGTCCCGCAACGACGCCATGTCCCTGGCAGCTGTCCTGGAGGTCGTCGCGGTGCTGCCGCTGGGCGATGGCGTCTCTCTGGCCGACTCCCTGTTGAAGGGTCTGACGCTGCCCAGAGTGGACACGGCCAGCCTGTCGGACACAATTCAAAAGGTGCTGGGCCTGCCCCGAGGGGACGCTGCGACCCTGGCGGCCACACTGCAACTGGCCGCCACGCTGCCCCGAGCCGACGGTGCCTCCCTGGCAGATTCCATTCTCAACAGCCTGACCCTGGTCAGAGGCGACCTCGGCAGCCTATCCGACACACTTCAGAAGGACCTTAGCCTGACCCGAGGGGACGCCACAAGCCTGGCTGCCACACTGCAACTGGCCACCACGTTGCCCCGGGCTGAGGGTGCCTCCCTGACAGACTCCATCCTCAGAGGCGTCACCCTGGGCAGAGGGGACTTGGCCAGCCTCGCCGACACCTTGCAAAAGGCCCTTGGCCTACCCCGACAGGACGCCACCGGTCTGGCCACCGCCGTGCTGCTGGGGGTGCCCAGGCAGGATGCGGTCAGCCTGACCACCACAGTCCTCCTGGGTATGCCCAAAGACGAACTGGCCAACATCGCCGACACCCTACAGAAGACCCTGGCCCTGCCCCGCAACGATGCTGCGGCCCTGGCCGCCGCACTCCAGATGGCCGCTAGCCTACCCCGCGCCGAGGCGGTGTCCTTGACAGATTCCCTCCTGAACAGCCTGGGCCTGCCCAAGAACGAGGTGGCCAGCCTCGCCGACACGCTGGGCAAGACCCTGGCCATGCCCCGCGACGATGCGGCCGCCCTGGCCGCCGCACTCCAGATGGCCGCTAGCCTACCCCGGACCGAGGCGGTGTCCCTGGCAGACGCCCTCCGAAAGAGCCTGGGCCTGCCCAAGAACGAGGCGGCCAACCTCTCCGACACCTTACAGAAGACCCTGGCCATACCCCGCAACGATGCTACGGCCCTGGCCGCCGCACTCCAGATGGCCGCTAGCCTACCCCGCGCCGAGGCGGTGTCTCTGGCAGATGCCCTCCTGAACAGCCTGGGCCTGCCCAAAGGCGAGATGGCCAGCATGGCCGACGCCCTACAGCAGGTCCTGGCCCTATCCCGAGCGGACGCCACGGCCCTGGCCGCCGCCCTACAGCTGGCCGCCACGCTACCCCGGGCCGACGGCTTCTCTCTGGCCGACTCCTTCCTGAACAGCCTGGCGCTGCCCAGGGCGGAGGTGGCCGCCCTGTCGGATGCCGTGCTCCAGGTGGGGGGCAAGGCCCGGTCTGACGCGGCGAACATTACCGATAGTGTAAAAGTGCTTGGTCTGAAGCCCTACGCCGACACGGGCAGCGTGTCCGATGCCTCCCAGCTCACCCGCGTGGGCACCACCCTGGGCGCGGGATGGCGCACGCTGTCCATCCCCATAAAGGCGGCTGCGGGGAAGAACAAGTTCTTCGCCACACCGGGCACCTTGGGCACCGCCGCTCAGGATGGGCTGATGGATCCGGCCAGCGTCAGCGTGGTCTACAGGTTCGACGTTGCCACGCAGAACTGGGTGCAGGTGGTGTCTGGGGATACCTTTGCCCCTATGGACGCTTTCCTCATCAACTCCCACGCCGGCGTCAGCGTCAGTCTGCTGGTGAGCCAGGACCCATCCGCACCGCCGACCAAGGTCCTCACCGCTGGCTGGAACCTGGTGGGCCCGGCGCTGCCTCCGTCCACCGCGAGTCTGCCCGCCAACCAGCTTCTGGGGAGCCTGTACAGCCTGCCTGGCACAGCGAACCCAATCTTCACACAGGTCGTTGGGGCGCCCTTTGACGACGCGGTAGTGTGGGCCTGGAACAACAACACTAAGTCCATACCCTCCCTACAGAGGTGGCACAGCTATTGGGTCTACATGACCGCAGGGGCCACTCTGGCGGGCTTCAGCTCGACACCCCCCTGGTAGAGGGGTATGCCTACCTGCCGGCCAAGGAGGACCCTGGTCAGGCTGGCCCTGGGCCTGCTAGCTTGGCAGTGGGCCACCGTAGCTCTAGTGCAGGCGCAGCAGGCACCGCCTCCACTGCCGGCCGCCTTTTGGGGCGCCATCGCCATAGCCGGCCAGCCCGCCCCCATAGGCACCATGGTGTGCGGGCGCATCCAGGATGCGGACAAGGGGTGTATCACCTCCACCGCAGCCGGCCAATATGGCGGGCCCCGGGGTGACGAGCGTAAGCTTGCGGTCCAGGGGGCTGAGGCCGACATTGGCGGCACCATACGCTTCTTTGTGGTGCCCCCCGGGACTGTGGGCGGCTACGCCGACCAGTCAGTTGCCTACAACCCGGCAGATGTGCGGCAACTCGACCTGACGCTGTCCGCGACCCCAGCGGCAGTCCCCACGCCGGCACCCCTGCCCACGCCCACAGCCACGCCTACGTCCACTCCCACAGCTACGCCTGCGCCCACGGCTACGCCTACGCCGCTTAGCCCCGCGCCCACCGTCACACCGCCAGCGGCACCCTCTGGCCTGCCTCCCCCACCACCCGCCCCAACGTCCACGCCGGTGCCCACGGCGACGCCGACTTCAGCCCCTACACCCACGCCGACGGTAACGCCAACCTCAACGCAGACGCCCACTCCCACGCCGGCCATATTCGAGAAGACCCAGGCGCTGGCGACGGACCCCCAAGGCGCGCTTAAGGAAGGGGCAGCGCTGACCTCCTCGGATGGCGCGGGCACCGTATTCGTACCTCAGGGGACGGTGGCGTTAGCCCCGGACAAGAAGCCGGTGTCGGCCATAACCATCCGCCCTGTTATCTCGCTGCCGCAGGCGCCGCAGGGACAACGGGTAGCCGGTCGAGCTTACAACCTCGGCCCTGATGGGGCCACCTTTGACCCGCCTATCCAGTTGACTTTGCGTTTCGCCCCGTCGTCTTTGCCACCGGGCGTCAGTGTGGCATCTCTGAGGCCCGCCTACTACAGCCCCGCCACCGGCCAATGGGAGCAGTTGACCCGCTTCGTTCTGGACCAGGCATCCAATGCCATATTTGTCCAGACCAGCCACTTCACGCTGTTCGCCGTGGTCGCTGCGGCAACACAACCGCAGCAGACGCCGGCCGCTACGCCCTCTCCCGTACCACCTGCCACGCCTGCTCCCACGGCAGCACCGGGCCCAACACGGACGCCCCAGCCGACAGCAGCACCGGCCACCACGCCCACCCCGGCTACCCCCACAGCCCTCACACCCAGCGCCAGGACTCCGGCGGCGCAGCCCACGGCAATCTCCACACCTTTCCTGGCTCCCGCCACTGCCGCACTGATTCCCCTGGCCACACCGGCGGCTCCCCCTCAGCCTCCGGCGACGCTCACGCCCAGTCCGCGTTCGCCGACCACGGTCACCGCTTCCCCCCCGACACCCTCAGCGGTCCCAACCTCGCCACCGACTGTGCTGTCGGCTTCCGGTCCTGCTCAGCCCCCAGGCTCAAACGCTTCATGGAAGTGGCCGCTCTTGGTAGCTGCGACGCTGGTGGCCCTGGGCATGACCTCGTACTGGTGGCGACGCCGCTCGGTGGGTGGGCCGACCTCACCACGTCCGCGAAGCCGCGGGTAGCTCTCCCTAGCTCTGACATGACCCCGTTCCATGCCGTGCTATAATTGGGCTTGTCGCAGCCAGTACAAGGGACAGGGCGTTGTGGACTCCCTCTGGAGGACGTAATGCAAACAAGAACAGTCCCCGACCGCGTGGTTATCGGCCTCATCATTATCCTGCTCGGCATTGTCTTCCTTCTGGACACCACAGACCTGCTGAAGACGGGTGGCGCCCGCTGGTGGCCCTCGGCGTTCATCCTGTGGGGCCTGTGGCGGCTGCTCTCTACCGGATTCAGGGAGGTCACCGGGCCGCTCATACTCATCGCGGTCGCCGCCTTTGTCCTGGCCCTGACTTTGGGAGTGGACACGGGGAAGTTCTGGCCCATCCTGCTTATCCTCGTTGGAGTGCTGGTCCTGGTGGGTGGGACGCGCGCCCGCAGCCACGCTCGGGAGCTCTCCGGCCCAGACGACGTGAACCTCGTCGCCGTGGTGGGTGGAGTTGAGCGGAAGGTGACCTCACAGGGCTTCCGGGGCGGTCAGATCACGGCGGTGATGGGCGGGGTGGACCTGGACCTGCGGGAGACCAAGGTAGCTGAGGCGCCGGCCACACTGGACATCACAGCGATAATGGGTGGGGTAGAGATAAGGGTACCATCGGACTGGTCGGTCCGTGTGGACGCCGCCGCAATACTCGGCGGCAGCGGTGACGAGCGCAAGCACGTGGAACCTGTCGCCACCCAGGGGCCACCGCACCTGGTCGTCACTGGGCTGGCCCTGTTGGGGGGCATCTCCATCAAGAGCTAGCGGCACCTGCGAGGGTTTCCCTCATCCTTACCTTCCCACATGGTGAGAAGGGACAGCCACCTACCCCTTCGCGCCTCTTGGCGCCGGGCTTATCTTGACTCGCACACAGGCATCCATGAGGCCATTCATGGCGTCCACCTGCTTGAGGTTGTAGGGCACCAGAGAATTGTAGTGTATGCCCTTGTGGCGGTAGGCCTCGCCCTGCGCCCAGTGCCCCAGGGACGAGGCAATGCCGATCACCTCTGGATGGATGCACTGGGAGAGTTTGGCGATGCCCTGCGCCTTGCGGCCCCAGGAGGTCTCAATATCCACCAGCGCTCCATCGGCTATGCCCTTGCGGGCCGCGGTCTCCGGGTTCATCACCACCTTGTAGGCGTAGGGATGGCGCTCGGCGACCTCGGCCAGCCAGGGGTTGTCCTGGGTCATCGTGTAGCTCAGGAAGGCCAGCTTGTAGTTGACCACCAGCATGTCGAAGTCAGGCGGCGCATCTTTCTGGGCGGAGCAGGGATACCAGCAGGGCAGCGGCTGGTAGCCCTTGGTGTCCAGATCGAGGCCCAACTCCTTGACCACGCTTTCAAGCTGTTTGCCCGTATCTATCAAGAACTCAAAGTAGATGGGCACCCGGGGCAACCTGTCCGTTATCCTGGCGAACCTCTGCTCCAGAGTGCGGGGGAAGGCGAAGAAGCTCTGCTGCTTGAACCATTGGAGCCCGTGCTCCTCATCGAACATGGACTTCATGGAGCGGTCAAGGACCTCCCCGGCACTGTACTTCCTGGGAGTCGTGAGCCGGTAAGGCTCCTTCAGGTTAAGGCCCTTGCTCAGGCCCTCATTGACCTTGCCCAATATGCCCAGCCGGTCGGCCAGCTCGAAGTAGATGTCCGACATGTGCTTGCCCACCATCTCGGCGGGGAGGACGGGCTGGCGCATCGTGTAGTACCAGTGGTCGCCGTTGATCCAGCCGCGAATGGAGTTCATGGGGAAGTCCAGCCGTTGCGCCGGCTGGAGCAGAGGGAGGAACACATCGGCCAGCTCGACGGTCTCGGTGAGCTTATCGGACATGACAACAACGGTAGAGAACTTGCGCACAGCCTCGGTCAGTATGGCCGGGTCCACGCCCGACATCATGGGGTTGAAGTTGTTCAGTATGAGCATCTCCGGCTTGTAGGGCAGCAGGTCCGGGCGCTGGACGATGGTCGTTCCCATCATGATGCTGCCCATCGCCCGTCCCATGGGGAGAAGCTCCCGGGCATGCACCGTCTCGGGCGCCCTTGGCTGCCGGGGCGGGTACGAGCGCACCTCCGCCGAGTCAGCAATAGGCAGCCCCTCGTTGCTAATCTCCACCCGCAGCTTATCATTAGGCCCGATGGCGTTGGTGCTCAGGCTGCCCCCCGGGAAGTCCAGTGACCCCACGATGAGGTTGAGCAAGTGGACGCTCATGCTGGCCCACATGCCGAACTGGTGCGAGGACAGTCCCCGGCTATCGCAGAAGGTGCAGGCGGGCCGGAAGGGCATCTCGCGCCCCTCGATAACAGTGGTAGCGCCAATGCTGGCGGCCTCGCCAAACTCCTTGGCCAGCCGCCGGATGCGGTCCGCGGGCACGGTGGTGGCCTCGGCTACCCTCTCAGGAGGATACTCCTTCAAGCGCTCCTTAAGCTTGGAGAACGCCGGCTGACAGGAGACCCCGCCTACCTGGAATGCACCCTCAATAGCCGGAGTTGCCGGGGTATCGAAGGGTACTGCCCGCTTGGTCGCCTCATCCCAGACCAGTGGCTTGCCTGAGGATGCCTCTCGGGCATAGTGGCCATCGGGCTTTACGAGGTAAGGGGCATTGGTATGTCGGCGGAGGAATGGCCCGTCATACATGCCCAGCTCGTTTACCAGCACGTGGGCCATGGCCAGGGCCATCGCCCCATCGGTGCCCGGGCGAATGGGCACCCACTCGCTGGCCTGGCTGGCAATGGGCGAGCGGATGGGGTCAATCACTACCAGCTTCATGCCCCTCGCGCGCGCCTCGGCGATCTCTCGGGCAGCCCGCATGGTGTCGTGGCCCACGCTTCCGCCGCGCTGGGAGCCGAAGAGGACCAAATAGCGGCAGCGGGGCAGGTCCATCTCCACGTGCATGGTGCCGTTTATGAGGTAGCAGGCATCCACGTGGGTGGCAAAGAAAGGCCCTCCCGCCCAGTTGGGCGTGCCTACAACGTCTACGAAGGCATTGATGATAGCGCCGACCCAGTCAGGCTCACCGGTCCCCCGCAGGATGACCAGCTTGCGAGGGTCCTCGGCCAGCGTCTTCTTGATGCCGGCAGCGATCTTGTCCAGGGCCTCCTCCCAGGAGACCTCCTTCCACTTGGGGTCAATGCCCGGCCCTTTCTCGGGGTTGGTGCGCACTAGGGGGGTCTTGGGGCGCGCGGGGTCGTAGATGCCCATGATGTTGGCCAGGCCCTTGGAGCAGATGCGCCCTGAGTTATGAGGGTTGTCGGGATGACCCTCGATCTTGACGACGACCCCGTTCCGGCGATGCACCTTCACCCCACAGCAGTTGCCACACATCCGGCATACGCTGGGGACCCACACGTCCTCCTGGACTGGAGAAGTCGAGTTGCTGGCAACCCCAGCTTGAGACATACTAGTATCCCCCCTTATGTCAAGGAGCAATTGCCCCACATCTCCCGCCGGATACGTAGTAAGTGCGTGCGTTCGCGGGGGCTTGCTAGAATGGCCCTACCTTAGCACGGGCCAACGCACCTGTCAATGTTGATTGACAGCTCGGCGATGTGCCCCTAAGCTAGGACACATGGACGTAACCCAGCTCCTAGCAGCAGCGGCCGGCATGGGTGCTTCAGACTTGCACATCTCGGCGGGCAGCCCCCCACTCATTCGCCTCTACGGGGACCTTCAACCGCTTCCAAACGTGCCTCCCCCCTCGCCGCAGGAGACATCCGACATGCTGGACCTGCTGACGGACAAGATGCAGCGCCTGGAGTTCGAGAACTCCAAGGAGTTGGACTTTGCCTACAGCCTGTCGGGTATGCGCTGCCGCATCAACGCCTGCTGGGAGCGAGGCGCAGTGAGCATCGCCTGCCGCATCCTCCCCTCCAAGGTGCCGACCATGGAGCAGCTCAGCCTTCCCGCTGTCTGCAAAGCGCTCGCCACGCGCCCGCGAGGGCTGACCCTCGTCACCGGCCCCACCGGCGCCGGCAAGTCCACCACCCTGGCGGCCATGATCGAGTACCTGAACCACACCCAGAGCCGCCGTATCATCACCATCGAGGACCCCATCGAGTACGTATACACCAACGACAAGTGCTCCATCATTCAGCGCGAAGTAGGCAAGGACACCAAGTCCTTCTCAGAAGCGCTTAGGCGCGCACTGCGCCAGGACCCCAATGTGATCCTGGTAGGTGAGATGCGTGATCTGGAAACCATGGCCACAGCGCTGACCGCTGCTGAGACCGGACACCTGGTGCTGTCCACTCTACACACAGCCGACACTGTCCAGACCGTGGACCGCATCATAGACATGTTCCCACCCCACCAACAGCAGCAGGTCAGAGTGCAGCTCTCCATGGCGCTGGAAGGGGTGTTGTCTCAGCGACTGCTGCCCAGGGTTGGCGGAAAGGGGCGGGTGGCGGCTTTCGAGGTGCTCGTCGCCAACTACGCTATCCGCAATGTCATTCGCTCCGGTGACACACACGAGATCCTGTCCTACCTGCAACTGGGGGGGCAAGAGGGAATGCAGACCATGGACCGGGCGCTGATGGACCTGGTGGTCCGGGGGCTCATTACGCGGGACGCCGCCCTTTCGCTGGCCCGCAACCCAGACGAGATGCATAAGTCCATCCTCACGGCTGCCGGCATCGTCAAAAGGGGGCCATAGCGAGGGTGCGCGGGGAGTACGTGGGGTGGAGTCCCTGGTGGGATTCGGACCCACGACTCGCTGCCTACAAAGCAGCCGCCCTACCCCTCGAGCAACCGCCTCGCCGGGCTGGGGCCTGTTCTAGCAGGCGACCCCGCCCGAGCCATAGCGCGGCTCCTGCAATACGGCCGTCGCTAGGCAGACTCCGCGGCGGGCAGCGCCGGCGGCTCACTGAACGCCTTCTTCTCCGATATCCTCCAGCTAGCCACCGACGCCACCACCAGCAGGAACATTCCCGTCAGGAGCACATCGAGGTAGCTCCCGCGGAGGTCGAAGACCAGACCTGCCGCAAACACACCCAGCGCTCCCGCCACCTGGTGCAGCAAGACCAGCACTCCGAGCATCTTCCCCAGGGACCGCACACCAAAGCAGTTGACCAAAAGCGTGGTGAATACAGGGTCTGTAGCTCGGCTAAGGAAGCTCATGGCCGTAGCGCCAAAGAACATCAGAGGCACCCGGCCGGTCACCAGATACAGGGCCATGGAACCGTAGGCAATCACCCGGAGGGCGAAATTGACCCCCAGCAGCCCCGACCGGCTCACCTTATCCGCCGCGGTCCCGAAGAGCAACAGCCCCGGCACTGCCGCTACTCCAGCGATGCTGGCCAGTGCCGCCACCTGTCCCGGCCGCATCCCGCCCTCTCGCGCAATGGGCACCATCTGAGTGAAGAAGAGCCGGGCCGTCATGCCACACACGAAAAAGCCCACGGCCAGGAGCCAGAAGGCAGGACTTCTCAGCACCTCGTGCATCGTCGAGCCTGAGGGTGGGGCTTGCCCTTGGCGTACGTCGCCGGAACGGCCCCCGGACCGACCACCCCGCACCACCAGCAACACTATCGGTATCAGGACCAGCGTAGCCAGGCCCATGACCAGCCAGACCACTCGCCAGCTAACGCTCTCCGCCAACAGCACTGCCAGCGGCCCGAGCACTGCCAGCCCCACCGGGTTCCCGGCGGGCACCAGGCTGAACGCTAGCCCTCGCCTCTTGGGGAACAACTGGGCAACCAGGGGACCGGTGACCGGAACAAGGTTCGCCGCCAGGCCCAGCATCAGGCCAAATATCAAATAGAGCTGCCACAACGAGTGGACGGCAGCCACGGCCAACGTGCCAGCCGCCATGAGGGAAACCAGGCCCAGGAGGACGGGTTTCGTGCCGAACCGGTCCACCAACGCCCCGATTATAGGCCCGGCGACGCCGTTGACTACCATGTTGACGGACATCGCCCCTGAGATGGCCGCTACACTCCAGCCGTACTGGTCGGCCCAGGGCCGGATGAACACTCCGAAGGTATCGCGGATGCCGCCCAGGAAGAACCACGCCAGGAAGGCCACGCCCACAAAGGTCCAGCAGTACGCTTTGGGACTTTTCAGCAAACGGAGCAGACGCAGCATCAGACGCTCGCCTCCGGCACGGGCTGAGGCGCCGAGTAGAACTTCCGCTCCGGGATACGCAGGCTGACCACAATGCTTATCGCCAAGAAGGCTACCCCCACGAACAGGGCGAGAACATAGCTTCCCGTGATATCGAAGATAAGCCCGCCCGATAACGCCCCGGCTGCGGCGGCCACCTGATGGGACATGCTTTCCACTCCTGAGAGGCTACCCAGAGAGCGCACGCCATAGCAGTTCACCATCATGGACTGAAACACCGTCCCCGTCGCCCGCGATACGAAGCCTGCCAGGGCAGCCGCCCCGAACAGAAGGGGCAACTGGCCCGTTTGCAGGTACAGCACCAGTCCCAGAAACGCTATGGTGCGGATAAGGAACAGCATCGCCAGCCACCTTTGACGGCTAAACCTGTCCACGGCAAACCCCGTGGCCAGCAGCCCCGGCACGTTCATGATACCAGCCAGGGACAACGCCAACGCCGCCTGCGTCGTGCTGGCGCCTCCCTCCAGCCCAATGGGGATCACGAAGAGCCAAAAGCTGCGGGTGGTATAGCCGCAAATGACGGCCCCGGTAATGATCATCCAGAAAGACGAGGTGCGACATGCCTGGCCCAGAGTGGCCCCCGCCGCTGGCGGGCGGCCCCGGCCCAGGACCGATGCCGCAGTGGGCGGGCGGCGCCGCAGGAGCCAGAAGACCGCGGGCACCGCGACCAGGGCCATCACGCCAAAGACCAGCCAGGGCGCCCGCCAGCCCCAAAGGCCGTAGATGGCCACAGTCGCCGGAGCCAGGGCGGCGGTCCCTACGTGAGACCCCATGGATACAATGCTGAAGCCCATCCCCCGGCGCTTCTCGAACCACTGGGCCACCAGGATGGTGGTCACCGGCCCCAGGCTCGCCGCCATGCCAATGAACAGCCCGAAGTACAGATAGAGCTGCCACACGCTGTTCAGAGTAAAGATGCCCAGGGCACCCACGCCCATCGCCAGCATCAGCCCAACCAGCACGCGCCTCGGGCCGAACCTGTCGGCCAGGCTCCCGCTCACGGGCGCCAGCGCTGCATCCACCAGCAGTTGGATGGACACGGCCAGAGATATGGCAGCCACACTCCAGCCGAACTTGTCCGACCAGGGTCGGACGAAGACGCTGAAGGCGTCCCGCAAGCCACCGGAAAGGAACCAGACCCCAAAGCCGACGCCGACGATTACCCAGCCGTAGTAGACGCGGCGCACTAGGACACCTGCTCCGCAAGGTATCGAACGCCCACCTGGCAAGAAGGTCCAGAGAGCACCCGAAATGAAGTCAGCTTATACAACAGGCTCGGAAACAACACTCGTATTATACGAAAAACGGGACGGCGCCTGCTGGCCCACCCCCACTGAACCCCGAGTCATCGGGGCGAAGGGATGGGGGTGACTCTCCCTCAGCTCTTTCTGGAGAGTAGCCAGAGGACGACGGCGACCACCACCACCACTGCCGTCTCACCAGTGCCCAGGCGGAACAGCCTGCTGGCCAGGACCAGCGCGGCGAACATGGCCAGTGAGGGCAGCCAGGCAATGGTGACGCGCCTTGTCTCAACTACTGACGGACCCTCCCGTACCTGCCCCCGCCTTGGCGCTCGCGATGTCCTGCGCCGCCTGGTGCGGCTGGCATCGTACTCTGCCCGGCGAACGGGGTCGGAGAGCACCTCATAGGCGGCATTGAGCTGCTTCATCTTCTCTGTGGCATTGGCGGCGTAGTTGACATCCGGGTGGTACTTGGCGGCCAAGCGACGGTAGGCCGCGTCAATCACCTCTTTCTCAGCGCGCCGGTCCACCTGGAGAAGGGCGTAGTAATCACTTGAAGTCACAAAACAGCTTCCACAAGCCAACTAGCGTGTCCGCTCGCCCTTCGACAAGCTCAGGGTGAGGGGGTGAGCTTTTTCCGCTCATGGTGAGCTTGTCGAACCATGAGCCGCTCGGTGATCAATGGCGCCCGAGGCAGCCTACCGGGCACTAACCTCGACCTCTAGCGTCTCGCGACCTGCTTCCGTTGGAACGGGAAGGCCATCGTCCATGAGCGCTTCGATGTATACCTCGGCCGCTTCCCTGATGTTCGTCAGCACCTCTTCCCGGGTCTCCCCCTGGGAGACACAGCCCTTGAGTGCCGGAACGTAGGCAACGTAGCCAGATTCTCTACCCTTCTCAATGACAACAGTGTATTTCATGCCTAAGCCATTATAGCACCGCACTTTGGCAACCTGGCCCCAGCCTTGCATCCTGGGGCCAACGTGCTATCTTGTTGGCAACCGAGATTCCGGCGCCTGACCTTGGACTAGCAGGCGCACTTACAAGATACGAAAGGGGTGGCCAGGGATGTTCGTCAGAGTCTACACCGGCAAGGACGGGCAGTCGCACTTCGAGGACCTGGAGCTGCCCATTGGCCTTCCGAGCAAGGCCGCCGCCAAGCCAGCGGTGAGCATCTCGTTTGCGGACCATAGTGGGGGGCATTTCCCGAACTGGCATAACGCGCCCCGCAAGCAGTACGTCATCATCCTGTCAGGGACGGTGGAGTTCGCCGTGGGTGATGGCACGGTGCGCCGCTGTGGCCCAGGGGATGTGGTGCTGGCGGAGGACATGACCGGGCAGGGCCACACCAGCCGTAACCTCGCCGAGCACCGCATCATGGCCGCCATACCGTTGGCGTGAGAAGGGCCAACCCGTAGAGCGGGTTTCCTAATCTGCCCAGTGGGCGGGCTGGGAAGCCGACCTACACCTTCGCCCAGTCCAGACGTTCTGAGTAGGCCCCGCTCTTGGTGGCATACATGCGATCCAGATGGTCTTCCGACGCAACGAACTTGGTCCGAGCGGCGTACTGATGACCCGCGGTGCGCATGAAGTCGAGGAAGTGCCAAAGTACCCTGGTCAGTTTCTCGTCCTCGTTGGGTGGTGACACATCAATGACTACGACACCCGGACTCATGTGCAATGGAAACTTACGATCGTCCAAGTAGTGGGAGTCCCTCGACACCAGGATCCTGTGGGTGCGGCGCGCGAACTCGTAATGGAACTGGTCCTCACGTCCAGAATTCCCAGAGCTTATCGCATGAACGACGTTGAACTTGCCGCTATGTTGCTGCTGAAGCCTTTCCACAATGCTGATGGGCAACTGTTCATCGAAATACAACCGTGGCTTTCGTCTTCGTGGTAGAGATGCCCGTTGACGTCTCCTGCCGTAGGGTGCCGGTGCTTCGGAAACCCTCTTGGCATTAACAAGCATCATTCAATTCAAAGATCCCAGTCGCTTCTACTTGCCGTTACCACGAGAGCCGTTGTCGCGCGTTACTAGCTCGACGACTGGCCTTCCTTCTACCGTCACTCCGCGAACTGACCGCCCGTACGAGAAAGCGACTGGCTTTGATAGGCCGATTTCAGTCCCGGGAGGCGCAACTCCCTGCAAGCGCCGCTTTGCGGTCTGGCCGCCTCTTGCCGATAGCTCGGCGGCCTTGATCCCCGCAATACGCACCCGCTCGCCGCCGCTCAATTCTAGAGTGTCGCCGTCAATGATCCGCTTAACCTTTCCCCTCGGCATCTTCTCATTCCTCCGCACTTGCAGTATATGCACCGATGTTCTCGATGGTCAAGCGCTGCCGCACGCCATCGGCAGGGCATGTTTCCCAACCCGGCCGGGGTAGGGCAGGTTGGGAAACACGACCTGCGACTACTTCCTGTTCCTGTGCTTGGTCAGATCGGGTTGGCCATACTTCTGGCCGGGTTTGGGCGTGGGCGGGAACGGTTCCCCTTTCACCACAGTGCGCTCTTCGCCAGTCTCGCCACCTCTGGGTCCAACTATTGGGTACTGCCCAGAATCAGGTGCCTTTTCACCGGGTTTATGAGTTTCCGTCATGCTTCTCACCTCCAATCTGCGGTAGATACTGGCTTGATCAGGACGTCCTCCACCGGCACGCGCTCACCGTGCTTACGCCGGGTTTTGTCAGGGCGCTCCACGGGGTCGGGTTGGCAAACCCGACCTACAGCTTCTCTTTTCCCCCCGGGAATACCAACGAGAGAACGCGTCTGTCCTCGCCTTGCCCAAGGCCCTTTGACTCCACATACACCCTTTTCTTGGTTGACCCTAGCTGCAACGCCTCGAAGCCCCTGGTTACCTCGGGCTGCACAAAAGCGGACGAGATAGACGAATTCGCCGGAACACTACTGCCCACCTTGACTCCTGTTGCAACCCGTGACTGAATATCCAAGCGGTTGGTAGACCAAACAGAGCACGGCAAAGTGATCGCCCCCCGCTGCCTCGCCAGCTTCCAGCAAACACAAAGACATGGTTCGTCACTCACCTCCGACATGCGTTTGGCTGTGGCCTCTCTGGACGTCTCAAATCTGCCAGACAAGGCGTCAAGCGCGTTCATGGATAACCCCTGAACCTGCAGGTGTTTCCTGAAAGTGTCCTGCGGCATCAAGAGCTCAGCCGCGACCGAATCGCACAGTCGTTCCAGATCTCTCCCCGTGGGTTTCGTAGGGCCACGGGTCGTAACGCCTATCCTGCTGACACCGCTTCCTTCCTGGATAAGTATGTGCGCCAGTTCATGCGCGAGCGTAAAGTTCTGCCTCACGGGCTGATGCTTCGCATTCACCTTAACGAGATAGCTGTCAAACAGCGGGATCGTTATGCCTGCCACGTTGCCCAAATCCACCCTGCGCACGTTGACGTTACCCATTAGTTCGGCGTACTTGTGGGGAGGGAACGGCGGCACCTTGCCACAGGCGCCTGTCGTCAGATCTGTCTCCAGTTTAACAACACGAATGTAAAGGTCTTGCCATTCGGTTGTGGAAGGGGCGAAACAATCTGGGGACTGGTTCATCGCGGATTCTTCGGTCTCAGGCTGCGAGCGGCAGCCTCCAGCGCCATTACGATATCCTCACGGTCGTACCTTGGCTGACTTGAACCCCCGCCTCGAGACATCGCAGGTACAGGGAGTAGCCGTGCGAGCTCCTCTAGCATGTGTTGGCTGTAGTAGGCAATCTGACCGTTGGCACCGGCACGCAGATTCGTGTCCGACCACCCGGTCATTTCACTGCACTTGTGAGGGCCATAGTACCCTAGAAAGACTGTCAGTGCTCCCGCAATAATGTCGTGCTCGCTTAGCATTGCGCACCTCCTTGTTCATTAGCTGCACTTGGTATACCCGCAGGCGTGGCAGATCACGCAGCAACCTCAACCGGCTTGATCAGGATGTCCTCCACAGGCACGGACTCACCGTGCTTGCGCAGGCTCTCTATGTAGGCTTCTATCGCCTCCCGGGCATTGGCCAGCGCCTCATCCAGGGTGTCTCCCTGAGTATGACAGCCCTTCAGTGTGGGGCAGAAGGCATGATAGCCGCCATCCTCCTCCCGCTCCAGGATCACGGTGTAGTAGTGCCTTTCCACGTTTCCCCCTTCCCTTAGCTACACTTCGTGTACCCGCAGGCGTGGCAGATCAAACAGCCTTCCTGGTAGGCCAGCAGGCTGGAGCACTCCGGGCATTGGCCCAGGTCCCCGCTGGGGCCGGAGTTGTTCTTGGGCGCGGAGGGGTGGTGGGTGGCAGGCGATAGGGGCGCCCCGATAGGTCGGGGCGCCCCTACGGTGGCAGTGGCCACCTCTTTCTCCAGCACGCTGGCGATGGCATCGGCGCAGGAGAGGATGGCATGGCCATCCTCCCAGACTATCTGCGGACAGCGGATGCCCTTGAGCTGCTGGACAATGGACGCCGGCTCCACCCCGGAGCGCAGGGACAGGGAGATCAAGCGGCTGATGGCCTCGAGCTGGCCCGCGGCGCAGCCGCCCGCCTTGCCCAGCGCGGAGAACACCTCGGCCAGGCCCTGCTCGTCCCGGGTTACGGTGACATAGAGGTTGCCGCATCCGGTGGCCACCTTCTCAGTAATCCCCTGGGTGCGCTTGGGCCGGTCCCGAGGCGATGTCCGGGGAGCGACGGCCTCATCCTGTCGCCCATTGCCGTCGGCGGCATGCTGCGGGGCCTCCGCCTGGAGGGCTACATCGGCGTCGGCCTCAGGGCCGCCGGTGGACAGCACCTGCATCCCCTTGCTGCGGTCGCGGAAGATGGTGATGCCCTTGCAGCCCTCCTTGTAGGCCAACCGATAGGTGCGGGCGATGTCCTCGCGGGTGGCGTCGTGTCGAAAGTTCACCGTCTTGGAGACGGCGTTATCGGTGTACCGCTGGAAGGCGGCCTGCATACGGACGTGCCACTCGGGGGTGATGTCGTGGGCGGTCACAAACACCCGCTTGACCTCGGCGGGGACATCCTCCATGTCCTGGAGACACTTGCCCGCAGCCAGGGCCTGCATCAGCTCCTCGCTGTAGAAGCCACCCTCCCGGGCTACTTCTTCCAAATAGGGGTTCACCTCAAGAAGCTGCGCGCCGTCCAGGATATTCCGGGTGAACACCAGAGCGAAGAGCGGTTCAACGCCGCTGGAGCAATCGGCGATGATGCTCAGCGTGCCCGTAGGGGCGATGGTGGTGCGGGTGGCGTTGCGCACGCGCGGCATGCCCGGCCTATCGTAGATGCTGCCCTCAAACTTGGGGAACACGCCCCGCTCCACGGCCAGCTCCACCGAAGCCTCGGTTGCCTGCTGGCTGATGGCGCGCATGACCTGCTCGCCCACGGCCAGGCCCTCCTCGGAGTCGTAGGGGATGCCCATGAGGATGAGCATGTCCGAGAAGCCCATTACGCCCAGCCCGATCTTGCGGTTGCCCTTGGTCATGCGCTCGATCTGCTCCAGCGGGTAGCGGTTCACCTCGATGACATCGTCCAGGAAGCGGACGGCGGTACGCACCGTGCGGGCCAGCTTGTCCCAGTCAACCACCAGGTTACCGTTCCCATCCTTCTTGAGCATGCGGGAGAGGTTGATGGAGCCCAGGTTGCACGACTCGAAGGGGAGCAGGGGCTGCTCCCCGCAGGGGTTGGTGCTCTCGATCTCCCCCAGGTGAGGCGTGGGATTGGCGGCGTTGATGCGGTCCAGGAACACCACGCCTGGATCTCCCGTGCGCCAGGCCATGTCCACGATGAGGTCGAAGATCTGCTTGGTATTGAGCTTGCCCGCCAGCTTCTTCGTGCGGGGGTTGACCAGGTCGTAGTCCTCGCCGTCAGTCCCGCCAAGTCGGGACATGAACTCCTCGGTCACCGCCACCGAGATGTTAAAGTTGGACAGACTCTTGTTGTCCTCTTTCGAGGTGATGAACTTGATGATATCCGGGTGGTCCACGCGCAGAATGCCCATGTTGGCGCCCCGGCGGACTCCACCCTGCTTGGTCACCTCGGTGGCCGTATCGAAGGCGCGCATGAAGGATACCGGGCCGGAGGCCACACCGCTGGTGCTGCCCACGAAGTCGCCCTCCGGGCGCAGGCGGCTGAAGGAGAAGCCGGTGCCCCCCCCGCTCTTGTGGATCAGGGCAGTGTACTTAACGGCGTCGAAGATGGACTCCATGGAGTCGTCTATGGGAAGGACGAAGCAAGCGGAGAGCTGCTGGAGCTGGCGGCCCGCGTTGGCCAGGGTAGGAGAGTTGGGCAGGAAGTCCAGACTAGCCATCACCTGGTAGAACTCGTCCTCCCAGCGTTTCACATCTGCATTGGGATCGAAGATCGCCTCGGCAGCGGCGATATTGGCGGCTACCCGGCGCAGCATATCGGCGGGCCTCTCGATGACGCGGCCCTGCTCGTCCCGCCTCAGATAGCGCTTCTCCAGGACGGTCACCGCGTTCTTTGACAGGCCAAGATTGCCATCATCGGTCGGCCCAGAAGGCGGCAGACTGACTCGCTTCTCTTTTGGCGCTGCCTTTGCCCTAGCCTGCCTCCGCTCACCCTGAGCTTGTCGAACGGCCTCAGCGTCACGCGGTAGGCTCTCCACTACGCGCAGTCGTGGTTCGACAGGCCTGTCCTGAGCGGAGTTGAAGGACTCACCATGAGCGGACACACCGCTCACCCTGTCCGCATCCGCATCCCGACGTGTCGGGACGATGCTGCGCTCGGAGAGCCGAGTCGAAGGAGCCTGCCCTGAGCGCGTCGAAGGGTCGCCCATGTATTCCCGCACCACAGCCCTGATATCCGCGGGCGAGGGCGGCTGCTGGGGGGGCGAAACGATCCCCTCCAGGCCAGGCAGGGGCGTCTGGTCGGAGCGGACATCCCAGCGGCGGATGACCTCGCTGGTAATGCGCTCTCCGAGATCGCGGTCCGATACCCCCAGACCCTCCAGGGTCTCGAAGACCCTCTGGGCTACCCGGCTGCGGATGAAAGTTTTCTGTTTCTGTTGTTGCGCGGCCATGCTCGGGCTCCTCTGTCATGGTTCACTGTCAACGTCTGGGCCGTCCCGATGTCTCGGGACTCCGGCGGGAATAGGGGAAGCTGCGGGGCGCCGTCGCGCTGCTCACGACTACGGGCGTAGGCCTCCGCCTCCCGGCGGATGTCCTCGATGTCGGCGAAGGCGCGGTAGACGCTGGCGAAGCGGATGTAGGCCACGCCATCCAGGCGGCGCAGGCGCTCCATTACCATGTCACCAACGACAGCGCTGGACACCTCTGGGCCACCCAGACGCCGCAGGCTCGCCTCGATGTCGTCCACCACGTCCTCGATGGCCTGTTGCGACACGGGGCGCTTGGCACATGCCTTCCGTATGCCGGAGAGCAGCTTGTCCCTCTGGAACTCCTCCCAGCGGCCATCCTTCTTGATGACCATCAGGGACGGCATCTCCACCCGCTCGTAGGTAGTGAATCGGCCACTACACTCGGGGCACAAACGGCGGCGGCGGATGGAGTTCTCCCCAGGCCGGGAGTCCACCACCTGGGAGTCCGGGTGGCCACAGTAGGGACACTTCACCAGCGTTCAAGCCTCAACATCTTGTGGACAGCATGAATATATACCACTAGATGTTGTGTCTGTCAAGAGTACAAAAGGGCCATAAAACGAGGGACCGGCCCTTTCGGACCGGTCCCACAGCGAGAAGAGGGTACGCCAGCTACTTGGAGAAGCCGTTCCCGGAGGGCACGGGAGCAGCCACCTTGGCCGGCTTGTCGGGTATGCCCGTGGCGATGAGGGTAAGCCGGACCTCGTCGCCCATCTCCTGGAGGATGTGCATGCCGAAGAAGATGGTGCAGTCCGGGTCCACCGCCTTGGAAATGAACCGCCCGGCGGCATTCACCTGGCCCAGCGTGAGCTTGGGCCCGCCCTTGACGGTGAAGAGCACGCCCTTGGCGCCCTCAATGCCCGTGTCCAGCAGCGGGTTCTTCACCGCACTCTCGGCTGCCTGCTGGGCGCCGTTGACACCAGACCCGGAGCCGATGGCCATGAGGGCTTGGCCGGACATGGCCATGATGGCCCGGATGTCCGCCAGGTCCACGTTGATCTCGCCCGGCACGTTGACGATCTCAGCCACCACGAGGATGCCCTCAGCCACCGCGGAGTCGGCGATCTTGAAGGCCTCCTGCATAGGCACATCGCCACGGACCAGGTTGCTCAGGCGGTCGTTGTGGACGAGTATCATGTTGTCCACGTGTTCGCGCAGCTTGTTCAGGCCGCTCAAGGCGGTCTCCAGCCTCTTGTGGCCCTCCCAGGCAAAGGGCAGTGTGACCATGGCCACTACCAGGGCGCCGCATTTCTTGGCGACCTCGGCCACCACGGGAGCGGCGCCGGTGCCGGTGCCACCGCCCAGACCAGTGGCTATGAAAACGATATCGCTGCCTGAGAGTACCTGTCGCAGGGCGGCTCGCCCGGCGAGGGCGGCCTGCTCGCCTACCTCAGGCTTGCCACCGGCGCCGAACCCCTGGGTGAGCGCCTCGCCGATAGGCAGTACGATCAGCCCGTCCCGCTGGGAGCTCTGTAGGGCCTTCACGTCGGTGTTGATGCACACGAAGTTGACGCCTGGAGCGTTCTGCTGCATGAGCCGGGTCACGGTGTTGCACCCTCCACCACCCACACCCACCACAGTTATGTTGGCAATGCCCAGCCTCTTGCGGATTATGGGGGCCATCTTCTTGGATGCTGCCCGGCCGTCCTTCTTGGCTCTCGCCTCGGACGCCTGAACGTCGGCCTTGTCAATTGTTTGGACCATTGCTATTGTCTCCTTCTCTCTTTTCTCGCTGTAACTACTGGAGATGGACTACTTCTGGCCGGGACAGGTGAGGCCGGCGCAGGAACGGCGGTATGTCGAGGTCATCCTCGTCCCACGGGGCCAGCAGTTTGGCAATCTGGTCGTCCGTGGCTTTAGCCACCTCGTCGGCAGACGGCTTCGGTGCGAAGCCAGTGGCAATGAGGGTGATGGTGACCTCATCCCTGGGCTCGGTGTCGGTTACCAGACCGAAAATGATGTTGGCTTCGCCAGCCACAGCCCTGTGGACTTCCTCGGCAGCCTCGTTCACCTCGTTGAGGGTGAGGTCAGCGCCGCCAGTGAAGTTGAGCAGTACTCCCTTGGCGCCCTCGATGGACACATCCACCAGTGGACTGTTGAGAGCATTGCGGGCGGCCTGTACACAGCGGTCCGCTCCAGTGCCCTTGCCCACCGCCATGAGGGCCATGCCGGCGTCCTTCATGATGGCCTTGACGTCCGCAAAGTCCAGGTTGATTTCCCCTGGGATGGTAATGACTTCCGAGATGGCCTGGATGCCCTGGCGGAGGCAATCGTCGGCCAGCTTGAAGGCAGACATCATGCTGGTCTGCTGGTCGCAAATGCTGCGCAGGCGGTCATTGGGAATAACCACTGCCGTATCCACACCCTGTCTGAGCCGGGCTATGCCTTCCTCAGCCTGCTTGGCCCTGCGGGCCCCTTCGAAACCAAATGGCCGGGTTACCACCCCAATGGTGAGGGCGCCGCTCTCGCGGGCGAGCTTTCCGACCACGGGGGCTGCGCCGGTCCCGGTGCCGCCGCCCATGCCACAGGTGACGAACACCATGTCGCTGCCTTCCAGGAGGCTCTTGATCTCGTCCTGGCTCTCTTCGGCGGACTGAGCGCCGATCTCCGGTTTGCCGCCAGCACCCAGCCCCCGCGTCAGTTGCCGCCCAAGCTGGAGCTTGATGGGAACATCCACCCGGGCCAGCGCCTGGGCATCGGTGTTCATGGCGATGAACTGCACACCCGAGAAGCGCTGGGCAACCATGCGACTCACCGCGTTGCAGCCGCCCCCCCCAACCCCCACCACCTTTATGCGGGCTAGTTGCTCCTCTGCGTTGATGACACCCACAGTACTACTCCTTAATAAGACTACTTCCCGAAAACGTGTCCAGGGCCTGGCTGTTCACGGTGGAACAGCCCGCCCAGGCGAGCACGCAGGCTCTGCCACCACTGTGCCCAAATGGGTACTGCCCACTCCAGGGAACGCTTGGCCACGTCCTGTCTCTCGTCCCACATCATCAGACCCACGGCGGTGGCGTAGGATGGGTGGCATAGCTCCTGCGGTATGCCCAGACTGGCAGAGGGCGACCCGATGCGTACCGGCATCTTCAGCATGTCACTGGCCATCTCTACGAACCCAGGAAGACAAGAGGAACCACCGGTGAGCACCAGGCCCGCGGGCAGGTTGTCCACGCCACAGCGGCGTACTTCCGATTGGATCATGGAAAGCAGCTCCCGCGACCTGGCCTCCAGAATGATGCATACCTCGCGGCGGGGCACTATCCGCTTGGTCTCGCTGTTGAAGGCGGGGACCTCCACGGTCTCTTCAGCGGGCACGCTCTGCGGCAAGGCATGCCCGTACTTCATCTTCAGCTCTTCCGCTGCGGGGTAGGGAGTGCGCAGGCCAAAGGCCAAGTCGTTGGTGAACTGGTAACCGGCCACCGGAATGACCGCGGTATGGACCACCGCACCCTTGGAGCACACCACGATGTCCGTGGTGCCACCACCGATGTCGGCCAGCACCACGCCCTGCTGCCGTTCCTCGGCAGTCAGGATTACGCTGCTATCTGCCAGGGGCTCGAGGACCAGGCCGTCAACCTTGACGCCGGCCCGGCGGAGGCAGTCGCTCAACCCCTCCACCAGATTGGTAGAGGCGATGACCACGTGCGCCTCCACGTCCAGCTTAGCAGCATGCAGCCCCTGGGGATTGCGGATGCCCTTCTGCCCGTCGAGGATGAAGCTGCTGGGCAAGACGTGAAGGACCTCCTTCTTGCCCGGTACCCGGATGGTGGCCACGTTCTCGAGCAGGCGGTCCACATCCTTAGACTGAATTGTGCGGGCGATTTGTCCCAGCACAAGCATGCCCTGCTTGTTGATGCAGGTCACGTGGCTGCCGGTGACCCCTACCCGCACCGAGTGAATGTGGACGCCCGTAGTGCGCTCCGCCTTCTCCAGAGAGGCCTGGACTGCCTCCACAGCCTCGTCCACGTTCACAACCTGTGCCCTGCGGACACCCCGCGAAGGCACCACCGCTGAGCCCAACACCATTATCTTGTTGCCCTGGCGGCTACAGACGATGGTGCACACTTTGGTGGTGCCCACGTCCATGACGGTGAATACACCGTCCTTTGCCATGAATACCCCCTTCCCGCCCCCAATCAGGGGCCTGCTAGTGAGCGGTCAAGGTTGGGGCCGCGGGGGAGGTGATTTGGTGCTGGGTATACCTGGCTCGATGGTTTTGGAGTAATACAACTAAAAGGGCGTTAGCCACGGGCCCAACCTTGCCCAAGTCCGCCATATTAACTTCCTGAGTGCCTCCCGTGCCCTTTAGTTTTCCTCCTGCTTCCCGCTTGGGTCTACAGCCTCCGCCACCCGCAGCCGGGCACTCCGACTGCGAGGATTGGCCTCACGTTCCTGAAAAGATGCTGTGATGGGCTTTCGAGTCACCAGCTTCAACTGCGCCCGGTGTCCACAAATGCACACCGGCGTGCTCGGCGGACAAAGGCAGTCCCTCGACTCACTGACCATGAACTCCTTGACGAGGCGGTCCTCGCCGGAGTGATAGCTGATTACTGCCAAACGGCCTCCTGACTCAAGGAGGCCCAGGGCCTGGGGCAACGCCACCCGCAGGTTTTCCAGCTCGTTGTTGACGGCGATGCGCAGGGCCTGGAAGACCCGTGTAGCCGGATGAATGCCGCCCCGATAGGGTGCCACCTCGGTTATGGCGCGCACCAACTCCCCAGAGGTGCGCAGAGGGCGATGGCGTGCGATAGCCCGGGCCAAACGACGCGCCCGCCGCTCTCCACCATAGTCCCGGAAGATGCGCGCCAACGCATCCACGGGCAGGCCATTGACCAGATCGGCGGCGGTGGTCGGGTTCTCCGAGTCCGTCCGCATGTCCAGAGGTTCATCGCGGAGGAAGGAGAACCCTCGACCTGCCACTTCCAGTTGCCGGGAGGACAGCCCCAGATCGAACAGGATGCCGAGCACGGGGTGGAACCCTTGGGCAGATGCGGTCTGCTCCAGGTCCCGGAAGTTTGAGCGGATGAGGCGGAGAGAGCCGGCATAAGAGCGGAGCCTGTCCTGGGCGACAGAGAGGGCTTCGGGGTCGGCATCCAGACCCAGTAGCTGTCCTCCCGGCGAACTGACGCTTAGGATGGCGGCGCTATGACCTCCTTCGCCTACCGTGCAGTCAATGTAATAGCCCCCTGGCCTAACGTTGAGGGCGGCCAGGGTCTCTTCGAGCAGTACCGGTGTGTGATGGTAGCGGGGGCCGTCCAGCGGCATTACGGGCGCTCGGTAGCCTCCGCTATCTGCCAGGCCTGCTCGTCCATTCGTGATTTCTCGGAGAGCCATCTCTCCTTGCTCCATATCTCCAGGTAACTGCCTGCCCCGGAGACCACTACCTCGTCCTTTATGTCTGCCACCTGGCGTAGGGTGCTGGGCAGGGCGATCCTTCCCTGGTTGTCCAGGTCCTGGGGGAACGAGTTGGCGAAGAACACCCGGTTGCGACGCCGCAGCTTCTCCGGGCTGAAGGCCGGGCTGGCCTTTTCTGCGGCCATGCGCTCCCACTCAGCCATAGGGAATAGCCAGATCTGGCCGTCCACCCCCTGGGTAAGCACGAGCCCAGGCCGGAGCTCTTCCCGGTAACGCACCGGAAGAGGGAGCCTGGCCTTGCCATCCAGCCGGTATTCATTCGTCCCCCAGAACATCGCCATGCGCTTCCCACCAGAGCCTTGTTACCCCACCCCACCAATCCATTTTCCACCACAACGACCCACATTTTACCACTTCATCCCACCTTGTCAAGGGCTTTGGGGACGGTTTTGTGAGCAATCTCGCAAGATTGTGTCGCACATTTGAGCTAACCGGTGCGGAAGTAGTCCAATGGACAAAAAGAGAGGCGCCCCGACTCGTCGGGGCGCCTCTCCAGTGTCCGGGGTTCTGTGCTACTCGATCCAGACGCTACCCATCATCTCGTTGTACTCAAAGGAGTCGCGCCCTACCCAGGTGAAGTGCACTCCGGGCCTGGCGAGCATGGTGGACTCCGCCAGGGGAAGGTGGACGCGATAGGCCTTCTCCGCGACCAGCACCTGCATTCTCCGCGCCAGGTCAGTGCGCTTGGCCTCGTCCCCAGCCGCTCTAAACTCCTCGAAGAGCTTGTCGTAGTCGGGGTCAACGACCAGGCTGCGGTTGGAGGCGCCCGCCTTGCTCCAGAAGGACGTAAGCGCCAGTGGCGCTTCCGGTGTGCCGTTGGACAGGTTGCTCAAGGCCATTTGACCAGCCGGGTACTTGGCCTGGAGCACCGTCCTCTGGAACTGGGTGTACTCCATCATGTTGAGTTTGGCCTTGATGCCCACATCGTTGAGCATGCTCACCACCGCCTCGGCGATCATGGGGGCAGGCGGCTCATACCTGGGAGTGAAGTTGACCACAGTCTCGAAGCCGTTGGGGAACCCTGCTTCCGCCAAGAGCTTCTTGGACTGGTCGGCGTGGAACTCCAGGTAGCTGCGGACGTCCGCCGGATACTCCTCTATGGCCATGCCGTAGGCAGTAGCTACCGGCAATACGCCGGCAAGGGCGCCCCGGCCATTGAGCAAGGTATCCATGATACCCTTCCGATTGATGGCCATGCTTACGGCACGCCGGACCCGTATATCGTTAAAGGGCGGGTTGCTGGTATCCATCCAAAGGGCGGCTGGGCTACCGGCCACGCCGGGGCAGCGCACCATTTGAACGCCGGGGATGGACCTCGTAGCCTGGTCAACCAGGTTCTCGTCCAGGTCGCGGACCATGTTGAGCTGTCCCGCAATCAGAGCCGCCAGTTGGGTGGAGCCTTCCGAGATGATCACATAGTCAATGCCGTCCACCAACGGCTGACCGGGGACGAAGTAGTTGGGGTGGCGCTCAAAGCTCCACTTGACCCCCGGCTGCCATGCCTTGAACATGAATGGGCCGCTGCCTACCCAGGACTTCACGGGGTCTGTCCAGCTATATCCGGGGGCAGCCACCTCTGCCGGCTCCAGCCACACCGCATCCCTGGGGTTGGCCATTAGCTCGGTTATTAGACCACCCCAAGGGGTCTTTGTCTTCATCTGGAAGGTGTACTTGTCCTTGGCCGTTACCGACTCCACCTGAGAGGACTGGGCGGAGGTCAGGGGCAGCTTACGGTAGTGCTCGAAGCTGGCCACGAAGTCGGCGGCGGTGGCCTCCCGCCCGTTCACTGGTGCCCTGTTCTGGAAACGAATGCCTTCTTTCAGCGTGAACTCCGCGGTCTTATCGTCTATGAACTTCCAGCTCTGCGCCGCCCAGGGCATGACCTGGCTCTGGCAGTTCTTCGGGGGGGCCGACCAGTTCACCAAGAGTCGGGCAAAGCCCACATATTTGCTTAGGTCCGCGGGGTCAACGTGGGTGGAAGCCGGGTCCCAAGAGGGTGGCTCTTCCCGCACCTGGTAGCGAATAGTCCCGCCCCGCTTCGGGCCGGCGGTTACGGTAGGTGCCGGTGTTGGCTTGGCCACGGGAGTGGCCGTCGGAGCGACGCCGGGCGTAGGCGCAACCGCGGCAGTCGGAGTAACCCCGGCTCTGGGAGTAGCCGTAGGGGGAATGGTGGGCGTCGCCGTGGCCGAAGGCCCGCAGGCGGCCAACAGCAGGACTGCCACGCCCAACCACCTCAGGATGCTCTTGCGCAAGACCCACCTCCATTGGCAATGCCGATTTCGCAATCGTAATTGTAGGTACAATCGTACACATGGTCAACTGGGTTTGCCGGCAGGTGAGCGGCCCGATTGTTCTTGACCCTCAGCTTTGGGCCACCTATAATGGCCCAGCTAGAGGCAGTAACAATGCTCGATACGCTCGAATCCATCGTGTCCCGCGCCAAGGCGGAGCTGGCCAACGTCCGGAGCCTCGAAGAGCTAGAGGCCTGGCGGGTTGCCCACCTGGGGCGCCGTAGCCCCCTGAACCAGGCCCTGCGCTCCCTGGGCGCCCTCCCAGAGGAGCAGCGCCGGACCGTCGGCGCCAGGGCCAACGAGATCAAGGCCCGTCTGGAAGCGAGTGCCGCCGAAAAAAATCAGGCGCTGGAGGCCACCGAGACCGCCAGACGCTTGGCCGCCGAGTGCCTTGACGTCACGTTGCCCGGCCGCCCGGTGGCCCTGGGCCGCTTGCACCCCACCACCCAGATGCTCCAGCGCATCTGCAACGTGTTTTCCCAAATGGGCTTCGAGGTGGTCGAAGGACCGGAGGTGGAGTGGGACTACTATAACTTCGAGGCGCTCAACATTCCCAAGGACCACCCCGCCCGTGACATGTGGGATACCCTGTGGATAGATTATGTCAATCCCTCCGGTGACCGTCCCATGCTGCTGCGCACCCACACCTCGCCCATGCAGATTAGGACCATGGAGAAGCGACGCCCTCCCATTCGTGTGGTGGTGCCCGGCCGCTGCTACCGCCACGAGGCCACCGACGCCACCCACGAGTCCATTTTCTACCAGATAGAGGGACTGGCCGTAGACCGCGACATCAGCCTGGCCGACCTCAAAGGCACGCTGATGCACTTCGCCCGCGAGCTTTTCGGGGGGGAGCGCCAGGTCCGCTTCCGCTGCGACTACTTCCCCTTTGTGGAGCCAGGCGTCGAGGTAGCCATAGACTGCTTCGCCTGCAATGGCAAGGGCTGCCGGATCTGCGGCAACTCGGGCTGGATCGAGATCATGGGCGCCGGCATGGTGCACCCCGACGTGCTACGCCGGGTGGGCTATGACCCCGACGAGTACACCGGCTTCGCCTTCGGCCTGGGGCCGGAGCGCATCGCCATGCTCAAGTACGGCATTGAGGACATCCGCCTGTTCTACTCCAACGATGTGCGCTTTTTGGGGCAGTTCTAGGGAGACAACAATGATTACCGAATATGTCGAAAGAGCAATGAAACACGCGACCTACGAACAGGTGGAGGAAGGTGGCTTCTTTGGACACATACCCGGGTTGCAGGGGCCTTGGGCCGAAGGGGCTACCGAGGCGGAATGCCAAGTCAACCTGCGCCAGGTGCTAGAGGAGTGGCTGGTGCTAGCGCTACGGGATGACGACGAGTTGCCCGAGATGGAAGGCATCAGCCTGAACTTTGGCGGCAAAAGGTGGCGGAAGCGATTAGTCGCCGCGAGCTGATACGCAAGCTGCGAGCTTTGGGCTTTGAGGGTCCCTTTCCAGGCGGCAGTCATGAGTTCGTGCGTCGAGGTAAGATGCGTATCCCAATTCCGGGCCGGCACCCGGGCGACATCTCGGCGGGGCTGGTGCATCGCATATTGCGTGAGGCAGGTGTCTCGCCAGAGGAGTGGGAAAGTGCCTAATACACGCCTGTTCTACTCCAACGATGTGCGCTTCCTGGGGCAGTTCTAGCGGTTGGGAGGTGAAAGGTGATCCTGAAACCAGATGAAGCTAGGCTGCACAATGTAATCGACATGGGGCTAGGTTTCTCCGCTATGATGCGGCTCTTTGAGAAAGGGTCAAAGACAAGTCTTCGAGATGAGGTGCTGAGGAAGGTCGACACGGTGTTTGCAGCGGGGTCTGAGAAACAGTTCAACGAGATTCATGCGGACTTCTGCAATTGGGGAACACACAACATCATGCTCGCAGAGAGGAAAGTCAACGGACGAGTCGTAAAGCCAACTGGTCTGGCGCGTTATGGTCAAATCGCAAAGACCCTCGATGTAGTCTTGAAAGTCGCTGTCTACTATTGCCATTTGCCAAACTGCGGAAAATCTGATTCAATTTTGGGATGGCTCCATGCGGCAGTGGACACGAAAATGATGGCCCTTCTTGCGGAATGTTACCCCGAAGATATTAGACCATGGCCCACCACGGTAGAGCAGGTCAATAGTCTTGCCTACGCAGCGATTCAGAAAACTGTCCGAAAGTTCATCAACGACAGACATAGCGGCAGCATTACCCCGGTGCAGTTTGACGACATTTACTGGGAGGCATTGAACAAACAAGGGCCTTCGTCTGCTGGATAGGAAATCGTACATAAATTGTATATAAAACGTATACTGGCGGCTGAGCCATGAAACTCCCCTTACGCTGGCTCAAAGATTATGTCAATATAACAATGGCGCCGGAGGCGCTGGCCCACCGGCTCACCCTGGCCGGCCTCGAGGTCGGCTCCATGGAGCGCACCGGGGGCGACTGGCAGAACGTCTATGTCGGCCATGTCGTCGCCGTGGAGCCGCACCCCAACGCCGACCGCCTGCGCCTGGCCACAGTGGACCTGGGCTCAGAGCGCCAGACGGTAGTCTGCGGGGCGCCCAACGTGGCTCCCGGCCAGAAGATCGCCTTCGCCAAGGTGGGCACCAAGCTCATAGATGGCCACACCGGCAAGCCCACCGTCCTGAAACCCGCGCGTATCCGGGGCGTGGAGTCGGCGGGCATGGTCTGCTCCGAGAAGGAACTGGGCCTGTCCGAAGAGCACGAGGGCATCCTGGTCTTACCCGATGACGCGCCCGTCGGCGTACCCCTCTCCGACTACCTGGGCGATGTCATCTTCGACCTCGAGCTGACCCCCAACCGGCCCGATGCCCTCTCGGTGCTCGGCATCGCCCGCGAGGTCGCTGCCCTCACCGGGCAATCGGTCAAAGAGCCGGTGGCCGCCTACGCCGAGGCTGGTCCCCCCATCGGCCAGCAGACCTCGGTGGAGGTGCTCGACCCTGACCTGTGCCCCCGCTACTGCGCCACCCTCATCACCGGCCTGCGCGTCGGCCCGTCGCCCCGCTGGATGCAGGAGCGCCTCCAGGCGGCAGGAATGCGCCCCATCAACAACATCGTGGACATCACCAACTACGTCACCATGGAGTATGGCCAGCCCCTGCACGCCTTCGACTTCGATACTCTGGCCGAGAAGCGCATCGTGGTGCGGAGGGCGCGCCCAGGCGAGACCATCGTCACCCTCGACGGCCAGGAGCGCCAGCTGTCGCCAGACATGCTGGCCATCTGCGACGCTCAGCGCCCGGTGGCCCTGGCCGGCATCATGGGCGGCGCCGGTACAGGCGTTACCGAGGGCACCACGGCCATTCTGCTGGAGTCAGCCAACTTCAACCTGGTGAGCATCCGCCGGACCTCTCACGCCTTGGCCCTACGCACCGAGGCCTCCCTACGCTTCGAGAAAGGGCTGAGCCCCAAGCTGCCTCCCATTGCCGCGCGCCGCGCCACCCAGCTTATCCTGGAGCTGGCCGGAGGCCAGACCGCCCAGGGCCTCGTGGACGTCTATCCCGTCCGTCGCGAGTCCAAAGCCATTGTGCTACCCCAGGCGCGGGCACGGCGGGTGCTGGGCATGGACCTCTCCCTGGAGCAGATGACTTCCGCGCTCGCCGCTCTGGGCTGTCAGTGCGAGCTCCGGCACGACAGTCTCCTGGTAACCCCTCCCTACTGGCGGACCGACCTCCGCTTGCCCGATGACCTGGTAGAGGAGGTGGCCCGCGTCACGGGCTATGACCAGCTCCCCGCCACCATGCTCCGAGGCGAGGTGCCTCTGCGCCAGCCCAATCCTGCCCGCGAGCTCCGGGAGCGCTTGCGCGACCTGCTGGTCGCCTGCGGCCTCCAGGAGGTGATCACGTACTCCCTGGTCGGCGAGTCCCTGCTGGTGAAGGCGGGGCTGACGCCCGGGCTGCGCGTAGTCAACCCGGTGAGCCAGGAGCAGCAGTACCTGCGCACCAGCCTCCGGCCCAGCCTGCTCTCTTGCCTGGCCGCCAACCAGCGCCGGACGGAGGCAGGTCTACGCCTATTCGAGGTCGGCAGAGCGTACCTGCCTCGCGAAAACGACCTGCCCGAGGAGCACGAGGTGCTGGCCGCCGCATGGGCCGGGCCTCGCAGCGCCCCCTCGTGGTCCACACCCCAGGACAACCTGGACTTCTACGATGCCAAGGGCGTGGTGGAGGAGCTGTCCAGCCGCCTGGGGCTAGCCCTGCACTTCGAGGCAGCCACCGACCCGCACCTGCATCCCGGCCGCTGCGCTAGCCTGGTGGCTGGGGGGAGCGCCGTAGGGGTGCTGGGTGAGCTTCAGAGGTCAGTGGCCGACGCCTTCGATATCTCGCTTAGCCCCGTAGTGCTCCTGGAGATAGACCTGGCCAGCATCATCCCGCTGGTCGCCGAGCCGCGCTACCGTTCACTGCCGCGTTTCCCCGAGGCCATCCGCGACATCGCGGTGGTGGTGGACGCCGGCTTGCCCTCGGAGAAGCTGCGCCAGGCCATTCTGTCCAACCCGCTAATCGTCGCCTGCCAGGTCTTCGATGTGTACCGGGGGGCGCCGGTGCCTCCGGGCAAGGTGTCCCTGGCCTTCCGCATCGTCTATCGCTCGCCCGAGCGCACCCTCACCGAGGCCGAGGTAGACGCCGCCCACCAGCGCATCGTCCAGCGCCTGGAGCACGAGTTCAGCGCCACGTTGCGGCAGTAGGCTGGGCTAGCCCAACTTTACCAAAGTTTTCGACAAGAACAGGGTCAACAGCTTTGGGAGCGCCGAATTCTGAAGCTGAATCCTCTTTGTAGTGACCAATAGGAAATCTCCGCTAATCCCCTAGCTGTCTTCCTAAACAATGTAGTGCCCCTAAATAGGGCCATGGTAAACCTGGGCTAAGGCCAAAACTGCGTTGCTGCGAATCCAACCGGCATAGCCGAAGACCGGTGGCGCACGCTGCTACCGCTGGCTGGCGTGAAGGATGGTGATGCCGATAACCTCTTCGCCCTCGTACCGGATGATGACATCGTCGTCGGTTATCTCGCTGTCCGTGGCCCGGCTGGGCTTTTTGAAGTTGACATAGAGGGTATCGGCTTCCTCGTCATACGAAGACCACAGGTACTGGTGCGGTGCGTACCGAACCACGGGCGCCAGTTTCAGGTAGTCCTTGACGTTTATCGTGGCCATAGCTGACGCGGCTACGCGCCCACCACGTACTCCAACGCCCGGGGGTTCTCCATCCGAGTCGAGGCGTCCAGGACTTCCACCCCCACCAGGTTCCCGTCCTTGTCGTAGTCGAGGATGATGCCAGGCTTGTCCTCGTCGCTTTCCTCAATGGCCGACTGGCTGAGCAAGATGCGCAGGGTGTCCGTATCGGGGTCGTAGCTGATTCTCATAGCTCTCCTCGCCAGTACTTCGAAATCTTGCTCGTCCGGTACGCCGTGATCACACTGGGAGGCGTCCTTCTCTCATCCACAATTACTCTCACCAGATATATTCTACCCTGTCCAAAGTCTGCCTGCGACTGATAGGCCTTCCTCCCTCTGGATGCTTGTACCACTTGCTGAGGTGCGTTCAGCACCGCCTCCAGAAGATGCCGAGGTATGGCCCTACGCTCAGCTTCCTCCTGCACATGGGGGGTCAGCCGAAAGTTCAATCGTCCTCCCCCTCGGCGGCCTGCCCCATGCGGTACTTGATGTCATAGTTGATGATGAAGCCCAGCTCCTCGTCCGTGAAGCCGTAGTGTCGTGACAGGAGGTCAATGTCACCTCTGGCCGCCACAGTGCCGCTGCCCTGGCTGGCCGTCTTCAGGCGATTCGTCGGGTACGCCGGGTCAGTAGGCCGGAGGACCATGGTCGGAGGCATAGCGGATGACCCGTGGCGCATACTGCTACCGCTCCCTGGCGTAGCTGCTGTCAGTCGCCTTCCGCGGCCCACAGGTCTTCCATCTGGGGGAGTAATCCGGGCAGTTGCTCCTTGGCAATGGTCCACACTATGTCGAGATTAATTCCAAAGTAGTCGTGGATCATTTTGTCCCTCACACCCGCCATTTCCTTCCAAGGGATTTCGGGGTGCGACGCCCTGAGGCGGCTGGACAGTTTCTTGGTCGCCTCGCCAATGATTTCGAGGTTACGGACGACCGCGTCCTGGGTCTTCGTATCTTTCATGAGCTCGTCGAAAGAGAGACCGGCTATGTAGGCACCAACCCTTCTAATGCCTTCCCCAATGTCACTCAGGTAGTCGTGGTCCCGCCGCTTAGACATAGATAAGCGTTCTCTTGATGTCCAGTGCCACACCCTTCCGGACAGCGTCCCCCAGTGCCCTGTCCAGGCTATCGAAAGTCGCCAGGTCAACCTTGCGTCCCAGCATCTCCTCCAAATAGAGGGCCAACCCCACAAACTCCAGCCCCAGCGGCCTTGTGAGTTGAACGAGGATGTCCACGTCGCTCTTTCTCGATGGCTTGCCTTTGGCGAACGAGCCGTACAGGGCGATCCGTTGGACGCCGTATTTGTCCCGCAGATATGGCAGTTCCCTTCTCAATATCTGTGAGACCTCTTCTCTAGTTAGAGACCGGTTCATGCCTCGCTATCCTGGCTACGGACCTGACCGTTCGCAGCGCCCTGTCCCTCGTCCCTCCCCGCCTCGCACACCCATTTTGGCCCTTTTCCCCGACGACAGCAACCTGATCTACTGAGCTGAATGCGACGAGCATGGGGCGCCAGCCGGAACTTCACTCGTCCTCTGTCTCATTATCGCCCTCCTGCCCCATGCGATACTTGATGTCATAGTTGATGATGAAGTCCAACCCTTCGGCGGTAAAGCGGCCCGAACGTCTCGGCATTGTAGGCGTAGACGCTTCCCCAGCCAAGCGCCAGCGCCAGGTGCTCAGCAAAGATCTGCTGGACCAACCGGTCTTCGCTGTTGACGTCAGTGATCACCGGGTTGAATCCTTAGGTTCCCCTGAAGCTGACAGGAACCGGTATGGGCACGCCAATTTGGATAGCGACTGGCGTATAGATGTCTACGCCCAACTCAGGAGTTTGGATCGACACGATCAAAGCATACCGGCAGGTCTTGCTCCACCTGTTCTGGTTCGTCCGTTCTCTCCACCAACCTACTGCCGGGTAGACCGCGATCCTATTGGATCCCGCCAGATCGGCAGCGCGTCCGCGCCAAATATCCGAGTGGATGGAACCCACATCTCTTGCTTTTCCTATCACCCAATTCTGTTGAGGACCTTCTGTGCCAGGATGTTCGCCATCATCTCGAGCCTGATCGTTAACGCGCCGCACAAAGTCACTCTCGGATTCGCCGGGTCCGTTCACGTCGAAACGCAGGGCATGTGAGGCATACGTGTAGCGGTTAACCCAACCGATTTCGCCTGGTCCGGGCTCGACGAAATACGAAAGCGTTACCCGCATGGTTACCTGTGTTTCGCCCAGCCCAGAGAGAATATCGGTGGGCCACGGAAGGCCATATAGATGCATGTCGCGGGTTACATACCGCCCGTCGCGCTTGTCGAAGGGCTGTAGTGTGGCCTGGGAAATCAACGTCAACGAATTCGACCTGCAATACAGCGCGCGGTCCAGACCGGGCACCCCATAGCCGCAGATGTGTAACAGCCGCTCATGGCCAAGTTTTTTGTCATCCTGGAGGAACTGCCGACGCATGGTATCCGTCCAGTCCGCCGAATGCACAATCAGCGCACGGACGGTCTCGGGCCAGGCTTCCGGATAGTGCGCCTGGATCTGCGCTGCCATCCAGGCAGCCTGGGCTGAAGCTGAGCTTGTTGCGCGGAAGGGCGCGAACTGCGCTTTCTGAGGGTCATGATATGTGGAGAGCAACTGCAAGGAATCGGGATCGAAAATGGAGTCATTGGGGCCTCTTGCAACATTCCCTCCTTCGAAAACTACCTCGGGCTTGATGGGCCACTTCCGTCGAGGCCAAGTGCAAGAAGTGGTGCTGTATGGAGAAAGTCCGCCAGAAGGAGCAATAGGGACAAACCCAGAAAGCGTGGGCTCCGTAATTCGCGTTTTCTGCGTGAATGCCCCGATGGTCAATGCATTCCAAGCCTGGCCCGGATCATGTACCTCGTTGGTCAGATTGTCGGCCGGATAGTTGCGCCAGTTGTGCGACTCAGCATTGCCAGCGCTGACCACGATGAGACGATGGGTGTCACCTTCATCCCCGGCTGCCAGCGCATCAACTGCACCTGACCAAGAAGATGGCCTCCCACGGTCCCGGTCATCCGTAGCAGTAGTTGCGATACACACGATTCGCTTGCGCTGCGGGCCCTGAATCTCTGCGCGGCTTATCCCTTGGGCCGTGACATGGCCCCACAATCTCTTGGGATTCTGTTCCGGAGGCGCAGGCAGGATCTTCGCAGATTCGAGGCGATGGACAATCCGAACTGGACCGCCGCCGTTAAGAAGGGCCAGCAAGTCACCGTAGGCCGCTGTGCCCGCCATCAGAGTCCCATGTCCGTTGTGATCGCTGGTGCCCCATTCAGCACGCACCGTGTGAAGGTCGCTGTCAGCCAAGACCGGACGGATAAGTAGATGCCCGTTGTTAACGCCAGAGTCGAGAATGCAGACGACCACATCCGCATCATCTGAATAACTGCAGCGGTTCAGGAGTTCTTGGACCACCTTCATTTGGTCACTGTTTTTTTGTTCGATGTAGAAGGTCGCTACCTGCCTGGCCAGCCGGAACTCAGCGATGTCATCCGAGGTTTCGATCAACACCGTCAGTTGGCTTCGATTCGCTTGGATCAGTCTCACCGTTCTTTCGGGGAATCTCAAAACGCCTTCTGCCGACTCCAAGCCCAGCGTTTGCAGCAGCTCTTCAAACCGGCCGACGAGTTCATCCTGGTTGCTGCTCAACCACACCTCGACCCACTCGGGGTTGTCGCCCGGCATCAAGGAACGCTCCTCGGGGCGCCAAAAGGATTCCAGGACAGCAAGACGGATGTCGGAGATGCTATTGACCAGCTTGGCGTTCTTGGGCTTGTTCGTAGTTGTTGTTTGCTTCGCATAGTCTTGGATTTTTTTCAGGAAATACCTGCGCTTGTCATGTGGAACATACAGCGTGGCCAGGGTCCGCTTCGATTCGCCTTGGCCTTCCGTGCGGACGTTTTGAAGACGAATCCCCGAGCGCATGTGCTCCAGGCTTTGAATCGCCAACTCAAAGCCTGGCTCGCCTACGAATTCGATGTATGCTCCATGGCGTTCCACATGCACAACGGCTTGTCGTTGTTGCCTAACCTGTTCCTCTTGCACCCAGGTCTCCGCAAGCCGTTGTTGCAGGTAGTCGCTGTGGAGTGCGCGGTCACGGTCTGGAATCCGGGGGTTCGCACCACCCCTCCTTGGATTGGTGAATCCCTGTGTACGCGTCGGGCCGGGTAGAAAGATATGCCTGTAACGCTCGCCAGCCATAATGTACTATCCTTTCCGCCCAGCATGCCCGCTTTGCCTTTCTTTCAGCATCTGCTGCAAAACGGATGAGCTTACAGTCTGCTTATCGCTCAGAATAGCTTGCTTGATGGCGTCGCGGCAGGCTTGGTCAATATCGGCGTGACTAAGTCCCTCGCTATCGGTCACCACTGCGTTCCAGGTGAATGTTGGCGCCAGAAAAGGCGCGAGCACATTCTTCATCAGGCGTTTGCGCTCTGAGGATCCGGGTAGTTCGTAATACAACACATCATCGAAGCGCCTGAATAACGCCCGGTCGAGCAACTTCGGGCTGTTCGTGGCCGCGACAATCATGCTGTCAGAGGTGTCCTGCTCGATGAACTGCAAGAAGGCATTCAATACGCGGCGCATTTCCCCCACGTCATTCTCCAGTGACCTCTCCCCACCGATCGCATCGAATTCGTCGAATAGATACACCCCAGTCTCTTGCTGGACAAGGTCGAAGATCTGCCGCAGCTTAGCACTGGTTTCCCCCATGAATTTGGTAACCAGACGGTCCACTTGAATCGTAAGCAGGGGTAGGCGCAGCTCACGAGCCAGCACTCGGGCGGTCATCGTCTTGCCAGTCCCCGGTGGCCCGATGAGCATGATTTTTCGGCGGTTGGACAAGCCGTGGGTTTTCAGTTTGTGTTGTTGTTGGTATTCGTGAATTATCCGCTCAATCCGGGTTCCCAAAGCGGAGGGCATAACCAAAGATGCCTTGGCAAGTTCCGGTTCTTCAGAGAGCACGAGTCCCCGCATATCTTGCGGAAACTTCAGCACCACGGCGCCTTTTTTCTGCCGTGCCTTGTCAACCATGTCACGAATATCATGGGCCAGCGCTCCGTGGCCCTGCCCTGCCTCGTGCGCAGCTAACTGAAGCGCGGTTGTGAAGAATCGCTCCTCATCGTCGCTGAAGTGAGATCTAATAAGGGCCTTTATCTGCTCTGCTGTGGCCATAGCGTTACCTCAACCTGACACAATGGGACCATAGGGACTCCACATACCTTGAAGGTCATCGGTCACATGTCGCCAAATCACACGGCGATCTCCTCGCTCATCAGGCGCGGCAGCAGCAGGTGGCGCGCGGAGCGGAGTTTCTGGTTGGCGAATGCAAACGCCTTCAGATGCTCCACGATGGGACGAATGACGCTCTCGAAGCTGTTCAGGAGACCATCCGGCGGCAGGGACACCACGTACGCCTGCATCTGCTTCCAGTCGGCGCGTGTAATACTCTTGCCGGACGGAGCGCTTGGGCATCCTACCGTTTGCCTGGTCCTCTTCGATCTGCCGGGTGGCCGCCTGGAACCGGTTGCCCGCGTGTCTGAGGAAGATCACACCCAGCACCGGCATGAAGTAGTCGCTGGAGGCGAGCTTGAAGTTAGCGCGAAGGTTGTCCGCTGCCTCCCAGAGGTCGGATTCAAGCCTCTCGATGTCCTTGAAGGTCTCGCTGGTCATGTCGTGAGGGTTCTCTCAATCATGCGTGGCTCAGCGCCAATCTGCGCTACGCTGTCTACAGACTTAGGTGGTCTCCACTTTCGCACGCTGCTTCCCGAACCCCGAGAAGCTAGCCCTTGTGACACGGGTCATTGTCCATCCTATGGCGCCAGGAAGCAAGCCATCCCCCTTTTGGGTGCGCCGGTGCCTCCGGGCAAGGTGTCCCTCTGGCCTGCCTGTTGACAAGCTGGCCCAGAATGATACCATGCGCTTATTCCACGGCTCGGGGGCGACCAGACTCTCCGCGTCAGGTGCGCCCTTCGGCGTTGTAGGAGGTATGGCGATGCCACAGACCCCGGCTAACGATGACGTCTGGCTCCCCAACAACTGCGAGATATGCAGCAACCGGTGCGGCATCGTGGCCCATCGGGTCAATGGCGTGGTGGTCAAGATCGAGGGGGACCCCCAGTCCGCCCTCAACGAGGGCCGGGCCTGTAGCAAGGGACTGTCCACCCTCATGGCCATGTACAGCCCCCACCGCGTCGCACATCCCCTCAAGCGCACCAACCCGGAGAAGGGACTGGGCGTAGACCCCAAATGGCAGCAGATATCCTGGGACGAAGCCCTGAACATGCTGGAAGCGCAGCTCCGTCGCGTGCGACAGGACGACCCCCGCAAGCTGGTCATTGGCTGCATGGACAATGCGGTGATGGGACAGGTGGTCAGCCCGTGGGGCCAGGCCTACGGCTCCATCCAGCGGACGCGCAGCTTCTTCAACCCGGGAGCGGGCAAGCACGTCTCCTCATACCTGATAACAGGCACCTTCCAGCAGGAGCCGGACCTGGCCCTCTGCCGCTATCTCATGATATGGGGCAACCAGTACGGGTTCGGCGCGCAGAAGGGGGCCACCCTCAATGCCCAGAAGATGGCCGATGCCCGACTCCGGGGGATGAAGGTAGTGGTCATAGACCCGGTGCTCAACGCCGCCGCCGCCAAGGCCGACGAGTGGGTACCCATCCGGCCGGCCACCGACGCCTGCCTGATCCTGGCCTTGGTGAACCTAATGGTCAACGAGCTGGGCGTCTACGACGCCGAGTACCTCAAGCACCACAGCAACGGCGGCTATCTTATCGGACCCGACCAGCTCTACGTGCGCGACCCGCAGGGCCACAAGCCCCTGGCCTGGGACGCAGCCCAGGGTAAGGCCGTTCCGTATGACGAGGCCAAGGACCCCGCGCTGGATGGCAAATACACCGTGAACGGCATCCCCTGCGAGCCCGCCTTCCAGCGGGTCAGGGAGCATGTCAAGCGCTACACCCCGGAGTACGCCTCCAAAGTCACCACGGTGCCCGAGGCCACCATCCGCCGGCTGGCCAAGGAGTACGGCGAGGCGGCCAACATAGGCGGCACCATCGTGGTTGAAGGGAAGTCACTTCCCTTCCGGCCGGCAGCCTCCATCGCTTTCGCCGGTATCTACAACCACGCCCACGGCGGCCTTAATGGCCTGGCCTTGCAGCTCCTGAACATCGTGATCGGCAACACGTTCGTGCCCGGTGGCACCTGGGGGTTCAACCTGGTAGGCCCCGACTGGCGCTGGGGACCTCGCCAGGAGCCAGACGGCATGCTCGCCCCACCCGAAATCACGTCGTCGGGCATGGACCCCTACCACACCAAGGTGAAAGTCCCCGAGACGCCGGGCTACCGAGAGCTATTCCCCCTGGGCGATGGCTCGGCGCAGATGCTCTTCATGAACCTGGTGCACGACAACCTCTTCCAAAAGCTCCCGGTCAAGCCCGAGATGCTGATAAGCTGCCGCTCCAACTTCATGCAGGGATCCACCAACGCCGAGCAACTGGTCGAGGCCATGAAGCACTTCTCCTTTGTGGTCTGCTTCTCGCAGGAGATTGACGAGGTGGCCGAGTTTGCCGACCTGGTGCTCCCCGACGCCCACCAGCTCGAGCGGCTGGTGCTTTTCCCCAACGAGTGGACATCCGCCATACCCACCGGTAGCGACTTCATCTGGCGCGTCCAGGTGCCCGTGGTGGACCCACCCGGCGAGGCCAGGTGCTGGCGCGAGGCGATTATCGAGATGGGCCACCGGCTGGGCATCTCCGAGAAAATGTACCAGAACATCAACCGGGCCATGAAGCTGAAGGAGCCGTTCCAGCTCGACCCCAAGTCGCGCTACACCTATGAGGAGATGGCCGACCGCGCCGCTCGCTCCATGTTCAGGCCGGACAAAGGGCTGGACTGGATGAAACAGAAGATGGATGTCCGCATCAAGCGCAAGGTGGACGAGCTATACCCGCTTCACTTCATGAAGGCGCGTATCCCGCTGTACCACGAGGTCGCCGTCAGGCACGGGCAGCAGGTCAAGGCGGTCACCGCCGAGCTCGATATCCCTTGGGACGTGTCAGACTACCAGCCCATCCCCGACTGGAAGCCGGACCCGTCCTACACCCAGCCCGATGCCGAGCATGACCTGATTGTGGTGTTCTACAAGTTCCCCTTCCATGCCCATACCACCACCGGCAACAACCCCTGGCTGGTGGAGCTGACCGAGCGACACCCCTACGGCTACAAAGTCCGCCTTCACCCCGAAGTGGCCGCCCGCAAGGGACTGAAGGACGGCGACACGGTGTGGATCGAGTCGGAGGCGGGCCGGGTCAAGGGCGAGCTAAAGCTCACCGAGGGCATCCACCCCGAGGTAATCGCCATTGGGGGCGGAGGCGGGGCCTGGGCCAAGGGTAAGCCCGTAGCCCGCGGCAGGGGCATCCACTTCGGCACGCTGCTTCCCCTGGTGCCCGAGCGCTTCGACTACTCGTCCGGCCAGGTGGACGGCTGCATACGGGTAAAGGTATACAGGGCAGAGTAGCTGAGTTGCCCATTCTCTCCCCCTGACTGAGCCCATCCCTCCTCTCTCCCCTGTCCCGAGAATCGGGACCTGGAGGGAGAGAGCGAGAGTGAGGGGGTGGTTGGAAGAAGGCGTAGGGGCGAAGCATCCAACCACACAGTGGACATTTGCGAGCATCGTGCTTCGGATGCTTCGCCCCTACGGGTGATACCGCTCTGGTGGGTTTCGTCCCGATGAAATCGGGACTACACCCACCCTACCAATTGCCGGCCTTTCCTTGACAGCCCCCACGCACCAACATACAATGCCCGCATTACGACAAAGGAGCGGGGTATGAAAAGCAGGTATCTGGCGGCAGTCCTGGGGTTGTTCCTCTTGCTGGCGGCGTGTGGCCCGGCGGCGACGCCTACCTCGGCGCCAAGGGCGACGGCAGCGCCTACTGCCACGCCATCACCTACAAGGGTGGCCCCTGCGGCCACAGCACAACCCACAGCCACCCCTTCCACTGCGCCCACTCAGGCCAAGCCCGCCAGCGGCCCCCGGCCCGGCGGCGTGTTGAAACTGGCCATCAACGAGGACATGCCCGGCTGGGACCCCTTCCGGGGCGGCACGACCTCCACGGGCTACTCCATTCGCAGCTACATCCACGAGCGCCTGCTGGACACCAAGGACACGCCCCCTGCCTGCCAGATCACGCCCTATGCCCCTGCCCTAGCCTCTAGCTGGAACTGGGTGAACGACACCACCCTCCAGCTCAAGCTGAGGCAGGGGGTCAAGTACCCTAACTTGCCCCCGGTGAATGGGCGCGAGTTTACCGCCGACGACGTTGTCTATAGTGTCAAGGAGCAGTGGCCAGCCATGCCCCTGCTGGCTGCACCTCTCAGCAAGGTGAAGGGCGCCGAGGCCGTGGACAAGTACACGGTCAACATCCTGCTGAAAGAGCCTTACTCCCCGTTCGTGGACCGGGTGCCCGGCGAGAAGCGGACTGTCGTGGTGGCGCCTGAGATCTATGCAGGAAAGAAGGAGCTAACCCTACCCGAGGAAAACGTGGGCCTGGGGCCTTTCATCATCACATCATCCCGCCCGGGTGTGGGCATGACCATGAAGAAGAACACCAGCTACTTCATGCCCGACCGCCCCTACCTGGATGGCCTGGAGATCGCCATAGTCCCTGACATATCCACGGTCATCGCCCTGCTCAGGGGAAAGAAGCTGGACCTCTATCAAAAGCAGGGGGGGATACCTATCGTGGACCAGATGCGGCGTATCCCCGGCCTGAGCAGCCAGGTCTGCCCCCACACCGCCACCATATTCGTGTACATGCGGCTGGACCTGCCGCCGTTCAATGACATCCGGGTGCGGCGCGCCCTGAGCCTGGCCATTGATCGTGAGGCCATGCTGAAGACGGTCTACCTGAACATGGGCGCCTGGTACTACAGCTCTGTAACCCCCGTATACCCAGACCTGATGCTTAAGAAGGACGAGTACCCGCCCGAGACCCGCCGCTACTTCGAGTACAACCCCACCGAGGCCAAGCGCTTGCTGTCCGAAGCCGGCATAGCCGCCGGTACCGAGATCAACATCGCCGCCTCCAACAGGACAGCGGAGCCCGTCCACGCCGACGGCGCCGAGTTCCTGGCCGCCGCCCTGTCTGGCATCGGCCTCAAGCCCTCCCTCACTCTGATGGACGCCCCCTTGTTCAACACTAACGTTTATGCGGGAGGTAAGAACTACAAGCACACGGCCATCGGCTACGGGGCGCCAGGGAACACCACCGACGAGTTCCTGTACGACAACTACCACAGCCAGTCACCAACCCGCAACCGCGCGCACATCAACGACCCGGTGCTGGACAAGCTCATCGAGCAGTCCTGGGTCACTACAGACCCCACCAAGCTCAAGGAGATCATCCGCCAGCACCAGTTGAGGTTTGCCGAGCAACTCTGGATGGTCCCTCTGCCCCAGACCATCAACAGCGTGTTCTGGCAAGCAAACGTCAAGAACGTGAATGTGAACGCGGCCATGAACGATAACGGCCCCTGGCTGAGGCACGTCTGGATGGAACAGTAGGGATACCCCGTCGGGGCGCGACCCACCAAGTCCCTCCAACCCTCAACAGGACGCAGGGGCGAGTCGCTGACTCTCCCCTGCGAGAGCTTGCCCCAACACAAGGTGATAGCCCATAATAGGGGTCGCTGTGCCGACGACAGATACAGTGGGCAACCCCGTCATAGACACCAAGGGCTTGACCAAATGGTATGGGCGGGTGCTCGCCGTGGACAACCTCTCCCTGGAGGTGCCCCGCGGCGGGGTGTTCGGCCTGCTGGGGCCCAACGGGTCGGGCAAGACCACTACCATGGCGATGCTCCTTGGGCTGGTAAGGCCTACCGCAGGGACAATTCGGCTGCTGGGCCAGGAAACCAGTGGCGCACACGACAAGGCCCTGCGGCGCATCGGCGCCATTGTGGAGACCCCCGCCTTCTACCCCTACCTCTCGGGTCGGGCCAACCTGCGCTATTTCCAGGGCATGGGCAGTCGAGGCAACCGAGAGGAAGTGGACCGCCTCCTGGAGCTGGTAGGGCTGTCGGGTCGGGCCAACAGCAGGTTCGCCACATACTCCCTGGGCATGAAGCAGCGGCTGGGAATCGCCTACGCCCTACTGGGAGACCCCGAGTTGCTGTTCCTGGACGAGCCCACCAATGGCCTGGACCCCGCGGGCATGGCGGAAGTGCGCGAGCTGGTCCGCGGCCTGGGTAGCGCCGGGCGCACTGTGCTGTTGTCCAGCCACCTGCTGCACGAGGTAGAGCAGGTGTGCGACCGCGTGGCCATCCTGTCCCGAGGGCGGCTCATTGCTCAGGGACAGGTCCACGACCTCCTCCAACAGTCCCGACATGTCGGCGTCCGCCTGAAGACCACTGATGACGCGCGGGCGACCGCGGCTCTGGGCGCCCTCACCTGGGTAAAGAGCGTCACAACAGACAACGGATGCCTGCTGGTCGCAGCACCCCCCGAACGGTCCTGGGAGCTAACTGCTGCACTGGCCCAGCAGAACATCTTTGTGGCGGAGATGGCCCCCGTCCAGGCATCCCTGGAGAGCTATTTCCTGGCAGTGACGGGCAACAACGGCCCACCCAGCGGTAAGGAGGCCTCGCCATAGCATACGTGGTGAACCTGGTCCGCTGGGAGTGGTTCAAGATGCGCCGTCGCTGGATGCCCTGGGTGCTGCTGGCCGTCCTCCTTCTCTTCTCCCAGCTAGCGGTATGGGGGACATACTTTGCCTATAGCGGCCAGCGAAGCAGCGGCGGGCAGGTGTTCTTCACAGTGAGCAGTCCCACGGAGGGCGGCCAACGCCCGGTGAACTTGAGCTGCAACGACCTGCGGGCAGGCCGGGCCTCGGCCCTGCCTCCGGGTACCGACCCTCGCGTCATTGAAGGGTTGATCCAGCAGTGTGAGCAAAACGCCGCCAACCAGGAGGAGCAACTGGCGGACATGCGGGACACCTTCACCCTGCCCGGCAGCCTGTCCACCAGCCTGGGCATGGCCCAGATGTTTGGCCTGTTGCTCCTGGCCATCCTCGCCGCCTCTACTTTCGGGACGGAGTACGGCTGGGGCACGGTGCGGACGGTGCTGGCTCGGGGCACCGGCAGAACGGCCTACCTGGCCAGCAAGCTGGCCCTGCTGGCGCTGGCGGCTGCCGCCGGCCTGCTTGCCCTGATGATGGTCACCGCACTCAGTAGTCTGGCAGCCGGAGCACTGGCCGGAGCTGGACTGGGGTCTGGAGGATGGGGCCACGCGGTCGCCAGCCTGGGCAAGACCTGGTCCGTCCTGGTGGCATACCTCGTGGTCACTTCGTTCGTTACCGTGCTGACCCGCTCGGCGGCGGCGGGCATGGCCACGGGCCTGGGCTACTTCTTCGCGGAGCAGATCATTGTGGCCATACTCTCCGCTCTCTTCGACTGGTTCCCCCGGGTGGCCCAGTACCTCTTGGTCCGCAGCATCACCATCTGGGGCAGCGGCTTCTCCCTTCAGGGGCCCGGGCTAACCGAAGACGGGCCCTTGGAGTGGCGCGCCCTCCTGGTGCTCCTCGGCTACACCATAGCGGCGGGGGCCGCGGCCTTCTGGCTTTTCCGGCGACGGGACCTGCCCGGAGCCAGCGGCGGCTAGCATTGCACCTCGCTAGCAGTGCCTCGCGCTCGCACACCTGAAGGAACGGTGGGCGCCAGCGCCACAGCGGCCCTTGGACAGCTCCAGAACGAGGTGGTGCGCTGCACACTCTGCCCTCGCCTCGTGGAATACCGGCAGCGGGTAGCCCGCGAGAAGAAGCGGATGTACCACGACCACGAGTACTGGGGGCGACCGCTCCCCTCCTTTGGTGATGCCAACGCCGCGCGTGTTGGTGGTGGGGCTGGCGCCCGGCTGCCCACGGCGGCAACCGCACAGGCCGCATGTTCACCGGGGACCGCAGCGGCGACTGGCTCTACGAGACCCTGCACGGCTGCGGCTTCGCCAGCAGTCCCCGGTCTGTCCAACGCGACGACGGCCTCACCCTACAAGACCTGTACATCACGGCGTCCCTCCGATGCTACCCCCCTGGTAACCGGCCCCGCCCCAGAAGTTGGTCAACTGCCGCCGCTACCTTGTCCGTGAGCCACAGCTCGAGGTGCTGGGGGGACTGAGCGATGGGCGTCCCGAATCGGGACTGGCACTGGAGCCAGGCTATCGGGAATCCATCGAAAGTTGGCTAGGGGTGCTAAGGGACCTCAAAGGCCGTGGGATGCACCGCCCCAAGCTGGTGGTAGGGGATAGGAACTTAGGGCTGGGGAAGTCCCGCAGGCTGGATGCCCCGGAGCGGATGAAGTCCCGAGGCATCGGGATCCTTGGGGGTCCAGTTCCAGGACCCCGATTATGGTCATCAAGCATTTATTGTGCCAACTGTGCCTCGCACCGCTGTCATTCTTCGCTTCGCTCAGAATCCGTGGCCCCTGGGCTGGCACAGCGCCGAGAGACGGATTCTTCGGTCGCTGCGCTCCCTCAGAATGACAGGCAATGTCGCTGTATTCAGTTGATAGCCATCATCGGGGAGGTCAAACAGCAAGTGGTACAGGAGCTGGCTGCCTGAACCTATTTACACACCTATTGACGAAAGCCCAAACACCAGCACCCTTCCCCACATGCACTGTTGTATAATCGTCGTGGGGCAAGCCACGAGCGGGAGTAGCTCAGTGGTAGAGCTCCTGCCTTCCAAGCAGGATGTCGCGGGTCCGAATCCCGTCTCCCGCTCCAACTTCTTGTGGTGCCCAAGCCCTCGCCGGGTACGTTTTCGGTTGTGGCGAGTCCCCTATGGTGGGCGGAGTCCCGACTCGTCGGGATGCTTTCCACGCAAGACCAGGGATATCCCGACATGTCGGGACTTGGCTACGCTTTCACCGACAGAGATGCTAGTTGCCCGGCCCAACTACCTCCAGAGACCGGCTGAGCGTCTCCCCCTTCATCTCCGGCTTGTAGTAGGAGTAGGCCTGAGAGCTCGTACCCTGCGCCTTCACCGGGTACAGGGCCTTCACCTGAAAGCTGAAGGAGACCCGCTCCCCAGGGGCCATGTCCTCTATGTAGAAGATGGCCTTTCTCCCCGCCACATCGTACCGCTTGATCTTGTTCACTGCTTTCGCCGCCGCCTCCAGCGACTCTGCGACGGCGCTGAAGCCGGTGGGCACGGAGACGTCCAGGACAACCATCCCAGCTTGGATGGGTTCCGGAGGATTGAACTGTACGGACACCGCGACCTTCACCACTCCGTCCACTTCCACTTTGTTCGTGTCATAGTCCACGGCTATGTTGAACACATCCTGGCCCTTCTCCGCCTGCGGCAGATTGAACCGGCGCACCAACTGGACTATGGCATCGCCCTTTCCCTCCGCCTTTAGCTCGATGGCGCCCCCAATGGGCACTTCCACCACCTGTAGTATATCGAAGTTGGCCGCGTCCAGCACCAGGGTTTTCTGCATCTGACCTGAGCGCACGGCAATCCGCAGGTCCACGTCCGACCTCGCCCCTTGGGCGTATTGGGTAAGGGCATCGAGCGCCACCACAGTGTCCTGTGTGGAGCCGTAGCCCCCGTAGGCATTCCTCTGGCCCACCAGCCACCGCGCGGCCCTGGCCGCGGTGGCCTTGTCCTCGTGTTTCAGCAGGGCCAGTGTGGCATAGGCGGTAGCCTCCACGCCGGTGCTCCGACGCTGGGGCATCCGAGGCATTATCCCTGGCTTCTCAGGCAATACCTCAGGGCCAGCCCCCCAATGAATTCCGTTCTCGTCCTCCTGGGCCATCTTCAGAAGTTTCTGGTACGCCTCGTCCCTCTTAGGACTGCCTGCCAGCTCCAGGGCGTACGCCACCAGGGCTGCCGTGTAGGGGTCGTCTACGCCAGACAGTGCACCTTCCAGGTACTGGGCAGCCCTGGCGCTGGCCACCTTGTCGCCCGCCTCTATCAGGGAAACGGCTACATACGCAGTGAGGGCCGTTTTCCCCTGTAACCCCCCCATCATTTCCTGATGATGGACAAAGCCCACCGACTCGAAGGAGCCATCGGCCTTCTGGTGACTGGCAATCCAGTCCCGGGCTTGACCCAGGACGCTGTCGTCTATGTACATGGTCCCCCTGGCCTGGGCGAATGTCTTAAGGACAAAGGCTGTCAGCCAGAGGCTGCCTGTTGGATCGCTCTCGCCAAAGGCGGAGAAACTTCCATCCCGTCGCCGGTAGGTAAGCTCTCTCTGGTATCCGGTGATCATCAGCTTCTCGGCCTTGGCCATGATCTCCGGCTTTACCTGCCCAGTCTCCTTCAGGTAGCGCACGATGTAGACATCCGGAGCGAACAGGATCATGTTCTGCTCCCCACAGCCGAAAGGCATCTGTAGTAGGGCCTCCAGCCCGTCAATGGTCTGGGTCAGGTAGCTGGCGGTCAGGCTGAGGTATGCCCGGCCCGAGCCTTCCACGATACCCTCGGGCAGAGAGGCATCGAGGGAGCGCGAGGCCCCGGCACCCAGGATGAGGTTGTCCACCACCTCCCGTTCCACCCCCTCAGGGGCAATGATGATGGGCTTGACCACGGCGTCCGCGGCAGCTTGGCTCCGGGCGGTTACCTTCGTGTTCTGGACTCCCAATCCCTTGGGTCTGATCCTGAACTCCACCCCTCCCAGGTCCTTGGCCTTGATGGTCGTCGTCTTCTTGGGTTGATCCAAGAGCTCGAACCAGCCTGCTGGCTCAATGTCCACCTGGACCTCCTGCGCCTGGTCCAGGTAGTTGTAGACAGCTACCCTGACCGGGAACTCCTCACCCCTGATAGCAGAGTAGGGGAGGTCCACCGACAGGAAGAAGGGCTGGAAGGCCACCACCTGGCTTTCCGCCATGCCTAACCCCTTGTCTTTGGAGAGAGCGACGGCATGGAGCATCCAGGTGGTGATACTGTCGGGCGCTTCCACGGCGAGCGAGGCCCTCCCCTGGTAATCGGTGACCACATCCGCCCACACCCAGGTCTCGGGGAAGAACTGCCTGACGCGCTGCACCTCGGCCAGGGCACCCGAAGGCGCCGGCGCCGCAGTGGGAGTGGCCTGTAGAGCGGCGCTCAGGGCGAAGTCCCTGACGGCGATGCCGCCACCCTCCTCCTCCCGAAAGCGCTGCTGCTGGTACTCCTCGCCCTTGGGCACCCGTTTGTTGCTTAGCACCATCACCCCGACATCCCGGAAGATGTCCTCCGCGCCTCTGGTGGCTATCTTGGAGTAGATGCGGGCCGAGTGCAGCTCGGCCTGGGGCTGCATATAGAGCCTCTCCAGCTCGTCGAAGACCTGCTGGAGGTTGAGGCGGTTCTCCGCCAGGATGAACACGGACCGGTCCACCACCGCAATGCCGACCTTAGACTGCCCCTGGGAGGCGACATTGATGCTCAGCTTGTCCCCCGGCCGCACCTCCTTCCGGCTGAAGTCCACGGTCACCTGGTTGGGATAGCCTGCCTCGACCCCGAAGGGGAGGTAGTCGGCGGCCACCTCGTTGTTGGGCAGGACCTGATAGGCCAGGAGCCGGGCAGAAGGGGACATCTGAGGCGTCACCTGGAAGCCTATCTCTGTGTTGTTCGTGAAACCAGTGAAGACTGTCTGGCCGCGGGAGATGACTTCGTAGTAGAAGGTGGATGCTTCTTTGGTGGCGTATACCTTGAAGCGCGCTTCATCTCCAGGCCGCAACGTGCCCTGGCCCATCTGCTCCAGGTGAATGAAGCTGCCGGAAGGGGAGTAGCCGGACTCCAGGGCGATGGAGGCCTGGCTCTGGCCGGACGTGGCCTCGATGATCAGCGCAACGCTGCCCTGCGGCGGGGTTACCTTCACCAGGGCCTTGCCCTTCTCGGTCCGGACTGTCTTCACCTCACGGGCGGCCTGCTGGAAGTCCTTCTTGAGATAGGTCAGGCTCACGCGGACATCAGCATCCAACGGCTTGTTGTCAGGGGTCTCGGTAACCACCAGGAAGCTCAGAGGAAGCGCAGGCTTGAAGATGCCGCTCTCCGGTATCACCTGGATGGAAAGCGGGGTAGAGGCGACCGTGAGCAGGCGGCTTGTCTTCTCTTCGTAGCCAGTCGCCTTTTCTCTCACTGTTACGTCAAGGGTTACGTTGCCCATGCCCCTGGCCCCAGGCACCCCAGCCACGAAGCCCACCGGGGGTATCTCGAACTGGGCCTCTGAGTCTATGGTCTTGGATACGGTAGCGAAGACCTCCCACCTCCCAACATACCTGGAGGCCTTGATCTCCAACTCACCCGTGACCGGCTTGCCGAAGCTGTACTCAGCCTTGATACCCCCCTTGATGGGCTCACTGGCCAGATACCACTCCTTGGGCAGCTCTACCTTGACCTCATACTTGGGCAAGACATACCTCTCCACACGTATGTCCAACTCAGTGGACTGCTTGCCCGCGGAGGCCGAGAGCTTCCACACGCCCAGGTTAGGCTCGGTAGAGAGGGGCAGGTCGAGCGAGGCCATGCCGTACTCGTCAGTATCCACTGGCTTCTTGAAGACCTTGGTGCCCTTGGCGTCCTGGACCTCTACGGTGAGGCTTCGCTTCAGCGGCCGAAGCTGGGAGTCCAGGGCCAGCACACGTATGTGCACGGTCTGGCCCGGCTTGTAGATGGGCTTGTCGGTCTCCAGGAAGATGGGAAAGCTGTCCTCTACCTTCACCTGGGCCTGGCTGGCGAAACTGGCCCCTTTGACCTCCAGCGTATACTCTCCGCTGGCCTCGGGCACCCGTAGCTCGATGCGGCCCCTTCCAGATACGACTCTGGACGCAGTGGCCGCCGTCTGGCCATCCTTGAGCAAGCTCACACGGACCCGGTCTCGACCTATTTGCTGGCCGTTCCACAGGGAGACGGAGACCGCCTCGGTCTCCCCGGCCCGCAGCACGCGAGGGACCAGGGCCATATAGCTGTCCGCGCCGGGGGGGGTGGCCTCGCAGGCGGGCAACACCACGGACGCCAGGAGAAACATGACGAATACCACCAGGGCGCACTTGCCGCGTATCATGGCTATCCCTCCACCAAGTTGTCCTGATTATGAGACGCCGGACTGGGGTGAAAAGTTCCCCCTCTCACAGGGGCCGCTCGCTGGTCTGTCTTCCAGGAGAGGGCAAGAGCTCCGGGCAGCTTCAACAGGCGGCAACGGTTGTTGACACCCGAAGGGGCTGGTGCTAGCATGCCGCTGTCGGTGGTTGGGGGGTTGACGGCAAGGGTGCGTGTGCCCACGTCTTGGGCCATGCGAGAACCAGCGGCCGCCGGCCCCAGCAGCGCAGAACGGAGGTGGAAATGGACAGGTCCCCTCTCCGGCGTTCATGTGTGGCAGCGGCACTGTCTGTTCTTCTCCTACTCTCCAGCACGCCCCCTGCCCAGGGTTCCACATCCGGTGAAGACGCCCCACGATCTCACGTGGGTAGCCTTGGGCCTGGCCGGGGGGAGGCCATTGTCCAGCCGCAGGCAACCCCGACGCCGCCCTCGAAGCCAGCCCCGACGCCCATAGACAACATCGCTCTGTCCGTCAAGGCGGGCAGCGAGGGGACCATTGCCTCCGCCGACGGCAAGATCAGCGTCACGTTGCCCAAGCAGGCCGTGGCCGAGGACCTGCGCCTCGAGTTCAAGCGCTATGCCGCTCCGGGCGGACGCTCCGGCATGCTCAGCCTGTTCACCCTGGATGCCTACGCCACAGCCCGGGCCGATGCCAAGGTGACCACCTTCCCCGCCAACGTGGCCATCGCCTACAGGTACACGGAGGCCGACCTGGCCGGCCTGGACCCGCGCTCCCTGAACCTGTTCTACCTGGACGAGGCGAAAAAGGCCTGGGTGTTGGTCCCCAGCCAGCACGACGCGCAGGGCAAGACGCTAACCAGCGCCGTGGGCCACTTCAGCACCTTCTCCCAACAGGCCCAGCCCCTGGACTCCGGCCCGGGCCAGGTCATGGCCTTCACCAACGACCTGCACTCGGGCACGGCGGTGGCCCGCTACCCCCTGGACCTGCCGCCGGGGCCGGGCGGGTTCAAGCCCAAGCTGGAGCTGGTCTACAACAGCGGGGTAGCCGATGAGACCAAGAACCAGCGGGACGTGGCCTCCTGGGTGGGCATGGGCTGGAGCCTCCACCTGGGCCGCATAACCCACCCCGAGAACAGCAACACCTACACCCTGGAGATGCCCGATGGCTCGTACGAGCTGCTATACGAACGCACAGACGCAAACACTGGTGCCAAGTACTGGCGCACTAGGGCAGACGCCTTCTGGAAGGTCAAATCGAACCCTTTGGGGGGTATCGCGGATGTTACCTGGGAAGGCTGGAGTCCCGAGGGGACCAAATACACTTTCGGGGGGACCGGAGACTCAAGACAGTGTAGTGCCAACTGCTTCTACGGGGCCAACACCTATTGGCGATGGGACGTAAGCAGTATCCAGGATGTTCACGACAATGCCATCTACGTTGCCTACTGGCAGGACCCTCGAAACGAGGGCGACTACCATCGTGCGTCATACCCCCAGGACGTGTGGTATGACGGACCTTCCGGGTCCGGACACATCAACATCCACTTCACGATGAGCGCGGGTTCCACCAACACCTACGATGGCGACATCCGCCCTGACAACCCCTATACGTACAACGTGGGACCCTGCCGCAGCGACGCGCCCAAGTATATGGAGACAAGGAGGCTCGACTCGGTCCAAGTCAGAATAGACGGAACACTATTGCGAGAGTACGATTTCACGTACGACATTACGAATCGATACCTCACGCATGAGTACGTGTGCAGTAACGGCACCGACTACGTCCCATATGCCGGCACTCTTTCGCTTGTTGCCATAACTGAACGCAGAGCCGACGGATCTTCCTTGCCTTCGATGACGTTCGGCTACGCCAACCAGGAAGTCTATTTCTACAACGGCGGCCTAGTGTACGTAGGCAACCCTGGCAACCCGGCGATTCTGGCGCAGCATCGTCTGACCACCGTGAACAATGGCTACGGTGGCATCACTAGCTACAACTACGCCGAGAGCCCACAAACCCGGCCTTGGAACCTCTGGAGTCGAGAGGTCGTTGCCCAGAAGTCAGTTTCGCCCGGGGTCGGACTCACGCAAAGCTACTCCTATGCATACACTGGTGCCCCTAAGTACTACCAAGACCCTACCCAAGAAGACCCCCAGCAGCGGATATGGTATGCCAGCTACCGGGGCTTCGGTGTGGTGAGTGAGACGGATGCCTCGGGCGCCTACTCCGACCACTGGTACTACACCACGGGCACGGTCAACGGCAAGGATGCCGAGAAGCTCACCGGCAAGGAGTACCAGACGGAGTGGCGCACCAGCGCCAACACACTGCTGCGCTCGGCCAGCTACGACTGGAACCCGACCACGACAACCCCTAGCACCAACTACTTCGTCCACCTGGACACGACAACGGAGACCACCATTGGCAGGACAAAGCAGACCAGGTACGTCTACGATACTACCTACGGGAACGTCACCACCGAGTACCGCGATGGGGACACCAGTGGAAGCAGCGACGACTCTGTGGTCACCCGAGAGTTCCACCCCAATACTGCTGCTTGGATCATCAACAAGCCTGCCCTGGAGCGCGTCTCGGCAAGCGGCGCTACCAAGGCAGAGAGCTTCTTCTACTACGATGGGGCCGCCAGCTACACTTCGCCGCCCAGTGGGGGCAACCTGACCCGGGTCCAGCAGGCAACCACTCCGGGCACCTACGTCAACCGGTACTATACCTACGACGCAAGGGGCAACAAGACCAGCGAGACAGACCACTACGGCAATGTGACCAGCTACACCTACGACAGCCGGGGCATATTCCTCACCGGCAAGACCTTCCCCCTGGTCCCGGGCCAAAGCCAGCCCATGACGGAGAGCTACACCTGGGACCCAGCCGGCGTCCCCCTCAGCGAGACCGACGTCAATGGCCAGACCACCACCTACCAGTACGACAGCTTCAAACGGCTGGTCAAGGTGTTCAAGCCCGGGGACTCCGAGGCCAGCCCCACCATCCAGCACCAGTACCTCAGCTGGGGCACCGTGGGCCAGCAGCACATCAAGACCCTGACCAAGGTCGCGGATGGCGACTTCTTGTGGCGCAGCCAGTACTTCGATGGCCTGGGCCGGGTGGTCCAGGTCCAAGCGCGAGGCGAGGCCGGGCGCACCATCATCGAGTCCACCCGCAGCTACGATAGCCGGGGTTTGGTGGACAAGGAGTACGTGGCCCAGGACCGGGACTCGGCCACCGTCAATGGTTACAAGGCGCCGGAGGCCTCCTGGAAGTACACCTCCTCCGTCTACGATGGCCTGGGCCGGGTTACCTCCACCACCAAGCCTGACGGCACGGTGGTGGGTCACGGCTACACGGACTGGACCGACCTAACATCCAATGGCGTAGGCAGTTCACAGGACCACTGGAACAGGTACACGTACGACGCGTTCAACCGCCTAGCCCAGGTAGAGGAACTGGACAACTCCCAGGTGGTCTACTCGACAACCATGTACACCTATGACGCGCTGGGCAACCTTACTCAGGTTCAGGACGCCGCGTCTCCACCGCACTTCACCACCCTGGCCTACGACATGCTCTCCCGCAAGACCTCCATGACTGACCCGGATATGGGCGCGTGGTCCTATGTCTACGACAGCAACGGCAACCTGACCAGCCAG
>Ga0209514_10000348_pt1 | contig 97536 bp, 65 predicted proteins | sample Subgrocontami58m_FD_187452 | JGI IMG/M metagenome (GOLD analysis project Ga0209514, IMG submission 187452) | Subsurface groundwater microbial communities from S. Glens Falls, New York, USA - GMW37 contaminated, 5.8 m (SPAdes) (version 3) | ecosystem: Environmental > Aquatic > Deep subsurface >... | reverse complement strand
ACCCGCGATCTCCCGCGCCTGCGCGGAAAATATCAGACCGTAGCGCGGCTCCGAAAGGAAAACGACCAGTTGCGCCACGCCTTGGCAAAACGTGAACCCACAGATTCCCAACCCGCCACGAAACAATGATTTTCTTCCGCACTTGCCTGATGAACCGCCCTATTAAACGGTCGTTGTTTCCAAACCTTTCAGACATTGTTGTGAACTCCAGCCCGCGGGGTCACAAGGCGGAATTACCCGTCGAAGCCGCCGCCGCGATCGCCTCTTCACGTCGAGCGCTCAGATTCTTCAAATGGGCTCTTGGAGTAACCCTCCTTCTCGAAATCATCGGGTGCGGCCCGAAGCCTGTGAACCTCTCTGCCGATGAATCGCGTGAAGCGCAGCAGTTGCGCGAGCGCAGCGCAGAAATTCAACGCCTTCAAAAAGAAAACGCCGAACTCCCTCGTCTTCGGCAAGATTTCGCCGAGCTCCAGCGTTATACAAACATCGATTCCGAATTGGCCAAGCTCCAAACAGAAAACGCCGAGCTCCGGGCCGCGTTGGCGAAAACGGGCATTAAAGCGGAAGACATCGCGGCCGCGGGAATCACCGGGGCTGCGGGAGGAAACCCCGCCGCGGCGGGCCAAACTGGTGCGATTGACGAAGCAACCGGAGCGCAGGCTAAACCCGAAGACATTCCCAAAGAAGGCGACGAAATCCTGATCCCGCCCGAGGCTCTCGGGACGATTCTCCCTGGGATCGATGTTTCAAAACTCGAGCGCAAGGAACCGATCGCGATTAACAACCTGCTCACTAACCAGGGAATTGCGATCACGAATTATCAGCAACTGCGGGATCTCGGCCTGACGAATTTTATAATTCGTCGCAAACCCGAAACTGCGCCCCAGCCGTAACGGTTCGCCAGTGCTGCGCCGGAGAGCATTTCTTCGATCGATTGCCTATGCAGGCGATGCTGCTCGACAAACCAGGTTCGCGGTTGCGGGAATCCCACATCCCTGACCCAAAGCCAGCTCAAGGCCAAGTTGTCGTTCGTGTGAAAGCTTGCGCGGTTTGCCGGACGGACCTGCACATCATTGACGCCGAATTGACGGGCCCGAAGCTTCCCCTGATCCTCGGCCACGAAATCGTTGGGACGGTGATCGAGTTGGGCCGAGACGCCGCGCGGTTTCAAATTGGAGAAAGGGTTGGGATTCCATGGTTGGGAAAGACGTGCGGCCGTTGCGACTTCTGCCGCACGGATCGAGAAAACTTGTGCGATCACGCGCTCTTTACCGGTTACACATTAGACGGTGGTTATGCTGAGGCGGTCGTCGCGGACGAGCGGTTTTGTTTTCGAATTCCGGATGATTATTCTGATGCGGAAGCCGCGCCGCTGCTCTGCGCCGGCTTGATCGGATACCGCTCGCTCCGAAAGGCCGGGGATCCGCGGCGCGTCGGGCTTTACGGGTTTGGCGCGGCCGCCCACATCCTCACGCAGGTCTGCCGTTTTCAGGGGCGCGAGGTTTACGCGTTTACACGTCCCGGTGATGCCGCAGGCCAGCGATTTGCGCAGGGGCTCGGAGCGGTTTGGACTGGTGGATCGAATGAAACCCCGCCCGAGTTGCTGGATGCAGCGCTGATTTTTGCGCCCGCGGGAGAACTGGTCGTTCAAGCGCTGAAGTCGCTCCGGAAAGGCGGCGTGGTGGTTTGCGGCGGAATTCACATGAGCGCGATTCCAAGTTTCCCCTACGAGATCCTGTGGGAAGAACGCAGCCTTTGTTCCGTCGCAAACTTGACCCGGCGTGACGGCGATGAATTCTTTGAGATCGCCGGAAAAGCCCGAGTGCAAACACACGTCGAAAGCTTTCGGTTAAACGAGGCTAACCGCGCCTTGGAAGCATTGCGCACCGGCAAAATTCGAGGAGCGGCTGTGCTAATCCCCTAATTCAACTCCTGCGGAAGCCAAGGCCGCCCCCGACTGGGATCAAAAACCTTTTCCGAGCGCAAACAGGGATACCCGTCCGCGGTTAGGCATGCCAAATCCTGATGCACCTGCGTCGCGGTTTTGGCAGACCAAATCCTGATGCACCTGCGTCACAGTTTTGGCAGACCAAATCTGGATGCACCTGCGTCACAGTTTTGGCAGACCAAATCTGGATGCACCTGCGTCACGGTTTTGGTCGGCGCGTCTAAGAGCAGCAACTCCCCACCATGTTTGCTCAGCTCGTTTCCAGCGGTCCTATTATTCGTTGTCGGCCCAATTATTCGTTTGCCAAAAAGGTCCAGTTGCGCGAAAAAGCACGAACGCGCTTGGCCCGCCCAAGGAGGGAAGACCGTGCACACAAAAACCGAGGAATTGCTGTACTTCTTGCTTTGGTCATGGGACAACCTGCTCACCCCAAGCTGGAGAAGTGTGGATGAATCATTCGAAGGTTGGGCTTACCGCAAAGGATTTCGGCGACAATTGGCTCGTCTGGAAAAGCAACGATTTGTCGAACGACAAGAATCGCGCCCCGATGAGCACATCTGGCGTTTAACCGAAATCGGACGCCGGCGCGCGCTGGGAGAATGTGAGCCAGAGCAAAGCTGGGCCAAAATTTGGGACGGACGATGGCGCTTCGTCTTATTCGATGTGCCAGTGGATCAGAACGACCGGCGGAATGCCCTACGTCGGTCGCTAAGAGATAACGGTTTTGGTTGCCTTCAAGGGAGCGTATGGGTGAATCCGCACCCGCTCGAAAGAAGGCTTTTCGACAGCACGCGAGTCCAGCCGGAAAGCTTTCTGATGATGGAAGCTCTTCCTGTCGGCCGAGAGTCGGATGAAAGGATCAGAGCGGCGGCTTGGGATTTCAGACGCATCAATGAACTTTACGAGGCTTACATCAATGTCCTGCAACGTCGCCCAATCGAGCCTGTGGATACAGCGTTGCAGGGAGAAGTTCTAAGGGAATGGGCCAGAGCAGAACGGGCCGCCTGGGAACGAGTGGCAGGGGAAGACCCATTTTTGCCGGAGCAATTGTTGCCGAGGGATTACCTTGGAAAAACCGCCTGGGATTCACGCAAGAAAGCCTTAAGCAGTGCGGGGTGGCAAATCCGAGGGTTCCGTTCCTCTGCCAAATCCTGATGCACCTGCGTCACGGTTTTGGCAGACCAAATCTGGATGCACCTGCGTCACGGTTTTGGCAAACGCCATTAACTGGCCAAAGGAATTTGAAATTCGAGATGAGGATACTTAAATCCGAAGCACTAAATCCGAAATCCGAAATCCGAAACAATTCCAAAACCTTCAAATCCAAAACCCAAAACAAAGCCATTGCTGGCCATTGCCCTTCATGGAAAGCCCCTGCTCCTTTGGAGCATTTGAATTTTGGTTCTTCGAATTTGTTTCGAATTCCGAGCTTCGAACTTCGGATTTGATTGATCTAAGAATCTGAGAGGGTTTGCGACGAGAATGTCGAAAGAAGAAGCTTAGAGCGGATCGGTTTGTTTTGTCGGGGCGATTCCATCCGGCTCAGCTTTCCGTCTGGAGCAGTTTCAACATCGCGCGATCGAGTTTGTGCCCGCGCCACGACTCGTACTCGACATCTTCCCGGCCACTGTCAAGCACGCCAAAACCGCCGCGGAAATTCCACAACGCCCAGCCCCAACCCGCTTCCTTCCACAAGCTCAAACAATCCCGGAGCCAAGGCAGCACGACGGCGTGCGGAGTTTTATTGAACGCGCCGAACTCTCCCACCATCACACCAATGCCTTGTTGCTCCAGATTCTTCCAAGGTTCGATCAGGCGTTTACGCATCATTTCTTTGTCCCAAAGAACTGAACCATCCTTCAACGGATAAGTGGGAGCCTCCCATCGGCCACCATTGCTCGCCCAAGACGCGAGGTAATGCGTGAGTTTGAACGGCTGATAACCGCGGGTCGCCGCGGCCACTTGCAGGCCGAGCAGTTCTGTCGGAGCGACATTGCCCCACTCACGCCCGTCGCAAACGATAAGCCGTTTGGGATCTTCCCGCCGGATTGCTTCGGCCATGCGGGAAACGGTTTCGCGATAACGGGCTGGTTCAACGCGGCCTGGCTCGTTAAACAAATTGAAGCTCAAGCGCGAGTTTGGAATCCCTTGATAGCGCTTGGCAAATTTCGCCCAATGCAGCGCGCAAACTCGCTGAGCTTCCGGATCTGTCCAAACCGATTTCTCCTCCTCTGGTTTGGCCACGGTGTAACCCGGCGCCCGATGAAAATTCAGCATCGCATGAATTTGATGCTTCTCACCGAAACCGATCGCTTGGTCGATCTCCTTGAACGTCTGCTCGCGAAACTTGGTCCAGTCGCGGTTCTCGATCCAGCCGCGATAATCCATCGGGAGGCGAACGAAATTGAAACCGAGCTCGTGAATCCACTCGAAATCGGTTTCGACGAATGGATCATTTCGGCCATTGAATTTGTCGAGCAGGTTAAATCCACGCCAGCGTGGAAGGTGGGAGGCAGATGCCGGAGGCAACGCAGCGGTTTCGGCTGCTTGCAGGAAGCCCCGCCCAGCAACGCCTACTGCGGCGCCAGAGACAGCACATAGAAATTTCCGACGCGAGAGTGGAATATTCATAAAAGAGTTTTGGAATAATAGTTTGGCGCTTCGCGCTACAAACTTCCAAAACCTTAGAACCGATCCCCGAGAAGCTACTTGTCCCGCATCAATGTCATGGGGCCGACCCAGCGGGTGTTGTACTTTTTAGTCCAGTCGGCGTTTTCGATTTCGGGCCGGACCTCGAGACCGTAGCGCTGGTCATCCATTCCTTGATACGGCATCGGCCCGACAGTATCGCCGCGCACGACGTGGAAATCCGAATCCTTGTCCCAACCGACAGAATACAGGAAAAAGTCGCGAACAAATCCGGCAGGCTTTGCGGGCGCCGTTTCGGCATTAAAGCGAAGGGTCAGCTCGTCGCCGCCATTCAGCAGCACGAGGGCATTGTCGGCGCGGGCCACCAATTCATCGACCGGGCCGTAACGCGTGCACCAACCGCCCGGGGTGATTCGCCACAGCGGTGTCTGCCGGACTTTCTCATAATCCGGAGTTAGCGGGACGAACCAGGGCAAGTTTTTGTATTCGCTGAAGCCGCGCCAATGCAAGTGAGTGGCGTCGGGCAAGCGCACGGTTAACCGTGAATCGTCCGTTGGGCGGCGTTCGAACAAGGCAATCCGGTCCCAGTGAATTTCAAACGCCTCAGTCAAGCGAAGTCTTCGAGTGCCAGTTGGCAATTTGCCCGTGAGATCGACCAGGATTGTTTTGGTTTTGCCGGCGGGCGCGCCGACCACGATGTTCAATGGCTGCCATTGGCCGTCCGGCCTTTCGGCTTCGAGCTGCGGAAATGGAAATGGCAACCCGACGGTTTGCGCCGCGGCGACATTGGCCATGCCACCGCCGAACTTCAACCAGCCAGTCATCGCCAGCACCAGCGGCCTTTCGACCGGCAGCGGTCCGAAATCCAGAATCACGCTGTGAGGTTCGGCCAAACCGCGCAATTGGGGCGGCCGCAGCTTCGGTGGTGATAAAACATTTCCGTCGTTCGCAGCGAGAATCGCGGTGACGTCCTGGCCTTCGTTGCCCAGCGCGCGTTGCAAAGGGTAGCGATTTTCCAGTGTCACGAGGCGGCTGGGCGGAAACGGTTTTCCCGGAACTAACTTATCCGTCGGGTGCACTTCGGTTCCAGCAGGATGATCAACCATGACGAGCTTGGCTTCGTCGAGGTACAGCACTTCGCGCAATTCTTCCGTGATTTGCAGCACGTATTCGGCGCCGCGCGGCGGAAACATTTTTTCGTTTCCGATCCAGACGTATTCATCGACATCCGCATCGATCAGCCGAGTTTCGTTCAAGGGCAAGCCCATTGGTGAAGCGCCCAAGATATCGGTGACGAAACGGAACGTGCGGCCATCCCAGGCGTAAAGGTTCGGGCACGAACCATTCGGCAGCGTTTGCTCGAACATTGGAATTTGCGCGCACGCCTCGGTTTTGACATCCACATACGGAACGGCCAAATCGAACCAGCGGACGGTGACCGAATCGAGCTGGGCATGATTGCCAATGCCAATCTCGACAGGAAGTTGCGCGACTGTTCGCAGCAGGCGAAGCCCGCCAGCCGTCACTTCCACCCGCACGCCAAGCCCGCTCGCATTCGAACGATTCCCCAACAACTGCAGTTTCAACTGCCGATGGCTGCTGGCGCCTTCGTTGCGGAGAAGCCGGAACCCAAGTTTTCCGTCAGGGACAGTCTCCGGCGGTGAAACCAAAAGCAAATCGGTGGCGCAATCGTTGTTGAAGTCAGCCGCGGCGATTGATTCGAACTGTTCCGCCGCGTAGCTGTCCAAGCCCAAATTCTTCGTGACCTCCTCGAAACGGCCGCGCCCGAGATTTCGCCAGGCCCGCACTCCGTCTCCGACGGCGAAGATGTCCAGCCAACCGTCGTTGTCGTAGTCGATCAGCGAGATGGCCCGAATCTTTTTCTGACCTTGAAGGCTGAGGCGTGTTTCCTTTTGGCCGCCGGTGAAGCTGCAAACGATTTCATTGTCGGTGGCCAAAACCACATCCGAGCGGAGGTCGTTGTTCAGATCGCCTGCCGCCAAGGCGACAGCATTGGGAACCGTTGGCGGAAGATTCGTCGCCAACAACGGCCCGCCCCGTTCCTTTAACAAAACGAAGGGCGGCTTTCCATCCGACCCGATCAAGAGATCCATGATGTCGTCGTTGTTCAAGTCTTCCAGCACGATTCGTTTCGGCGGAGTCACGAGCGCCGGAGCGATGGAGGTCGAACTGACGTCCTTGAAGAAGAAACCGCCCAGGTTCCGAAAAACTTTGATCGCGTTCGTCGTGCTGACAGCGACTAAATCGAGTTTTCCCGTAAAATCAAAATCGGCCAGAACCCCGTCGACAGCGGTCAGTCCTTGCAATCGGGAAAATGCCGTCGCGTCCGAAATGACGCCATTGGTGGCAAATTTGAAAACGTGTGTGCCTTTCGGACCGAGCACAATGACATCTTCATTTCGGTCGTGTTGCAGATCGCCCACCAGGCATTTTGAATACGTTGCGCCTTCAATCCCGCGAATCCGTTCGCTCAGCGGATAGAACTTCCCGCTGGAATTCGTCAGCAGCCGAAAGCCGCCATTCCCCTCGGCGACAAACAAGCCGTTATTGCCGTCGTGATGAATGTCGATAATTCCGACCGGACCTTTGAAACCGCCGTTCGTTCCGACAGTCCCGAATGCATCTGCGGTGACATCGACAAAATGCACAGCCACACCTTTGGCTTCGGGTTCTTCAATCTGGATGGGAACTTTAGCTTCGGTCAGTTTGCATTTTTCGAGCGCGACGGGCGACACCACGGGAGCGCCTTGATGCTTCTGTAATTCCTGCGCGGCCTCATCCGGCTGACCGGCGCGGAGGAGCGCTTGCCCGAGATTGTAATGAGCGGCGGGATGATTGGTGTCGAGAGTGAGCGTGGCACGAAAACATTCGACCGCTTCGTTCCATTGTTTCAATTGTTGGTAGGCCACCCCGAGTTGATAATGAACCGCGGCGACGGTCGGATCGAGCTTGGCCGCTTCCTGCAAATCTTTGGAGGCAGTGTCGAATTGGCCAAGGCGATTGGCCGCGCAGCCTTTCACATAATGCGCCGCGGCCAAATTATGATCCAGATTCAGGGCCTCTTGAGCTTCTTTCAGTGCTTTGTCCGGCTGGTTCGCGAAGAGATAACTTATCGCGAGATCGAGATGCGCGTCCGCGCTGGTGGGATCAACTTGGAGCGCCTTCGAGAAAGCATCGATTGCACTGCTGGCTTGGTTTTGATCGAGGTAATTCTTCCCGGTGTTCATCGCGGTCACGAACGCGTCGCTCGTTCCGGTGGACGAAGGAGCTCTCCAACGCCAAAACAGAAAACCAGCGACAACGAGCAAAAAAAAGATCAGAACAGCCGCAAGAAAAGCTCCAGGGCCACGCCCAGGCCGATCGGTGGAATTCATCGGTCGAGGACCATAGCGAACGCCGGGGAAAATGACAATCGAGGGAAGAGCGGGAGAAATCGCGAATCACGAATCACGAATCACGAATCACGAATCACGAATAACCAATCACCAATCACGAACTATACTGGAGTCAGCCACCTTCCCCATGAACCTGAGCCCCTCACCCTAACCCTCTCCCCGCGTGATTTGAGTGTGGAATGGAACACGCGGGGAGAGGGAAGGGAGAGGGGAATGTTCAGCGGTTCAATGTGCGAAGGGTTGCTTCGGAGCATTCTCTCGATGAACCCGGCGGCTCGCGAGTACGCTTTCCCCACCGGACGTGCACCGGACCATTCAGGTGGGGCGAGGCTACTGACGAGCCGACTGCGAGTATGCACCAGCGCCTCACAAGCACATTCGCCCCACCGGACGTGCACCGGGTCATTCAGGTGGGGCGAGGCTACTGACGAGCCGACTGCGAGTATGCACCTGCGCCTCACAAGCACATTCGCCCCACCGGACGTGCACCGGACCATTCAGGTGGGGCGAGGCTACTGACGAGCCGACTGCGAGTATGCACCAGCGCCTCACAAGCACGCTCTCGATTGATGAAGCAAATTCACTTGTAAAACCACTATGGATGCCCCTGCCAGAATTCTAATCATCGAAGACGAACGGCCCATGCGGACCGTGCTGCACGACTGTCTGGAAAGGCAAGGTTATCGCGTGCTGCTCGCGGCCGATGGCGCTGATGGACTGAAAAAGGCGCTGGACGAAAAGCCCGATTTGCTCGTCCTCGACATCATGATGCCGCATCTTGACGGGTTTGCGGTTTGCGCGGAGCTCCGCCGTCTGGCCTGGACGAATCCGATTCTGATCCTGACCGCCAAAGGCAAAGTCGAAGACCGGGTCCACGGGCTCGACCTTGGCGCGGACGATTTTTTGGCCAAGCCATTCAGCCGGGAAGAATTCCTCGCGAGAATTCGCGCCTTGTTGCGGCGCGTGCGGCGCGGAACGGAACCGATCGACAGCATCGTGCTGGATGAAGTCGCGGTGGATTTCATCCGGCAAGAGGCGCGGCGGGACAAGCGGCCACTGAATTTAACGGCCAAGGAATTCGCGATGCTTCGGCTCTTGGCGGAGGCGCGTGGCGAACCGGTTTCGCGTGAACGGTTCCTCGATTTGGTCTGGGGTTACACCGCGTTCCCGACGACTCGCACGGTCGACAAGCATATCGCGGCGTTGCGGGCGAAAATCGAAATCGATTCGGAGAAGCCGCGCTGGATTGAGACGGTCCATGGAGTCGGATATCGGCTGGCGCTGAAAATTCCCGGATGAAGAGCAATGGGTGGTGGGCTATAGTTCACCATGTTTTTATTCCGCTGGGGATTTCTCGGGATTTTTCTTCCTTTGCTCATGGTTGGGTGCGGCGCAGCCAGCACTCCTCCGCCTAATCCAAACGAATTGGACCAACTGTTGAACCTGCCAGAAGTTGGCTCGAAACAGTTGCGCGTTTTGGCTCCGGACCTGATCGAGCTCGAACTGATCACGACCAAAGGACCGGCCGGCGCCCCTTTTTCAGATTGGGATTTTGTGGAGGGGAATTCCCCTGGACGCTTGCCACCGGCTGCGGCGTTCGACGTGCAGGCGGGCACGAAAAAGATTCCCGTCGCGGAAGTCGGATTCAAACGGCGCGCCCGCTACGCTCCACTCAAGAAAAGGGATCTGCGCATCGACAACTTTCTGTATCTGCGATTGGCCCAGCCCATCCTGGAAGAGGCCACTGTGCGCGTGGCGAGTGCGTCCGGCGCTTTAGGCAAGGCCGGGAGCTTTGAGGGACGCGCGGAGAAATTTCGGTTCAACCCGGCGCTGCACATCAACGAAACCGGATACGAACTGGCGGGTCCTAAAGCTGCGATGGTCGGTTTTTATTTGGGAAGCTTGGGCGAAATGAAATTGCCCGCGCCGGGCGAGTTTGCGCTGGTGGAGGCGGCAACGCACCGCGAAGTTTTTCACGGCCCACTGGTCGTCCGGAAGGACATCGGCTTTACGTTTCCGTGTTACCAAAACGTGTGGGAAGCTGATTTCAGTTCATTCAAAACGCCCGGGGAATATCGGCTGTTTGTCGCTGGGCTGGGCTGTTCCCTGCCTTTTTGGATTCAGGAAGGCATTGCTGGGACGCTGGCGCGCAACTACGCATTGGGGTTGTACCATCAGCGCTGCGGCGCTGCGAACGAGCTGCCTTTCACGCGGTTTGTTCATGATGCTTGCCACACCGCCCCGGCGGAAGTGCCCGACCAAACTTTCCAAGGCACACAAGCGTTTCTGAAGGAAATGGCTTCGGACGCCAAATCGGATCCGCGCCACACCGCGGCAGCCTTGCAAGCGGTGAACGCGAGCCTTTATCCGTTCGTCCGCAAAGGAAAAATCGATGTGGCCGGCGGGCATCATGACGCCGGCGATTACAGCAAATACACCATTAACAGCGCGGCGCTCATTCACCTGCTCGTGTTCGCAGCGGATGCGTTTCCCGGCGCGGGTGATTTGGATAATTTAGGGATTCCTGAAAGCGGCGATGGCAAAAGCGATTTGCTCGAGGAGGCGAAATGGGAAGCCGACTTTTTGAAAAAACTTCAGGATGATGACGGCGGATTTTACTTTTTGGTTTATCCCAAGGAACGGCAGTACGAGCACGATGTCCTGCCTGATCACGGCGATCCGCAAGTCGTCTTTCCGAAAACAACTTCAGCAACGGCCGCGGCCGTGGCGGCGCTTGCTCAAGCTGGTTCATCCCCCCTCTTTCGAAAACAATTTCCCGAGGCGGCCAACGAGTATCTCGAACACGCCAAAGCCGGATGGAAATTTCTGGAACGCGCGTTGGCGAAAAACGGGTGGAACGGCGCGTATCAAAAGATCACCCATTACGGAAACGAATTTGGCCATGACGACGAATTGGTCTGGGCTGCGACTGAACTTTTTCTGGCCACAGGGGATCCGGCTTTGCACGATTTCATCAAAAAGCATTTCGATCCGGAGTCGCGGGACACAAAACGGTGGACTTGGGTGCGGTTGTTTGAAGCGTACGGCTGCGCGATCCGCAGCTACGCATTTGGGGCCCGGACCGGACGCATTCGCGCGGATCAGCTCGATCGGGCCTTTCTCGCCAAGTGCGAAACGGAAACAGTGGCTTTGGGAGATGATCAAGCGCGGTTCGCCAAGGAATGCGCTTACGGGACCAGCTTTCCCGATCCGACGAAACGGTTTCGGACCGCGGGCTGGTATTTTTCGGGCGACGCGGCGTTCGACATGGCAGTCGCCTACCAAATCACCCCCAAGCCGGATTACCTGCAAGCGATCTGGACAAATTTTAATTACGAACAGGGCTGCAATCCGGTGAACGTCGATTACCTGACGGGTCTGGGCTGGAAACGGCAGTTTGATATCGTCCATCAATACGCCCAAAACGATCGCAGGCGGCTTCCTCCCTCAGGGCTGCCGCTTGGCAACGTTCAAGCCGGTTTCATGTTTCTCGACAATTACCAGAAAGAACTCGGGACGCTGACGTTTCCGTCGGACGGAGCTGAGGATGCGCCGTATCCGTTTTACGATCGGTGGGGTGACAGCTTCAATACGTCGACCGAGTTCGTCATTTCGAATCAGGGGAAAGGATTGGGGGCGGCGGTGTTTCTGATGGCGCAAACACCGGTCAAGAATCAACCATGGCGGGCGAAAGCCGGGAAACTAACCGGTCTGACGGCCGAACCGGCGGCGGGAAAAAAGCTGGAACTGCGGCTGGAGGCTTCGGGGTTGGACACAGCAGCGGCTCGGATCTTGTGGGAAGGCGGCGATTTGGTTCCGACCTGGGGCGAGCGAGTGGAATGGACGCCGAGCACGGGCGGGCCGAATTGGATCGAGGTGGAAGCGGTCTGGCCGGACGGACGGCGTGTGTTCGGCGCGCAGGAAGTTCGCGTGCGGTGAACGAGTCAAGAGCTGGCGCCACAAAATGAGCCGCATGCTCGAAACCGTGTTCAGCTCCTGAGCTTTGTCTTTCGGTCAGGGCAGCTCCTGAGGAACAACGATGGCACATTCAATTCTGCCGGCCGGTGAGTTGTTCCGTTCCAAAGCCTCGCAGGTGGAACTCATGCGAACGTCCAAACCGTGGAGAAATTCGGTCGTCCGATGGAGAAGCTCGAAATTCTCTGCCAGCATTTCGGTCAGCCTTTGAATATCGTGTTTGATTCCCTCCATCAGGCAGTAAATGTCGTTCTTCTGACGTAGGTGGCAAGACGGGCGAAACACGAAATCAGCATCGGGGAATTTCGGCGTGGCAGAGTGCAATGCCTTTCGGGAGTTGAATGAGGAGCGAGGGGAGCGAGGAGGAAGCGTTAGCGCCTACCGGCTTTCTCGGCTATTGTATCCTGTGAATTCCCACCCCTCTTCAATAACGGAGCACCGTCCACCGTCGCCGGCGAGCGATTTAGGCCATCCTGTGACAGGTGATGAAAACGAGCTCGAGAAGAAAAAGCCGGAGAGGTTCGTGCCCTGCCCTGACACGCAGGCGGAGCGGAGAGAGACACGGAGTGAACAGGCGATAAGCGCGTCAGAACTGAGTTATCGGCGATTATTCGAAACGGCAAAGGACGGCATTCTGATTTTGGAAGCCGACACGGGAAGGATCAGCGATGTGAATCCTTTCTTGATCGAGATGCTGGGCTTTTCCCGCGAGGAGTTGGTCGGCGCACGCCTCTGGGAACTTGGCCCATTCAAGGACATCGTGTCGAACAAGGCCAAGTTCGAGCAACTGCAAGAGCAAGGGTATGTCCGCTACGAAAACTTGCCGTTGGAAGCGAGAGACGGTCACAAGGTCGCGGTTGAGTTTGTCAGCAACGTGTATGAAGCCGGTCAAGCAAAAGTAATCCAATGCAACATCCGGGACATCACGGAGCACAAACGCGCGGAAAACGAAATACGCCGTCTCAATGCCGAACTGGAGCAACGCGTCGTCAACCGGACGGCGCAGCTGCAAACCGCCAACCAAGAACTGGAAGCGTTTAGTTATTCCGTCTCGCACGATTTGCGGGCGCCGCTGCGCCAAGTCTTGGGCTTCGTGGAGCTGTTGCGAAAAGAGGCCAAGGCATCGCTTTCCGAAAAAAGCCTCCGGCATCTGGGGACGATTGCCCAAGCGGCCAAGCGCATGGGAAATTTGATTGATGACCTGCTCGCCTTCTCGCACATCACGCAAGTAACGATGCACAAGACGAAGGTCAATCTCGATCACTTGGTCCGGGAAACCTTGAGCGATTTTCAAGCGGACACGAGTGAGCGAAACATCGCCTGGGAAATCCACCCGCTGCCCATGGTGCGGGCGGACCGTGCCCTCTTGCAGCTGGTCTTGGTCAATCTGGTTTCCAACGCCGTGAAGTTCACTCGCGGTCGCGCCGAGGCCAAAATCGAAATCGGTTGCGCTCCCAGCGGCTCGCTCGGTGGAATGACACTGCCCGCATCGTGCGGCGGAGCGGCCCCGACGATTCCTCCGGGTGAGACGGTGATTTTCATTCGGGACAACGGCGCGGGTTTCGATCCGGTTTACGCTGGCAAACTGTTCGGCGCGTTTCAACGTCTGCACACTCAGGAGGAGTTCGAGGGGACGGGCATTGGGCTGGCCAATGTCCAGCGGATCATTCATCGCCACGGCGGCCGAACGTGGGCGCAGGGCGCGGTGGACGGGGGGGCCACGTTTTACTTTTCCCTCCCGCAACAAACGTTCGCTGTTTGAGGGCCCCCGAAAACCCGGTTCAAAGCGGAGTTAGTTCCTCCGAAAACAAAGAGGGTTAAAAATGAAATCACCGCTCCACATCCTGCACTTGGAAGATGATCCGGACGACGCCGCGCTCATTCAAGCCACCCTGGAAGCCGAGGGGATCATTTGTGTGACCGCGCGCGTGGAAAATCGGAGGGACTTTGTGGCGGCGCTCGAACGCGGCGGCATTGACTTGGTGCTCTCGGATTTCGCGCTGCCTGCGTTTAACGGTTTGGCCGCCACCGAAATCGTGCGCACCAAATGGCCTGGCCTGCCGGTTATTCTGCTTTCCGGGACGATGGGCGAGGAACTGGCGATCGATTCGCTCAAGAGCGGCGCGACTGATTATGTCCTCAAGGAACGGCTCGGCCGTCTCGCTCCGGCAGTGCGCCGGGCCATGCAGGAAGTCGACGCGCGCGCGGAATACCGGCGGCTGGAGGCGCAGTTTATCGAAGCGCAAAAAATGGAAGTGATCGGTCAGCTCGCCAGCGGCGTGGCGCACGACTTCAACAACATTCTCATGATCATGATGGGCCACAACGATCTGATCACGTCCATGCTCAGCCTGGACAGTCCGCTGCTGAAGAACACCGAGCAGATCCGGCACGCCTCGGAGCGCGCTGGGGCGCTCACGCGGCAACTGCTCGTGTTCAGCCGCAAACAAACGGTCCAAGCTGTCGTGCTCGACCTCAATGACGTGGTGAAAGACCTGGACAAAATGCTGCGGCAGCTCGTTGACGAGAACATCAAAATGACGATTGTTCCCGGAAAAGAAATCGCCCGGGTCAAGGCGGACTCTGGCTACGTTGGGCAAGTCTTGATGAACCTGGTCGTTAACGCCCGCGACGCGATGCCCAACGGGGGCAAACTCACCATCGCAACCAGGAATGTCACGCTCGATGAAAACTACGCGCGCGCGCACACGGGCGCGATTCCCGGGGACTTTGTGATGTTGAGTGTCAGCGACACGGGCATTGGCATGACCGACGAAGTCAAAGCGCGCCTTTTTGAGGCATTTTTCACCACCAAACCCAAGGGCAAAGGCACCGGTTTGGGACTGGCGACTTGCCGCACCATCGTCCAACAATCCGGGGGCCACATTGGGGTTTACAGCGAGGCGGGCAAAGGCACGACCTTCAAGATTTATTTTCCGCGAGTCGAGCAGCCGCTTCCGGTCGCGGCCAAACCGATCCCGACGGCGCCATTGGCGCGGGGGACGGAAACCTTGCTGATCGTGGAAGATGATCCATTCGTGCGGCACCTGGCTTGCGGTGTCTTGCAAGGCCAGGGCTACGAGGTGCTGGCGGCCTCGAACGGGGAGGATGGCTTGCACGTGGTGCGGGAGCACAAAGGGCCGCCGATTCGTTTGGTCGTCACCGATGTCATCATGCCGCTGATGGGCGGCAAAGTGATGTCGGAGTGGCTGCTAACGACCCATCCCAACATCAAAATTCTTTTTACGTCGGGCTATACCGACGACGCCATTGCTCAACATGGCGTGCTCGAGCCGAGCGTTGCGTTTCTGCCCAAACCATACACCCCGTCCATTCTTGCTTCGAAGGTGCGCGAGATGCTCGATGCGCCCCAGACAGGTGCTCGCGAATGAGCAAACTCAGGCAAATCACGAGAATATCCGAGCGTGCCGTGACGTTGAACGCCGGAAGGCTGACCGTTCTCGCCGCGGTGCTCGGGCTGATCAGCGCTCTCCTCGGCGTGGTTGTCATCGTTGGATGGCATGCGCACATTCGAGTGCTCGTTCAGGTCTATTCCACTTACGCTCCCATGCACTACAACACGGCCCTCTGTCTCGTGTGGAGTGGTTTGGCGCTCGTCGCTGTCGCCCAAGGAAAGCGCGGCGCCGCCATGGTGTTGGGTGCGCTTGTGGCCGGGTTCGCCGGACTCACCCTCCTGCAATATCCGCTAAACGCGGACCTTGGTCTCGATCAACTGTTTTTCAAACCGTACCTCACACCGCGCAGTTCGCACCTCGGGCGCATGGCGCCGATGGCGGCCACCTGCTTCTCGTTCGTGGGCATCACGATCGTACGGATGACGATTTGTGGGCGGCGCGAATCGACCCGTGCCGGGTCCGGTTTGCTGAGTGCCTTCGTCGTGGCGCTGTGCGTGACGGCCATTTTTGGCTACGCGACCGGTTTGGACGGCGCCGATGCCTGGTCCCAGTTCTCACGCATGGCGCTCCACACGGCGGTGGGCCTCGGCCTGTTGGGGGCCGGTCTCTTCGCGCTCGCGTATTGCGCCGCCTTCGCGAATACCGGGCGCAGTCCACGCTGGCTGCCGAGTTCCGTCATGCTTAGCGCACTGATGGCCACCGTGGTCCTCTGGCGGGCATTGGTGACGGAACATGTCGCCGACATCGCGAACATCATCGAGGCACACGCGGCATCGGTGCAGGTTGAAATCAACTCTGAGCTGCAACAACGGGTCCAGTCACTCACTCGGATGGCCCACCGCTGGGAATTCTCCGGCGCACCGGAACGGGCAGCGTGGGAGCATGACGCCGCGACGGCCGTGTCGGATGCCCTCGGCTCCCAAGCCATTGAATGGATTGACCCATCGCTCCTTGTTCGCTGGGTTGCGCCCGTGCAAGGCAACGAGAAACAGCCGGGCCAGCAGATTGTTTCGGAATCCTGGCGGCGCGCTTTGAACGGGGCGAGGGAAACCCGGCAACCGGTCGTGACGCGCCTGGACGAACGGGCTGTCGGTTGCCTGGCCCTGGCCATCTGTGTGCCGATTTATCGCGCAAACCAATTCGACGGTTTCATTGCCGGCCTCGTGCGGGTTCAGGAATTGCTCGACTCGATTTTACCCTCGAGTCTGGCGGCGGGTTACTCGATCGCAATCGAGGACGGAGGGACAATTTATCAACGCTTTCCCAGCCCGCGCCCGAGTGAACGGCAGTGGACCGCGCAGAAAAAGATTGGAGTCAATGGCATCCAGTGGACGGCGCGTGTTTGGCCCCGACCCGAACTGTTGACCGCGGAGCATCCGCGCTTTACGGCCGCCCTGCTGATGACCGGTGTCCTGGGTTCGATGCTGCTGGGGTTGACCGTGTTCCTGGCCCAGCGCGGCAGCGCGGAGGCCAGAGCCGCGGCCCTCGCCGGCGAAGCGCTGCAGGAAAAGCAACAGTTCCTCGAAGTGCTGCTGGATAACTTGCAGGCCGGCGTTATCGCATGTGACGCGAAGGGCAAAGTCTCTCTCTTCAACCGAGCGGTGCAGCAGTTGCACGGCATTCCGAACTTGAACGTCTCTTCCGAGGATGTCCCGACTTGCTTTGGTTTGTTCCATCCGGACGGCAAAACATTGCTCAAGCCGGAGGAAGTCCCGCTGGCCCGCGCCTTGCGCGGCGAAACCGTCCACGAAATGGAAGTGGTGGTCGCACAAGAAGATCGTGCGCCTCGCACCCTCCTCGCCAGCGGCCAGCAGATTGTCGCGCTCACGGGCAAAAAGCTCGGCGCAATGGTGGCGTTGCACGACATTACCGAACGAAAGCAGGCGGAGAAGGCGCTGCGCAAAAGTTCGGACAGATTGAGCTTGGCGACGGAATCCGCCCGGATCGGCATCTGGGAATACGATCTGCAGGAGAACACACTCTTCTGGGATGAGCGGATGTACGCGCTGTATGGCATCCGGCCGGAAGAGTTCAGCGGCGCTTATGAGGCTTGGGAGAGGGGTGTTCATCCGCAGGACTTGCCAGCCGCGCGCGCAGAGCTCGAGGACGCCATCGCCGGGAAAAAGGAATTCCACACGCAGTTTCGCGTGGTCTGGCCAGATGGACAAATTCACTTTGTTGAGGCGCACGCGGTGGTGCAACGCGCTCCCAACGGTACTCCGCTGCGTGCGATCGGCGTCAATTGGGACATCACCGAACGCAAAGGAGCGCAAGCCGAACTGGAGAAGCTTCACAAGCAACTGGTGGAAGCCTCCCGTCGGAGCGGCATGGCGGAAATCGCCGCGAACGTGCTCCATAACGTGGGCAATGTGCTCAACAGCCTCAATGTGTCCACCAGCTTGATCGTTGCGAGGGTGAAGAAATCGAGGGCATCGGGGCTCGCCCGAGTCGTGGTCCTGCTCCAGGAACACGCGCATGACCTTGGCCCGTTTATTACCAATGACGCCAAGGGCAAACATGTGCCGACCTACTTGGCCCAGCTCTCCGAACAGCTCATGGCCGACCAGGAATCCATCGTCAACGAATTGGATTCGTTGCAGCAGAACGTCGAGCACATCAAGGAAATCGTGGCGATGCAGCAGCCCTACGCGACATTCGGCGGGGTGAAGGAAATGATTAACGTGGTGAACCTGGTGGAAGACAGCCTGCGGATGAATGAGGGTGCTCTTGAACGCCACCGCGTCGAGGTCGTCCGCGAATTCGAAAAGGCGCCGCCCATGAACCTCGACAAGCACAGAATGCTGCAAATCCTGGTGAACTTGGTGCGCAATGCCAAACACGCGTGCCAGGATTCGGAGCGCGCGGACAAACGGCTGACCATGCGCGTGGCCACCGGCGGCGGCCGGATCAAGATAACCGTGGCTGATAACGGGGTCGGAATCCCACCGGAAAATCTGACGCGCATTTTCAATCACGGTTTTACGACCCGAAAAAGCGGTCACGGCTTTGGCCTGCACAGCGGCGCGCTGGCGGCCAAGGAAATGGGCGGATCTCTGACCGTTCACAGCGACGGCCCCGGCCAGGGCGCTGCCTTCACACTCGAACTGCCTTGCCCGGCGCGGGAGACCTCACATGAATAGCGTGCCGGCCGGCCAAAATCGGCGCGTCCTCGTCATCGATGACAATCGTTCGATCCACGATGATTTTCGCAAGATTCTGTTCCCCGCCACCGCCACGGCTGCGGCCTTGGATGACACGGAGGCGGCGGTGTTTGGTCGTCCCACGGACGCAGTCAGGCCAACCCGATTTGAAGTTGACTCGGCCTATCAGGGAGAGGAGGGAGTGCTGCTCGTGAAACATGCCTTGGAAGCAGGGCGGCCTTACGCCGTGGCGTTTGTCGACGTGCGGATGCCCCCCGGCTGGGACGGTGTGGAAACAACCCGGAAAATGTGGGAGCTGGATCCCGATCTCCAGGTTGTCCTCTGCACGGCCTACTCCGATTATTCCTGGGATGAGATGTTTCAAAAGCTGGGCTCGCGCGACGGGTTGCTCATTCTCAAGAAGCCATTTGACGCCGTGGAAGCGTTCCAATTGGCGCACGCGCTCACGGAGAAATGGTGGTTGCACCAAGCGTCCCGGCAAAAAGTGGAAGAGCTGGAGAGCCAGGTCGCCGAGCGCACCAGCGAGTTGCAGCAGACCAACCACGCACTCCAAACGGAGGTCGTCGAACACACGCGAGCCGAGGAGGCGCTGCGGGAGAGCGCAAACCGCTACCAGACGCTGCTTGAAAACGCTCCGGTGGCGGTATTCGTCAACCGCGCGGACCGTGTCGTGCTGGCCAACGCGGCCTGTCTGAGGCTGTTCGGCGCCACCGCGCCCGAACAATTGCTGGGCAAGTCCCCCATCGAATTGTTCCATCCAGATTTCCATGCCGCCATCCGCGAGCGCATTCAACATCTCATGGCCAAGAGCAACGTCGTGCCGCTGATCGAGGAAAAGATCATCCGCCTGGACGGCACGCCCGTGGATGTGGAAGTCACCGCCGCGTTGTTTCAAGATCAGGGCGTCAACGCCATCCACGTGGTGTTGCACGACATCACCGAGCGCAAGCGGGCGGAAAAGGCCTTGCGCGAGAGCAATGAGAAATTTCGCCAGTTGGCGGACAACATCAGCGATGCCTTTTGGATTCGTTCGCCGGACATGCGCGAGGTGCACTACATCAGCCCGGCTTTCGAGCGGATCTGGGGCCGCTCGGTGGAAAGCCTGTATGCGGATCCGCAACAGTGGAGCGACTTTATTCTGCCAGAAGACCGTGAGCGGGTGCTCGACGCCTTCGCTGCCCTCACGGAAGACGCACGAAGTTTGGACATCGAGTATCGCATCGTGCGGCCCGACGGCGAGATCCGTTGGATTCGCGTTCGAGGTTTTCATGTCCGGGATGCGGCCGACAAACTGATCCGGCACACCGGCATTGTCACTGACATCACCGAGCGGCACCGCGCGGCCGAGGAGCTGCGAGAGAGCGAACGGCGGTTCAGCGACATGCTGCGCAATCTCGAACTGGTTTCGATGATGCTCGACCGGGACGGGAGGATTATTTATTGCAACGATTACCTGCTGCGGCTGACGGGCTGGCAGCGGGAGGAAGTGATTGGCCGGGACTGGTTCGAACTTTTCCTGCCGCCGGAGCTTGTTAATGAGTTGCGAGGCGTTCACTCGGCGCTGCTCGCTGACCAGCCCGTTGCCTGGCATCATGAAAACGACATCATCACTCGATCCGGTGCGCGGCGGCTCATCCGGTGGAATAACTCGGTGCTGCGCTCGGCCTCCGGGTATGTGATCGGCACGGCGAGCATTGGCGAAGACATCACCGAGCGCAAACGGCTCGAAGCCCAATTATTTCAATCTCAGAAAATGGAAACGGTCGGCAAATTGGCCGGAGGCGTCGCGCACGAGTTCAACAGCATCCTCACGGTCATCATCGGCCGGAGCGAATTGCTGCTCGAAGACCTGCCCCCGGGCGATCCGCTCTCCAAAAACGCGGACGAAATCCGCAACGCGGCTGGACGCGCCGCCACGCTGACCCGGCAGTTGCTGGCGTATGGCCGCAAGCAGTTCTTGCGACCGGAAACTCTCGACCTGAACCATGTCATTGGCAGCATGGAGGTGGCGTTGCGCCATCTGATGGGCGGGGAAGTGGTGGACGTGAACATTGTTCCCGCTGTTGGCCTCCATTTGGTGCAAGCGGACGTCGGACAGATCGAACAGGTTATCATGAACATGGCCATCAACGCGCTCGAGGCCATGCCCAAGGGCGGCAAACTCACGTTGGAAACCGCCAACGTCTCCTTCGACCAGGAGAGTGCGAACCGTTATCCAGAATTGACGCCCGGCGACTACGTGACGCTGGCGATCACGGACACCGGCGCGGGGATGAGTCCGGAAGTGGAAGCGCGGGTCTTCGAGCCGTTTTTCTCCACCAAAGGCATGGCCGAGGCGACCGGTTTGGGATTGTCCACGTGTTACGGCATCATCAAACAGAGCGGCGGTCATATCAAGGTCTGCAGCGAACTTGGCCGCGGTTCCACCTTCACAATTTATCTACCGCAAATCGAACTGCAGAGCAGGAATCCAATTCAGGCTTTGGCCTCACTTGACTTGCCGCGCGGGACGGAAACGATTCTGTTGGTTGATGATGATCCCGCCTTGCGTGAGATGGCTGCGATATTGTTAAGGCGACTGGGTTACACCGTTTTCGTGGCCGCCAATGGCATCGACGCCTTGAGCCTGCAACAGCGGCACGACATCGGACAGATTGATTTGTTGTTCACCGATGTCGTCATGCCCGAGATGAGCGGCCAGGAATTGTCTGAGCGCGTGCGGGCTTTATGTCCCCAGATCAGGATTCTTTTAAGTTCCGGCTACAGTGAAGAGGTCATCGCGCGCCAAGGGGCGTTGAATGACGGCTTGGCGCTCTTGCCCAAGCCATTCACGCCTTCTGCCCTGGCGCACAAATTGCGCGAAGTGCTGGATCAACCGAGCTCCCCGAAAGACCTGGAGGTGGGAAACTCAAATTCCTCCGGCCCTGCCTGAATGTTTTCCCGTGAAGACGAACAAAAAACAATTTGGAATTCAACTCGGCCTGGAGTTGGTCGTGTATGCGCTCCTGGTGGGCGGCTATTTCTTTTTGGTGCAGCGCTTTTTGGGCGATTGGCTCTACGAGTTGTTTGCCGAAAAGCGGCGCAGTTACGCAGCCGTCGCGGTTTTGCTGATGCTCGGGCAAGGAGTGGTCCTGGAACTGGTGACGAGCTTTTTGCTCGGGCTGCTCGAAAGGAAATCCTCCCGGTAGCACAATGACATTCCCGATTTCGAACACGCATTTGGAGCCGGCGCTGCTGGTGGTCATCGGCTTTACGGTGGGCGTGCTAGGCGGATTCTTCGGGGTGGGCGGAAGCTTTTTGGCAGGCCCTGCCCTCTTTGCCATGGGGCTGCCGATGAATTTCGTGGTCGGCACGGATCTCTCCCACATTCTGGGGAAATCCATTGTGGCAGCGCGGCGTCACCGGGCGCTCGGCCATGTCGATTTGAAGCTGGGTGTGTTGATGGCAGTGGGGACGATCGTTGGCGTGGAAGCTGGAGCGCAGGCCATCGAACGGCTTAAAACCAAGCTGAGCGTTGACCTCTACGTCGGCATTGCCTTCACGATTGTTCTGCTGGGGATCTCAGGGATCATGGCTTGGGAAGCGATCGCCACATCGAGGGCACAGAAACCCAAAACCAAGAACAAGAACACAACGAAGAAACCCCAAGACCACAGCGCCTTTGGGCATGTTCCGCGCTGGTTGAAGACGCTCAATTGGCCTCCACCCTTCGTCGACTTCCCCGTTTCCGGCATTCAACGGCTTTCGATTTGGGCCGTGTTGATGGTGAGTTTTACGGGCGGCCTGTTCAGCGGGTTTCTCGGCGGCGGCGCCGGTTACATTCGGATGCCTGCGATGGTTTACCTACTGGGAGTGCCCACACACATTGCGGTTGGAACGGATCTGTTCGAGATCGTGATCTCGGCCACCTACGGAACCGTGACCCACGCGCTGAAAGGCAACGTCGATATTTTAATCGCGCTGGTGATGCACACCGGCGCGGCGGTGGGCGCGCAACTCGGCGCCGTCGGCACAACGTTTTTCTCTGGCCCCCGCTTGCGCGCCGCGTTTGTTCCGCTGCCGCTGATTGGCGCGGTGTTGGTGATTTACGGTTTGCTCAACGGTCATCACTTCAAATGACGAACGACCATGAAGATTCTGATTTGCACCCATGGTTCTGAGCAAGCGCGCCGGGCGGTGCTGTTGGGCGCCTCGATTGCGGCGCCGAGCGAGGCGAAGGTGATTTTGATGGGCATCCAGGAAAAGCAACGCGGCAACGTGGCCGCGGGGTTGCGCTGGGCTGAGGCGACCTTGACGGCGCGCGGGATTACGCCGGAAGTCATCGAAAAAAGCGGCGATTCGATCCGTGAGATTGCCAATTGGACGCGGGCCAATCACCCGGATGTGGTGGTCATCGGCGGAGTGCGGAAACGTTTTGGGAGGACTTACGCGCTCTCGTATAAAGCGGACAAGCTGGCGCAGAAGCTGGACGCGGCCGTGCTCATGTCGATTGGCGAACACGAGCAGGTGACGCGGATGGTTGTTTGCACGGGCGGCAAAGGGTACATCGAAGATTCATTGGATCTGCTCGGGGAGATCGCGCGCAGCTGCCACGCTCGGGTCACGCTGTTGCACGTGCTGCCAGCGCCGCCGGCTTTTTACGCGAGCCTGCCGCATTGGCAGGAACTGACCGCGGGCATTCTCACCGCCAAGTCCGCCTTGGCGGAAGCGTTGCACCGGCAACAGCAAGCCTTGACCAAGATGGACGTGACGGCGGAGATCAAGATCCGCCAAGGGAGCATTTTTGAGGAGATCCTCCGCGAAATGCGCGAAGTCAACGCCGACTTGCTGGTGGTCGGCTCGACCGTGAGCAGGAATCCGTTCACGAGTTATGTTCTCGGCGATGTGACGCGTGAATTGTTGCACCGCATTGACCGGCCGGTGCTGCTGGTGCGATCGCGGGTGCGGAAGTCGGCGCGGTTTTTTGGATTGACCAAGCTGTTTGGCCGAAAACGAAACCAAAAAGCCTCATGACTTGTCCCAAAACCCCGGATTTTGCGCGCTTCGTCGAAAACTTCGTCGAAAACTTGATCGAAACGGCCCGGTCCTCGACGCGATAAAGGATGAAAACCACGTTGCTGGGACAGGCCGTAACCTATCGCAGGTTTCCTCAGCAAGCGAGCGCGCCGACGACGCTGCCCCGCTGCCCCTTTGGCCTTGCGGAACAAAACCGAAGGTGGAATGGTTCCGCGGCAATGCCCGGGCGGTCGCATCTTAGGAACGGAGCACGCTCGCCTGCCGAGCACGCTCACCCCACCGACACGCACCAGGCGCATTGCAGTTCCTCATGAAACCAATCCCATACGACCTAGTGGAAAACACCTGGCGGGCCGTCAGCGTCATGGCACCGGAAGAAGCCCAAAAATCAATGCAAGCCATGGGCGAAGAGCAGCCAATGTTGCTGGCCTACCTAATGGCCGCGGAGGACGAGAATTTCAACGAGGAAGAGCGCGGGCTTTTCGTTTACATTGGCTTCGTCGTTTGGCGGATTATGTCCGAAGGCGGCGGCGCGGCGCCGGTGATCAATGAAGAACGGATCGAACGTGCGGAAGCGGGGAACCTGAAGATGCTCGAGTATCTCGAGGGCGAGACGGAGGCTGATTTTGCGCAGACGGTCGAGACATTGAGCAACAGCTACAATCAACGCGAGGTTCTCCGGTATGTGGTCGAAGCGCTGATGGAAGAGCCGGAGGAGGGGGAATTTTTTCGCGAAGAGAATAAAGGCCTGGCCATGCTCCACTTGAAAACGGTGATCGACTGCCTGGATCAATCATCGCCTGGGATTTCATGATCAATCTTGCGCGAGCGAGCGAGTTCAAATTTCATCTTTTCGGAAGCACGCCTCAGCTTCGGATTCAAACCCCCGAAGATCTGTGCTCGATCCTCGACCTGGACGAAGCGCACTGGCTCGCCACAACTGCGCCAGTGGCCACGCTCAACGCCGACGCAGAATTTCTCAAGTATCTCGATTCAGACGCGGACGGGCGCATTCACGCGGCGGAGCTCAAAGCGGCCGTGTCCTGGACGTTCGACCATTTGTCCGACACTTCCGGGATTCAGCAACGCAGTCTCTGCCTTGTTCTTTCTGCGATCGATCCCAGCGGCGCGTCGGCGCGTCCTATCCGCGAGGCGGCCGAAAGGATCTTGCGGCGGCAAGGGAATGCCCAGGCTGGACGAATCGATTTGGAAACCGTCCGCGGAATTAAGCTGGAGCAGCAGCGCGGAGGTTTGGATCGGCCAGGTTTGGTTTTGCCGAATGCGACGGAGGATCCCCAACTGCGTGAGTTTCTCGAAGATATTCTGCGCACCATCGGGGGCGAACCGCACCCGAGCGGCTGCCCGGCCGTGAGCGAAAAGCAAATAGCCGAATTTGTGGCTGAAGCCAGGTGTTATTTGGATTGGCTGGCGCAATCCGACGTGCCCCCGGGCGGCGGTGGATCCGCCCGAGGGCCATTGCCACCAACAGCTGAATGGATAAGCAGGCCAGGAAGAGATTTGCGGGAAACGTTCCGCCTCATTGCCTCGACGGCGACAGCCATCATGCCGTTTGGGGAACAGACCGAAGCCGCGTTCGCTCTTTACGCCCAGCTCAGAGCCAAGCTCGATGAATTCTTTTTGCTGGCCAAACTGGCCGACGTCGATCCGGCCATGGCAGCTCGATTGCGCCGCCAGGAAACGGAGTCAGCTAAACTGGATTTGAACGATTCGGAAGCGATCCGGCGGTTCGTCGCGGCGGCGCCGCTGGCCTGGCCGGGGCCCGACGGGACGATTGAGTTGAATGGCCGAATCAATCCCGAATATGAGGCTCAGCTTCGAGCCTTCCACGAAAATGTTTTGGCGCGGATTTGGCAACCACCTCCCGCACGGTTGACCGACACGGATTGGGAACAGATCAAGGAACTGTTCGCGCCGCATGAACGCTGGCGCGCCGCGCGTCCGGATGTCACGGTGGGCGATCTGCCGGCGCAAAAACTTAGAACCTATCTAGCCGACGCCAAACTGCAGAGCGCCGCTCAGGAGCTCATTGATCGCAGCTACGCCGTGGCGTTGGACTTGGAGAATGTCCGACTGGTCGAGAAGCTGATTCTCTTTCAAGGCTATTTGCTCCTGTTCGTGAACAGCTTTGTGAGCTTTCCTGATTTGTTTGATCCGGCTCGGCGCGCCTTGTTCGAGATGGGCACGTTGATCATGGACGGACGGCATTTTCGGCTGAGCGTCAAAGTGCTGGACCGGGCGCGTCACGCCAAGTTCAGCGACGCGAGCAACATGTTCATGCTTTACGTCGAGATCAGCGCGCACGAAGGCCAGCGGCTTTACGAGGTCGCGGTCCCCGTCACGTCGGGCAACCGCGGAAATTTGCAGGTCGGAAAATGGGGCGTGTTCATCGATCGCGATTTGCAGGAACGCCACGCGCAAATCGTCCACATCGTGGAGAATCCGATTAGCCTGAGCGAGGCGCTCGTCGCGCCGTTCAAGCGGCTCGGGAAAACCTTTTCGGCCAAACTCAGCGAACGCGCCCTAAAAGCGGAAACACAGCTGCAGACGATCGCCGGGCAACCGATTTCTCCCGCCCCGATTTCACCTCCGCCTCTCCCACCGGGGGCCACGGCGGCGCCGGGAGCGCGTGATCCGCGATGGACGGGCGGGTTGCTGGCAGGCGGCGGCATTGCTCTCGCGGCAATGGGATCGTCCTTCGCCTTTTTGACGAGCGCATTCTCGAAACTCACCTGGCCCTCGCGGATCGGCTACGTTGCCGGAGGCATTCTCGCGGTGTTGGCGCCAGTGACCGCGGTTGCGTTGGTCAAACTTTCGCAACGCGATCTGAGCGCACTGCTCGAAGGCTCAGGCTGGGGAGTCAATCCCCGAATTCGATTGACCCGTGCTCAGGCGCGCGTCTTCAACAGCCGCCCGGATTTGCCCGCGGAAGTCCAGGGACAAAAAAGTCGCAGTGGCCTTTGGCTCGTGCTGCTGATTCTGCTGGCGCTGCTTGGAATTCTCCTCTGTCGCTGGGCGACGGACAGCTGGCCGTTTCGACTCCAGCCTCACGCTTAAAACGATGGCGTGCGGATCAGCTTGCGGGCTCCTTTTCGAAAACACTCGCTGACGCAAACCGGTCGCGAGCGGCTCTCCCCAACTCCAAACGCGGCGGCTGACTAAAGCCGGTCAACTGCGCGAGGGCTTGTCTTCTGTCGACTTGGGAGATTTCTCGCCGCCCGATTTTTCTAAGCTGGACTTGTCAGCGGGCGCCTTTTCCAGTTTCGGATTTTCAGGCGTGGGCTTGTCCGGCGTCACCTTCTCCGTTTTGTCCCTGGTGGTTTCCTTGGATTCGGCCGGCATTTCTTCCAATTTTTTCTGCGCCTGATGATAACCATTTTTCGCGGACAACCCGAGCCACTTGCGCGCTTCGGTCGGATCTTTTTCAACGCCGTTTCCGTTCAGATAGCGCATGCCGAGCTCATATTGGGCGGAGGGTTGGCCTTCATTGGCGCGTTTCTTTTGAAATTCGACGACTCGCTGAACCACCTCGGGATCTTCCGGAGCGCTGTTGGTGCTGTAAACCGGAGGAACGTACGGGCGTCGGACAGCCGGCTGGCGCGCAGCGGGCGCGCGACTGGAGCGAGCGGCTGGGGCCGGGGCGGGCGCTGCGGCGGCAGTTTGATTCGTCGCGTTTGGGTCCGCAGGAGCCGGCGCTGGAGGCGCCGGGCGCTGTCGAGGATTGGAGTTGCGGGATGGCGGAGGCTGGAGCTGCGGCGCGATTCGGCGCGTTAATCGAGAGGCACTGTACTGGGCGTGGGCGGGCCAGACAACGAGCAGCGATTGAGCAATCAAGCCAGCCAAAACCAAGTGGGTGATTTTCATACGGTTCTGCTAAACGATTTCACAGTTCCAACCAATCGGCAAGTCGGTTGTCCCACCAATCTGGCCGAGGGCGCTCGCCACGGGCTCGATCCACCAGATGCACCCGGTGGGGCGAGGCTACGGACGAGCCGCCAAAAGCACGCGCCATCTTGAGCGTTGCAAAAGTCCCTCCCATCGATGGAAATGTTCGTGCTTTGCGCAAATTCCGCGTCCGACAGCGGAAGCCGAGGCTGAGAGATGGGCCGAGGCCAAACGGAAACTCCGGTTAAACGAAATTAGCGGGGCGCTTCGAATTAGCGGGCTTTTCCATTCGGGGCCTCGTGGGGGCTTGGAATCCCGCTAAATCGAAGCGACCGCGAATTAAAGAAAAAATCAAAATGCAATTACACTCGAAATCATCCGCGGTGTTGTCTCGGCCAGCGGCGGGGTACACCGCGCTTCTCACCCCAGCTCGCGGGCGAAATTTTTTTCGCGCGTCCTGGCTGCTCGTTCTGTTCGTTCTTGCGGGAAGCAACCCGCGGTTGATCGCGAGCGAGCGAACCGGCGGGCGCGACACGGCGCACTACACCGCAGACAACTCGGTCGACTTCCTGCACATGCGCCTCGATATCCGATTTGCCCTGGAGGACTTTCGAGACCGGCGTTGCCAGGGGCAAGTCACATGGACCGTTCGGGCGCGTTCGGAAAAAATTGACGTGATTCGGCTAAATGCGGTGGGGCTGGCGATTCGTCGAGTGCTGGCGAACGATGGCCTTCCCCTCGAGTTCTCGAATGACGACCAGGAAATCTCCGTCCGATTGCGCCGGCCGCTCGGGATGGGAGAGACGGCGGAGTTCACGGTGGAGTATTCGCTCGACAATCCGGAGAAGGGAATGCACTTCATCCGCGCTGCTTCACCCGCGACGCGGCCGATGATCTACACGATGAGCGAACCGGAGGAAGCTCGCTACTGGGCGCCTTGCCACGATTGGCCGAACGAACGCTGGACGAGTGATTTTTTTATCACCGTGCCGGACCCGTTCAAAGCCGTTGCCAATGGCAGACTGGTCGAAACCAAAGCCGATGCGCCACGAAAAGCGACCACGTTTCACTGGCGCAACGACGCAATGATCGATCCGCACTTGATGGGCTTTGCCGTGGGCGAGCTCGTCGAACTGCGAACGGAATGGCGGGGCAAACCGGTTTTCATTTTTACGCAACCTGGCTCCGAAGCGTCGGCTCGTTTCACTTTCGAGCGCGTGCCGCGGATGTTGGAATTCTTTACGCGTTTAACCCGCACCGAATTTCCATTCGAAAGCTACGGCCACGTTACCGTGATCAAACATCATCACGGAGGAATGGAGCACGCCGGCTTTTCATTCGTGAACCCCGATTACACCGCGGAGAACGAAAACGGGGAGTGGCCGCGCGAACAGACGGAATCATGGTTGATCGCGCACATGCTCGCGCACCAATGGTTCGGTGGGCTGGCCAATTACCGGAGTGTTTCGCAAGCGTGGCTGAACGAAGGCTTCGCCATGCTGCTGGATCGGCTCTGGACCGCTCACACCGATTCGCCCGATCGGTTCGATTTCGAATTGGCGGCGCTGGCCAGGCACATCGCGTCCACCGATTCGAGCGAGACCGGCAAGCCAATGGTCCGGCGCGACCTGGCGGATCTCGAAGAGATTTATCAGTTCGACGGCGGCAAGATTTACATGAAAGGGCTTTGGGTGTTGCAGATGCTTCGGGCGGAGCTGGGCGAAACTGTTTTTTGGCAAGGTGTCCGTGATTATCTGGAGGAACATCGCTGGCAAAGCGTGGAAACCACTGACCTCCGTCAGGCGCTCGAAAAAGCTTCCGGCCGCGATCTCGAACAATTCTTTCAGCAATGGGTGTACGGCCGCGGCATTCCCCATCTCGAGGTGAGTTACGCATGGGAGCTGTCAGGCCGGCGCGCCCGCATTGGCGTCAGGCAAACCCAAAAGATAGATTCGACCACGCCCGCTTTTTCCGTCCCGCTCCCATTTTACTTTCGCCTGGGCGGACAGGACCGGTTCGAAACTGTTTTTCTGCGCGATCGGGAACAACAGTTCGCATTCGATTTTCCGGTTGAGCCGAGCCAATTCGTCGTCGATCCTCACGGGGCGCTTTTGAAGAGCCTCTCGGCAACAGTTCCTCGCGAATACCTGCGCCGCCAACTCCTGCACGGTCCGACCGCCCTGGCCCGAGGCGCCGCGGCGGAAGCGCTCAACCACGATCGGACGAGTGAAACAATCGCGATGTTGCAAACCGAGCTCGCGAATGAAACCGAATTCTGGGGCGCTCGCGCCGCGGCAGCCGACGCGCTCGGCCGCTCGCAGACGGGCGAGGCGCTCTCAGGTCTGCTCCGAATCGCGCAGCTCGGAACAACGCATCCGCGAGTGCTCGGTCGTGTTCTCGCCGCCCTGGGGGAATTTCCCGATTCGGCAGACGCTCACGAAACCGTTTTAAAATATGTCGATAGCAAGCAGCCGTTGTGGGTTGAGCAAGCGGCGGTGGCCGCGCTCGCGTCATTTCGGCGGAACTCCGCGATGGCAAATCGCACGATCGATATCCTCGACCGGGCTGCGCGCAAACCGACTCGCCGGTACGTTCGGGCGGCGGCCTGGACAGCGCTGGGGCAATTGGCGAATACGAACACGTTTCAATTGGCTTGGGAAATTGCGCAACCCAGCGGCGATGAGATGCGGCCGCGCGCGATTCAGTTGCTGGGGACGCTCGGACGCGAGGAAAGCCTCCGTGAGCGGGTGCGAAGGGCGCTCATTTCATGGCTGAGCGATCCGGATGCTCAGGCGCAGCACGCCGCGATCGCAGCGCTAGGCGCGTTGCAAGATCCGAAAGCGTTGGCGGACCTGGAGCGGTTCAGCCGAAGCGCCGCGCCGCGTGAACTGCGTGACTTGGCGAAGGAAACGGTCGAACGCCTTCGTCATCCCTCCGACCCCAAAGCCCTTTCGACCGCCATGCAACAGCGGGTGGATGATCTCGATCGACGGAACCGCGCGCTCGAGCAGAGATTAGAGGCGCTCGAAAAACAGCAAGCTCCCACAAAAAAGAGCGCGCCAGACAAACGAGCGCCCAGGAAATTTTAGCCACGCTCGGCAGGAACGCCCGTCTCCCTAATCTGCGAAGGAGGGTAAGACGGTGTGCCCTCCGAAGCGGTTGCCGCGAAGGAGGGTAAGACGGTGGATCAGAGAAAATTCGAAGTTCGAAGCACGAAACAAATTCGAATCACCGAAATTCAAATGATCAAAATGAAGGAGCTTGTGTGCATGCGGTCTTTGTTTGGGTGATTGCTTGGTTTGAGGTTTGATATTGTTTCGAATTTCGGAATTCGAGTTTCCAACTTTTGGCTGAGACGGCCTGCCCGCAGCACCCAGAAGAAAGTCAGACTGCGTGATGGAGACGTTGAGCCGCTGACGGTGTTTTCAAGTGGTCAAGTTACTACGGAGGGTGGACGAGCGTTTACCCTGCAGCCAAGGCGTTGCACGAGTCCAGATGCGTTGCCCACTCTGCAGCCTAAAGGCCGCGTTCCTGGCGCGCAGCCGGTTGGCATCGTCATTCGGAACGCAGCGTTCACGCTGCAGCCAAGGCATTGCACCCCGGCCGAGTTGGTTACTCCTTGGCAGCCCGCAGCACCCAGGCGGAAGCCATGCTGCCGCGGATAAATTCTTCTTGGCAAAATGCCGCGCGAAGTCCCTCAGATAACAACATCCAACATCCAACGATCCACTCATCCAACCATCCACTCATCCAACGATCCACTCATCCAACGATCCACTCATCCAACGATCCACTCATCCAACGATCCACTCATCCAACCATCCACTCATCCAACCATCCACTCATCCACTCATCCAACCATCCAACATCCAACATCCAACATCCAACATCCAACATCCAACATCCAACATCCAACGATCCACTCATCCAACCATCCACTCATCCAACATCCACTCATCCAACATCCACTCATCCAACATCCACTCATCCACTCATCCACTTGGATGCTCCTACAGGGCTTGCGCGACGAGATCGCCAATTTGCGTGGTGCTGAAACCCATTTTTCCCGCGGCCAAACTCTTCACCTTCTCGCGAGTGACCTTGATCACAGCGTTCTCGATTGCTTTGGCAGCGGCTTGCTCGCCGATGAAATCGAGCATCATTTGGCCGGCGCAGATCGCGGCCAGGGGGTTGATGACATTTTGGCCGGTGTATTTCGGGGCGCTCCCGCCGATCGGCTCGAACATGCTCGTTCCCTTCGGATTGATGTTTCCGCCCGCGGCGATGCCCATGCCGCCCTGAATCATCGCGCCTAGATCAGTGATGATGTCGCCGAACATATTGTCGGTCACGATGACATCGAACCATTCCGGGTTTTTGACAAACCACATGGTGGTGGCGTCGACGTGCGCGTAATCCCGTTTGATGCCTGGAAAATCCTTTTGGCCAATTTCGTGAAAGGCCCGCTCCCAAAGATCAAACGCGTAGGTCAGCACGTTGGTCTTGCCGCACAACAGGAGCTTTTTTTCTTTGTTGCGCTTTTGCGCGTACTCGAAAGCAAACCGCAGACAGCGCTCCACCCCACGGCGCGTGTTGATGCTTTCCTGGACTGCGATCTCGTGCGGCGTGCCCTTGAACACAAAACCGCCCGACCCGGTGTAGAGGCCTTCGTTGTTTTCCCGGACCACGACGAAATCGATCTGCTCGGGCTTCTTTTCCTTGAGCGGGCAGAATCGTTCGTCGTACAGCTTGACCGGCCGGAGGTTGATGTATTGTTCGAGCTCGAAGCGGAGCCGCAGCAAAATGCCTTTCTCCAAAATGCCCGGCTTCACCTCGGGATGGCCGATGGCGCCGAGGAGAATCACGGGGAATTGCCGCAGATCGTTGACGGCGCTGTCCGGGAGAACTTCTTTCGTCCGCATGAACCGTTCGCCGCCGAAATCGAAGTGCGTGTAGTTCAGCTTAAAGCCGAACTTTGGCGCGGCGGCGTCCAAAACCTTGACCGCCTCGCGAACCACTTCCGGACCGGTGCCGTCACCGCCAATTACAGCCACATTGTAACTCTTCATGAAACCTTTCGATGTTTGCCGCTCGGGCAGGAAGGCGAGGATGCTACGGCTTTTTGGCCGGGATTCAATTGGAATGTTGCCGGCCGGCTGATTTTATAGGACGCGTCTTTTCAGTTTCACAAGTCCAGCACATTGGGGGATTTGGCGTGAATAAGCGCGTCGAGGCGTTCGCGTCCGCCTCGGGCGGATTTAAAGCGGCTTTGAAAAGTCCCAGTGTTGCATTTGGACTTCGGGTTTTTCTTTCGGGCTCGGTTCACGGCGGCATTGGCCAAGCTGACCACCACGCGCCGGATGGTCCCCAGCACGCGCGCGGCTTTGGGAGTGCGAACTCGGCTCTCATCCTCGCGCAAAGTGATGTCCAGACAATGGTGGAGCCGGCTTTCGACGGTCCAGTAGCCACGCTTGAGCAAGAGCATTCCCTTGGCTTGGAGTTGCTCCAGGGACAGACTGCTCACCAGATAGACGACCTCTCGGCCCCATCTCTTTTTCTTGGTTTGAGGGTCCTTACGTTTGACGCGAGTCTCCAGTCGAGCGACCAGCCGGGCTCCCGGAAAGAGCACCCGTGCCGGAGTTACTTCCAGGCATTCCAAGCATCGGATCTCCAAGCGGCTGCGATTGTGTTCGCGCTTGACCACTTTGGTCTTGGGCGTGGGCCGAGGGGGAAAAACTCTGTTCGGTGAACAGATTTTCGAGGTTTTTGTGAAGGGTCGGCTGGTTGCCTTTGACCGTCATAAGATAATCTCCCCCGCCCTCAAAAAGAATCTGCTGCGCGGTTTCATCATTGGTGTGCAACGCGTCGGCCAGGACAATTTTGCCAACCAAATCCTGTTCGGCCAGAATCAGCCGCGCGGCGGGAATCTCATTGGTTTTAGCTGGGGTCACGACACTGCCCAGAAATCGGCCCTGGGAGTCGACCGCATTGACAATCTCCACCCCAGCATGGCGGACTTTCTTGCCATCGACGATGACGATCTGGTCTTGAGCAGGGCCTAAGATTTGAGTCTGCCACCCTAAGAGCACGCGTTCGAGCAGATCATCGTCGACTTTGTGCAACACCGTGGTGAAGACGGTCTTTTTTGGGCAGCGAACTTTTTTCGTGCGGGGATCGAGCCGAAATTTCAAGGCGCGCAATTGTCCCTGGCGGAGGGTATCGGCGTACATGGCCAAATCGCCGGGGCCGCGGACGACTCCTTGTGCTGTGGCCATCACGATCAGACAAATCAGCCCGGCCACTGGATAGGCCAATGCTTGAGCACGACGGAACTCCGGTATTTCCTCCTGGATCGCTTGCATCAAGCTGCGAATCTCCTCGGCTTTGGCCGTGCAACGAGGCCGCCGGGATTCTTCGACTTTGGCCCAATCAGCAGGCAATTGAGGGGCTCGCAATTTCACGCAAGCCTTCTTGACCAACGCGCGAATCCAAATCTGCTTGGGGGCGTCGTTCTTTTGGTAGAAATCATCCGCATCGCGTTTCCAGCCGGCGGTCTTACCCAGATGCGACCAACCGCTCACCTTGTAGGCGGTGCCTTGGTAATATCGCGGATCGACGAAAGTTTCGACTAACACAATGGGATGCCCCCAACGCTGCTGCCAGTCCTGGGAGAGTTGGGCCAGCATCAACTTCATAAAACGGCTGATCAGATTCGGAGAGTGACAGCCGGGCAGGACCAACAGGCGGGAGTTATTGGCCAAAAGAGGCAGACGCCGACGGCACTGTTCAGGAGTCCAACCGATGAACTGGTCACGATCTTTCAGGTGGAACGCCGGCGAACTCCAGGTCGCCACGGCCAGCCACTGCCCTTTGTAAACAAAAGCGTAGCGCAGATGCTCGCCCACCAAGGTCACATCATGGAGATAGTGGTGCTTGATAATGGCCTGATCGCAACGGCTGATCTCCTCCGGTTGAGTCAATAACCGAAGATGGCCATGTTCCAAAATGTGCTGTTCGTCGACTGAAAGCTCGCGGCGTTTGTGTTTGCTCATGCTGCGAGCTTAAAAAAATTAAAATACGATGTCCCGCAAAATCTGATAACCCCTTGAACTTCAAAACTGCCAAGAGTTGAAGCAACGCGCCCTACTGATTTTAGCCGCGCACGAACGGATTCGCGCGGGTTGCCAAGCCGAAAGCGATCGGATTACAAAGCGGGAATGAGCCGGTAAAACTGCTGGTTCGAGCCGGGCTGGGCCGCCTGCTCGATGTCGAGAGCTTGGCCGAGGAACGTCACCGTTTGAACTCCTTTCCAACGGAGCAGATCATCTGACGATTGGAGGGAATAGACCGTTCCAGCCGGTCCATTGAGATGCAGGACGAGATCACCATTGGCCAAGCGGGTGGTGGTCAAGCTCGGCCCCGCGGCAGAAATGCGGCCGATGCTTTGGAAAATGCCCTGGCTTGGATTCCAATAACTGCCGCTGCCGGAGGTTTCGAGTTTGACAGCGCGCACCATGTAAACAGAGTTCGCCACGGGATTGGCGTCAGTGAAGGCCGTGCCGCTCACAGGTGTCGTCCCGCTAATGCGTGTAAATGGACCCGCCGCAGCGTTGGCGCGGTAAACAAAATAGCCGGTGACCGCTGAATCCGTCGATGGCGTCCAGCTCAACTGAACGTTCCCGGAGGAACTGCCCGCTTGCACATTCGCCGGCGGGACAACCGGATGAAGCCGCAATGTTGGGTCGCCCATCAACGCGACGTGGACCTGGCGCGAACCTGGATTTTGCTGGCGGTACAAGCCAGAGCCATCGCCGTTGTTTTGAGAAAGGCGCGTGCTGAACCCGATTGTTTCGCCGAGCGCCATGTGGTGCAGAAACCAGTGCGGACGGCCGGACCAAATCGAGGCCAGAGCGTAGCTGGTCGATCCAAGGGGCGACCGCAGAAAATTACTTTCATTATCCCAGTCCCCAAAATAGCTGCCGAGGAACATCGTGAAAACGGTCTGAATATCTTTCGTGGCGAAATCATCGGCGGAACCGACGCCGTCGCACGTATAAAATGCGCCGCCGCCGCAAGCGTAAGACCAGAGGTAGCTCCCGGAGGTCACCGACGGAAAATAATTCCAGCCGCTGACCGCCGTGATTTTATCGGCGCTGAAGAACGACGCGAAATTTCGCCAGCCCGCCGCCGCGAAGGCTTGGCCATCCTTTTCGCCGAAGTTGTCGCAGATGATCCCGCGGCGTTCCACGCTCATCTGGCCGTGCCGGAACCGATGGTCTTTATCGAGGTACTGCCGGAGCAAATCGAATTCGCTCCTGGACCAGCTCTTATTTGCAAAATTGGTCATGTTCGACAGATCCACCCGGCCGACTTCAAGTTCGACATCCGAAGGCAAATTGCTCTGGTCGAACTTGCCGTCGCCAGCCACATTCCAATTCCAGGCTCTGGCCGCGCTCGTGTTGTTGACAGACGAATCGGTCCAACTGCCGTCCATATCGCCGTAATAAACATCGGCCGGCCAGGCGCCGACGTGATCCGGATGACTGTCGGGATTGAAATTGCCAGAATACGGCACGGGCACATGACCGAACAAAAACACGGTCCGAACGTTGGCGCGGTCCGCGGCGTAGTCTGCCTGAATGACACGCTTAATATTTTGCGGGCTGTCGTGCCGGGAAACATCATGCCGGATAACAATCCAGCCATCGCCCGTGAGATCCTCCTGCAATCGCTTCAGCTCGGAGGCGAGGGCCGGCGAGTAAGTGTTATCGACGATCAAAATGATTTTGCCGCGGTTCTCGACCATGGGAGCAGCGATTCCCGCCAGCAAATAGCTGTAGGCCCGCACACCGGTCGAACTGTTTTTCACGATTTGGTATTCGTAGGCAGCGCCGGCCGATACGCTTGAATCCGTGTAGCCGGTCGAATTCCGGGCGACAGACGTCAGATTTCCCCAGGACCCGCTCAGGGGCGATTTGCGGTAAACCTCATAGCCGGTTGCGTTGGGATCGCCGGGCCAGTGAAGAACAATTTGCGGCGGTGAATTCTGGGCTTCGGCGCTGGCTTCGACCGCATAGAATTTCGGGTCGATATCTGCTCGCGCGGAATTCAACGCGAGGAGAGTTGCCAAAGCAGCCCAACCGAGCACGAACGTTCGCGACCAAACCCGAGCTTGAATTTGTTTGTTCATTTTTATTTTTGAGCACCGACGCGAGCGCAAAAACCGTTTAGAGTAGCTCACGCCCGGAAAGGCCGCTAATGGTTTTTCTCAGCGCGGCATCCGGAGTTTTCCCTGGTTCACTAGCCCGGCGTGGAGTAGGAGCACGTCAGGCAATCGGAGCTCAGCAGCGTCGGTGCCACCCCCCACGAGCGCCCGCAAATTGGGTGGAGGCTCTCAACCGTCGGGCGCGAAGTAGAGAAAAAAAAAGGACGATGGACAATTTTGGTGCGCGCGCCGCGCCGCAGTGTCCAGCTCTGAGACAAAATTCCGTCCAGTCGCGAAAACGCCTCGAAGAAAATCGTCAGAAGAGTTCGAACGAACTGCTCGGATCGGCGGTCGAATTCCCCTCGCGCTCGGAGTCACAGCAATGAAATCGGATCAAATGCGTCTGGCGGTTTTTCTAAAAGCGCCGCGCGCCGGCGCCGTCAAAACGCGTTTGGCTCAAGCCATCGGCAGTCGAGCTGCCCTCGATGCGTACCAGCAAATGGTCGATCATCTCGTCGAGGCGCTGCAGCAAATTCCAAAGCTGCAGCTCCGATTCACGCCCGACGACGCAGCTGCCGAAGTGAACCGTTGGCGCAGTCCATCGTGGGAGGTCCGACCCCAAGGCGCGGGCGATCTCGGGCAACGGTTGAGCGCTGCGTTTGGCGAACTTTTCTCTGCAGGCGCTGAGCGCGCGGTTATCATCGGGTCGGACTGCCCCTGGGTTACGGTTCAGGATATCGAAGAGGCGTGGCGCCGGCTCGCTGACCACGACGTGGTGCTTGGGCCTGCTGTGGATGGCGGGTATTGGTTGATCGGGCTCGCCCAGCCTCAACCTGCCTTGTTCGAAAACATTTCGTGGAGCAGTTCCGACGTTTTCGAACAGACGTTGGCTAGGGCAACGGCCGCGGGCTTGAATATCGCGCTGCTGCGGCAACTCAGCGATATCGACACTGTCGCGGACTGGGACTGTTTCAGATCTGCCGGGTAGTGTCCTAATTTGGCAGGAGCGCGGCTGTGTCGCAGACCAGCCGCAGCGCTGCGACTGGTCCTTCGGACACAGTCGCGCTCCGTAATCTCGAAATTCGGACACTGCCATCTGCCGGGCGCGCTTGACCCTCCCGAGGGGCTCTCCTAGACTCGGCGCCCGTTGCAATGAAATTTTTCGTCTCGATTTTCCGGCTGCACCTTCGGCTCGTTGCGCCCGGCGCTGCGACTGGGCAGTCGCTCGGCCGTTCGCGCTTCGGTTCTATTCTGCTCAGGACCGCGGGCGTTTCGCTGCTCTTAGCCACAGCCATTGCGTTCTCCGCCGAACCGGAAATGCTGAACGGATTGGTGGCGATTGTGAACGACAAGGTGATTACCTGGAAAGATGTCGATCGCGCGATTATGTCTCAGCTCCCCGCGCTGGCCCAGACGTACGGACGAAATCCAGCGGTTTACAATCAAAGGCTCCAAAAACTGAAAGAGGACCAGATCGAGGAACTCGTCGAAAAGGAGCTAATCCTGCACGAATACAAGACGGCCGGATACAACCTGCCGGAGAGTTACATCGAGAGCAAAATCAGCGAGGACGTTCGAAGTTCCGGCGACCGGCTTTCGATGATGAAAAACCTGCAAGCGCGCGGCCTGACGTATGAGCGTTATCGCGAGCAGGTCCGTGAACGCTACATTGTGCAAGCGATGTGGGAGCACAACGTCCCGAAGGATCCAATTATTTCCCCGCACAAAATCGAGACGTACTACCAGGAGCATCCCGAGGAATTCAAAGTTGAAGACGAAGTGAAGTTGCGGATCATTATTTTCCCGAAGCAATCCAGCGGCCCGATCTATTCACCGAAGAAGATGGCGGAAGAAACGCTGAAAAAAATCGAAGAAGGCGTTCCCTTCGGCGAGATGGCGAGCATTTATTCGGAAGGGTCCAAGCGAAGCGCGAATGGCGAATGGTTCGAGCGACCGGCTTTGCGAGCGGATTTGGCTGATAAAGCGTTCGCGCTGAAAAAGGGAGAGCACAGCGGCGTGATCGAAGCGGAAGACGGCTGCTATTTGATGTTCGTCGAGGATCGCAGGCCCGCTCATCTCAAGCCACTATCGGAGGTGCGCGAGCAGATCGAATCGAATCTCAAAGACCAGGAAAAAAATCGGCTGCGCAAGAAATGGATTCAACAGCTGAAGAAGAAATCTTTTGTGCAGTATTTCTGAGTGTGCCTGTCGGCCTAGCTAGAGCCGCCGAAGCAATGAGGCGGACCCATGCACCAAGAGCAATCCCCACTGCCATTGAACGCTCCTTCTTCCTCGCCCGGCGGCGGAGCGGGCAGAGGATCGAGGAGAGAATGCTCCGAAGCAACCTTGGCATATTGAACCGCTGAACATTCCCCTCTCCCTTCCCTCTCCCCGCGTGTTCCATTCCACTTCTCAAATCACGCGGGGAGAGGGTTAGGGTGAGGGGCTCTGGTGTCGAAAGAAGAATCTATGATCGGGATCTCGTGCGGGGATTTCACTGGGATCGGACCGGAAGTCACCCTCAAAGCTTTGGCCACGCAAAAGGCCAAGAAATATTTGCTCCTCGGAGATTTTCAACGGCTGCAACAGCTGAACGAATCCCTCGGCCTAAACCTTCCTTTGGTCCCGCTTCCAACGAGCCAAACCCCGCCACCTGCCGACTCGATCCTCTGCCATTCGCCGGCCAACCCTCTTCCTGAAGGATTACAACCTGGAGACGGGGTCGCGGCCGCCGCTGCGCTCGACTGCTTGCGGGATGGCGCAAAGCGATGCCTGCGCGGCGAACTCGACGCGCTCGTGACAGCTCCTGTTAACAAAGCTTCCATTCTTCGGTTGGGCCAGCCGTTCGTCGGCCAAACCGAATTCCTGGCGGAGCTGGCCGGAACGAAACGCTTCGCGATGATGCTCGTGGGCGATGACGGCCAGGGTCATTTCTTGCGCGTCATTCTCGCCACGACTCATTTGCCCATTCGCAAAGTGGCCGATTCCTTGAGCGCTTCGAAGATTCAAACTGCCATCGAACTCGCCGCGGAAGCTTGCCGCGATTTGAATTTGCCGCGCGCGCGAATTGGCGTTTGCGGGCTGAATCCACACGCGGGGGAAGAAGGAGAACTTGGGCGGGAAGAGATTGAACTCATCGCCCCGGCCGTTGCGCGAGTCCGCGCCAACGGCATTGACGTGGCAGGTCCATTCGCGGCTGACACATTGTTCTACCATGCGTATCACGGCGCTTATGACGCGGTGGTGGCGATGTATCACGATCAAGGTCTGGTTCCGCTAAAGATGATCGGATTCGATCGCGGAGTGAACGTCACGCTGGGCCTGCCTTTCGTCCGCACTTCCCCGGATCACGGCACTGCGTACGACATCGCAGGCCAAGGTCGGGCGAATCCGGCGAGCATGATAGCGGCGTTGCAGTTGGCCGAGGAATTGGCGGTGCGTCGGTAGGACGGTGCGACGGTGCGACGGTGCGACCGTGCGACCGTGCGACCGTGCGACCGTAGTTAGTGCAAGCAGAAGGATTCGTAATTTACAATCATGTTTCCAAGCATCCCGCCAACTGCCCCGGCTTGCTCATCGAGTTCGGCGGCTTGTTCATCGGAGAGATAACAGCAGGTCTTTGCACTGTTAATCCAATGCCTCGTTTCTTGGAGTTCTCCATCCGCATCTGTGAGTTTGCTGAGGAAATGAGCGGGATAACGGCGTTTCGCCCACGATTCCGCAAGATTGGCGCCGATAGAACGAGAACTTCTTCGGACCTGGTCCGTTAGTGCGTAGCGCTCTTCTGCGGGCCACTTTTTGGATAATTCGAAGATCATCTGTTGAAAAGTAAAGGCCGCCTTGTACACGTCCAATTCACGAAAGTGCTTTATCAATCTCATGCGGCAATCCTCCTTACTTCCGGTTGATGTACCGTCCAGCCGCCCAACTGTCGAACCTTCTTTTCGCATAGAAGCGTCTTACCGTCTTACTGTCGCACCGTCCTACTGTCGCACCGTCGCACGGTCGCACCGTCGCACGGTCGCACCGTCGCACGGTCGCACGGTCGCACCGTCCCACCGTCGCACGGTCGCACGGTCGCACGGTCCCACCGGCATGTGCCTGCAAACGCCCACTTTTCAGATTGCTGACTTCTCGGTAATTTGCCCGCGCCCCAGCAAATTAGCGTTCGATTCTCATTTGCATTCCTGGGGCGTGTCCGTAATTTGTTAGTTTTGTCCTGGGCGATGCGACAATTCGTTACCATAGCGAGCAACGCGTTTATGGAGCTGGTTCGGCAGCCTATTTACCTGCTGCTGCTCACGGTTTCCTCAGCTTTCGGCGTATTTTTGGCCGTCGTGCCGTACTTTGGTTTTGGCGACGACCCCAAACTCGTGAAAGACAGCGTGCTTGCGGTCATGCTGATCGCGGGAATGTTCGGCGCGGTGTTGAGCGCGTCCGCGTCGGTCGCGCATGAGATTCGATCAGGCACGGCGTTAGCCGTTCTCTCGAAGCCGGTGGGCCGCGCCCGCTTTCTTTTGGCGAAGTACGTCGGGCTGGCGGGCGCGTTATTGGTGCTCAACTACGCGAACATGTTAAGCGCGCTGCTGGCCAGCCGGATGGCTTTCGATGCTTACGGCGACGCGGATCGTCTGGCCTTTGGCATTTATGTGGGCGGCGTCATCGCCGCTTACGCGCTCGGCGGGCTGACCAACTATTTTCTTCGGCGGCCGTTCGTGGCGGATGCTGTCTTCTTTGTGCTGGCGTTAATGACAGCGACCTTTGTCCTGATCAATTTCGTGGGCAAGGATGGGAATCTGCAGCAGTTCGCGAAAGGGGTGGACTGGCGGCTCGTGAAAGCGTCTATATTAATCCTGTTTGCGCTTTGGATTTTAGCTGGGCTCGCGCTGGCTTGCTCGACCCGGTTGGAGATGATTCCCACACTGGCGATTTGTTCGGGCTTTTTGTTGATCGGGCTGATGTCGGATTATTTTTTCGGGCGCGTCTGGAAGGATACCGGCGCCTGGTGGGCCGGGGTGATGTATGCGGTGACGCCGAATTGGCAGCTGTTCTGGCCGGCCGACGCGATGGACAAATCGCAAGGAATTCCCTGGCGTTACATGGCGGAAGCGTCGGGCTACATGCTTGGATATTTGGCCGCGGCGCTGTCGCTGGCGTTGTGTTTGTTTGAGGATCGCGAATTGACCTAGAACTTTTCATGGAACGCAACATTCGAAAAATAGGGTTGGTCAACCTGCTGGTGTTTTTGCTGGTCGGCGTCGCGGCCGCGCTGCTGGCGCGATATGGAAACAGCTTGGCAGGCCAAGCAGGGCTGGCCTTCTTCGGAATTGGCTTTCTGGTTCAAGCGATCAGCTATTTTCAAATGCGGCTTGAAGAAAGCGAGCGGCTCGAGCGGCTCGAATTTCAGGAGCTGACCAAAAGCGAGCCGAGCAGCTTGTTCAACCGCGACGAGGCGGAAGTGTTTCCGGCCCGGCGTTCCCGGGAACAGTTCGAGCGATTCTTCATTCCCGGGTTCACGATCCTCCTCTTCCTCCTCGAAACGACCGCGGCGGTTTTGTTGTGGAAATGGCTGGGCAAAGCCGTCGTCGCCGGGCTGAACCAACCGGTCATGGTGCTGGCCTGGTTTGGCGGTTTTTTCCTCATTCTGTTTTTGCTGGGAAAATATTCCGCGAACCTGACCCGATTCGACAAACAACGACTGCTGCGGCCGGGCGCGAGTTATCTGGTGCTAGGGGCGTACCTTTGCGCGGCGGTGGCAGTGACGGTTGCCCTTGTTTGGGGCGGGATCGTTCAAGCGGATCTTTACGTCGCGCGCGGGCTGGCCGTGTTGATCGGCCTGCTGGCGGCCGAGAATCTGATCAACCTGGTCCTCGAGATTTACCGGCCGCGCATGAAGGCCAAGGCGGCGCGGCTGCTTTACGAGAGCCGCCTGGTTGGTTTGCTCGGCCAGCCGGAAGGGCTGATCTCAACGCTGGCCCAAGCGCTCGATTACCAATTTGGGTTTAAGGTTTCGGAAACCTGGTTTTACCGGTTCCTCGAAAAAGCGCTGGGGTGGCTGATTCTCGCGCAATTGGCGGTGCTGTTCCTCTCAACTTGTTTCGTTTTTATCGGACCTGGCGAAGAAGGTTTGCTCGAGCATTTTGGCGAGAGCTCAAATTCGGCCAAACCGCTTCAACCGGGCCTGCACCTGAAATGGCCGTGGCCGATGGAACGCGTTTACACGTTTCACACCGAGGAAATCCAAACCTTCAACGTCGGGTTCACGCACAGCGCGAATGCGGAAGAAGAAAAAACGATTCTCTGGACGGCGAAACATTACGAAGAGGAAACCCCCATGTTGGTGGCGAGCCCGGAACTCGTTTCCGGCACGTCGACCAACCGGCAGAAAGGCGTGGCGCCGGTCGATCTGATCAGCGTCAGCATCCCCATCCAGTATCAAATCAAGAACCTCCGCTCCTGGGCCTACAAACATGCGGACGCCGGCGACTTGCTCAAAAAAGTGGCGACTCGCGAAGTGGTGCGCTATTTGGTCAGCGTCGATCTGTTCAAGATCATGTCAAGCGGCCGCGCCGAGGCGGCGAAGGAACTGACCGCACGGATTCAAGCCGAGGCCGATGCGCAGGATTTGGGGGTGTCGATCGTTTTCGTCGGGCTGCAGGACATTCATCCACCGGTCAAAGTCGCTGGCGATTTTGAAGCGGTGGTCGGAGCGACGCAGCAGAACGAGGCCAAGCGCCGGCAGGCTGAAGGCGAAGCGGCCAAGACGTTGCTGCTGGCCGACGCGGACGCGCACAAAGCAGTGAACGAGGCGAGAGGTTACCGCGTGCAACGGGTGTCAGCGAAGCAGGCGGACGCGGCGCGCTTTACCAATCAACTCGATGCCTTCAGCACGGCGCCGCAAGTGTTCACCACGCGGGCTTATTACCAAACCCTGCGAGCGGCCTCGACGAACCTGTCGGTCAAAGTCCTCGCGGTTACGAACACATCGACGGTGCTCAATCTGAATTTGGAGGAGGAAATCCGGCAGGATTTGTTAAAGAGGATCACCGTCCCGCCGCCCGGGCAGAAATAATCGATTTTAAGGATTTTAAGAATTCTATGAAACGGAACTCACTCACGATCATTGTCGGTTCGATCCTGATCGTCATTTTCGGCCTGCTCCTTTTCACCTTTCAGGTGCGGGAGACGGAAGTGGCGGTGGTCACCACCTTCGACAAACCGACGCGCTTCATTCCGACGCCAGGATTGAAGCTGAAGTGGCCGCGGCCGATTCAAAAAGTGACGATTTTCGACAAGCGGATTCAGAACTTCGAAGACGATTTAGATCAGACGATGACCCAGGACGGCTACAGTTTGCTGGTGATGGTTTACGCCGGCTGGACCATCAAAGATCCGCAAAAGTTTTTTAACAGCTTTCCTTCCGGCACGGCCGAAGCGGCGCGGCGCCCATTGGAAGGCCTCATCCGCACTGCAAAATTGCAGGTGATCGGCCGCCGCGCCTTTTCCGAGTTCATTTCCATAAACCCGAAAGAGGTGAAACTAGCGGAGATCGAAAAGGAAATTCTGCAGGCCGTCCAACCGCAAGCCCTCAATTACGGCATCGAAATCCATTTCCTCGGCATCGAGAAGCTTGGCTTGCCGCCGAACGTGACCCAAAAGGTTTTCGACCGCATGCAAGCGGAGCGGCAAAAGGAAGTCGTCCGCTTGACTGCGGAAGGCGATGCCACCGCCAGCAGGATCCGCAATGATGCCGAGACGAAACGGACCGAGATTCTGGCGAAGGCCGAAAGCGAAGCCACCGCCATCCGCGGCCAGGCCGATGCCGAAGCGAAAAAGTTCTACACGGTTTTGAATCAAAATCCCGAACTCGCCACTTTGCTGGAGTCATTGAAGGCGCTCGAGGATTTCTTGAAGAACACTCGTTCCGAGCTCATTTTGGACGAGCGCACCCCGCCCCTCCAGTATCTCACGAAAATGCCGAGAATTGCGGGCCCGACCAATCAAGCGGCTCCGAGCGAATTCCACGCTCCAACCAAAACCCAATAATTGGCCATGAACGAGTCAAAGGATTCGCCAGTTTTGGATCCGGGAAAACGGCCGCCGCCGCCGCCCGAACCTGCGGAAGACGCCGGTTCCCGCGCGTTATCGGAGGCGCTGCGGAGCAGCTTCGTGGTCGTCAAAATCATTATGGTGCTGTTGGTGCTGGTTTTTTTCGCCTCCGGCATCTTCACGGTTCCATCGCAAGAAAAAGCGATTCTGCTGCGGTTCGGGAGGCCGGTCGGAGTCGGCGCCGAACAATTGCTCAGCCCGGGGCTGCACTGGTCGTTTCCATCGCCCATCGATGAGGTCGTCAAAATTCCAGTCGGAGCCCAACAGTTGGTGACCTCGACGACAGGCTGGTACGCGACCTTGCCCGACGGCAGCCCGGCCAATGGCGGCGGCGCGCTTAATCCAGGTTCGGACGGCTACACCCTGACTTCGGACGCGAACATCATTCACGTCAAAACAACGCTGCGATATCGGATCAGCGACCCGGTGGCGTACGCGCTCCAGTTTGTGAACGCGTCGAACGTGGTCCAGAACGCGGTAAACAACGCGATCTTCCACGTCTCCGCCCAATTCAAGGTCGATGATGCTTTGACCAAGGATCGGCTCGGTTTTCAAACCAAAATCCTGGCGCATGTCCGGCAGCTGGTCGAGGAGCAGGGAGTCGGGATCACCGTCGATCAAGCAGACGTTCAGGCCGAACCGCCGGCTTATGTGAAGGACGCGTTCACGCTCGCATTTAACGCGGAGCAAGGCCGGGGCAAGACGGTCACGGAAGCCCAAGGTTATGCCAATCGAATTCTCAGCACCGCCAGCGGCGAGGCGGAAGCGCGCATCAACGCCGGTAAGTCCGACCGCGCGCGGCTGGTCAATGAAATCGAGGCGGAGGCGAATTATTTCCGGGACCAACTTCCATCGTTCAAGCAGAACCCGCAATTATTCGCCGATTTGTTGCAGACGGAGACGCTCCGGCGGATTTTTACGAACGCGCGCCAAACATTGCTGCCGCGCACCTCGGACGGCCGGCAGTACGAACTCCGGATCAGTCTCAAGCGGCAACCCGAGGTTCAATCCACCTCTCCGAACCCATGAGAAGAGTTTTAGATTTTAGATGTTGGATTTTGGATTTTGGATTTCCGATCGGCTTTGGCCATTTGCCATTTGCCATTTGCCATTTGCCATCTGCCATTTTTCTTTATGGAAGTGATTTCAATTCCTAGCCCAGAAGCCGCCGCCAAGATGGAACGGCCGCGCAGCAGCTTGTTCGACCCGGCGCGCGGCCCGGAGCACGAGCACATTCCCGTGAGGCTGTCGCAGACATTGGTCGGTCTGATTTTCATCCTGAACGCGTACATTGTGGATTGGTTCTTCGAGCACGGCAGCACAGCGGCAAGCTTTAGCGCGATGCTCGGCGCGGTGTTGCTCGCGTTTCCAATCGTGTTGACCGCGTTTCGGGATTTGCGCCGCGGCATTTTGAGCATCAACGAGCTCGTTGGCATTGCCGTGCTGGCGGCGTTTACCTCCGGCGAATACAAGATCGCTGGGCTGGTTTCATTTTTCATGTTGCTCGGGGAAATCATCGAAACGCGCACGGCGGCCGGCGCTCGCGCCTCGATCGAATCCCTCATCAAATTGACTCCGACGAAAGCGCGGCGGATCACGGGGCAAGGCGAAGAAGACGTGGCGGCCCAGAATTTGCGCGTGGGCGATGTCATTCGCATTCGTCCCGGGGACAATGTGGCTGCGGACGGCGTGATTCTCAGCGGGCAAGGCTCGTTCAACCAGGCCAACATCACCGGTGAATCGCTGCCGGTCGACAAAAAGGCCGGCGATGAAGTTTTTGCCGGCACGATTAACCTCACTGGCGTGCTGGAAATCCGCGTCACGCGGGCGGGTGAAGACACGACCCTCGGGCGCGTGCGCGAGCTGATTTTGGCCGCGGAAAAAACAAAGCTGCCGATCATGCGGATCGTCGATCAATACATGGTTTATTACACGCCGCTGGTGCTAGTGATCGGGGCGTTAGTCTGGGCCTTCACGAAAAATTTAGACAACGTCATCTCGATCCTGATTGTGGCCTGCCCAACCGCGTTCATTTTAGCGACGCCCACAGCGATGGTGGCCGCCCTTTCCGCCGCCGCCCGGTTGGGCATCCTGATTAAAAACGTCGGCGACATTGAATCGGCGGCGCGGATTAACGCGTTTATCTTCGACAAAACAGGAACGCTCACCACGGGCAAACTGGCGGTCAGCCGGCTCGCGCCGATCGGCGAAGTCACGCCGGCCGAGTTGCTGCGGTTGGCCGGGTCCGCGGAGAAATACAGCAATCATCCGACGGCCAAGGCGCTCGCCGCGCTCGCGGAACAAGCGGGCGTCCCGCTGGTCGAGCCGGTCGATTTCTCCGAAACAGCCGGGCGCGGCATCAAAGCGCGTGTCTCGGGCGAGGAAGTGATCATCGGGCGCGCCCAATGGCTGAAGGATAATAATATTCGCGAGGACGTGATGAAGTCGGTTGATCTCAACGAAACCGAAGGTTTCAGTTTGGTGTTTGTCGCGCGCAACGGCCGCTACCTGGGATGGATCGGTCTGCAAGATGAGACGCGCCCCGAAGCTCGGGAATCCTTGAGCGAACTTTCCGAGAGCGGCGTGCGCCGGATTGCGATGGTATCGGGCGATCGCCAACCGGTCGCCGCGCGCGTGGCGCGCGAGATTGGCTGCCAGGAAGTGGTGGCCGAATGTTTGCCGCAAAACAAAGTCGAATTCGTCCGCGAAATGAAAAGCCGCGGCTATCGCGTCGCCGTTGTCGGCGACGGTGTGAATGACGCTCCGGCTCTTGCTGCAGGGGACATCGGCATTGCCATGGGCGCAGCCGGCAGCGAAGTCGCCATTCACAGCGCCACGATCGCGCTCATGAACAATGATCTGCGCCGCTTGCCCTTTCTCGTCCGGCTGTCCCGGAGCACGCGCGGCGTCATCAACCAAAACCTGCTCTTTGGGGTGTTCTTTATCGTCGGCGGAATGTTTTTGGCCGCGACGAATCATTTGAACCCAGTCATTGCCGCCGTGCTGCAAAACGTCGGCTCGTTGATCGTGGTTTTTAACAGCGCGCGCCTCGTGCGGCACGGGGAAGAACTCGAGCCGTTCCAGGGGGGCGCGGAGGACGAAGACGGGCGGCCAAGGCCATTGGCGCCAGCGGCGGCGTGAGAGGCGTTAAAGGCGTTAAAGGCGTTAAAAACGTTAAAAGAGTTAAAATTCGTTATTCGTTATTCGTTATTCGTTATTCGAGTTCGTCATTTCCATTTATGCCTGTTGCTGAATTAAACAAGGTCGCGCCCGCGGGCCAGGACAATGCATCGCCCCCTGCCGCCGCCGACACTGTCGTGGCCGTCCGCGGCCTGACGAAAATCTTCAAAGATTTCTGGGGCCGGCCGAAGGCGCGCGCAGTGGATAACGTCAGCTTTGAAGTGCGCCGGGGTGAGGTGTTCGGGTTGCTCGGGCCGAACGGGTCGGGAAAATCGACCACGGTCAAACTGTTGCTCGGCCTGCTTTATCCGACCAAAGGGCACATTGAAGTCTTCGGCCATTCGCCGCGGCACGTGGCCACCAAATCGCGCATCGGTTACTTGCCCGAAGAATCGTACCTGTACCGATATTTGAATTCGGAGGAAACGCTGAAGTTTTTCGGGAACTTGTTCGCGTTGCCCGCCAAGGAAGGCGCAAATCGAGCGGAACAGTTGCTCGAGATGGTTGGCCTGAATAACGCCCGCCGGCGGCAAGTGGGCGAATTTTCGAAAGGAATGCAGCGCCGCATCGGGTTGGCTCAGGCGCTCATTAACGATCCCGATCTCATCATCCTGGACGAGCCGACTTCCGGGTTGGATCCGATCGGCTGCCGCGAAATGAAAGATCTGATTCTGGCGCTGGCGCGACGCGGCAAAACTGTGATTCTGAGCAGCCATTTGCTCGCCGATGTCGAGGATGTGTGCGATCGGGTGGTGGTTTATTACGGCGGGCGCATTCAAGCGATGGGTTCGCTCAAGGAATTACTGGCCAAGCCGGACTCGATTCGCATCACCGCGCCGATTCTGCCGAGAGAAACACTCGAACGCGTGCTGCAAATCATCCGGCACGAAGCTGCGTCGGACATGGTGCGGATCGACACGCCAACGCAGAATCTCGAGAGCTATTTCCTCGATGTCGTCCATCGAGCGCGCCAAAGCGAGCAAACTTCCGGCGCGACTTCCGGCAATGTCGTCGCGGCTTACCTGCGCGGCGAAGCCGAAACGCCAGCCGCGCCAAGCGACAGAATTCTAGAACGGTTAACCGCGCCCACCGCTCCTGCCCCAGCCGCGGCGCCGGTGGTTCAACCTGCCCCCGCCGCGAAAGTTGATCAGAGCAAGCTAGCCGAATTAGCGAAGCCGCAAGCTCCGGCGCCTGCCCCTGCGCCGACGGCGCCTGAGCCAAAAAAAGAAACCGATCTCAAAAAAGCCAACGAGAAGCTCTCATCGTTGCTTGGCGGCGGGGACACGGAACGGAAATGAGCCCTTATCAATCTTTGCAAAACTAATTGCATACGACATGGTGCAAGACTCCTCACCCTCCATCCCTCCCCACGAACCGGAGCCCCTCACCCTAACCCTCTCCCCGCGCGATTTGAGAAATGGAATGGAACGCGCGGGGAGAGGGAAGGGAGAGGGGTGCATGAACTTTTACAACGATTAGCAAGCATGCAACGCGTTTTGGCCATCGCAGGGTTGACTCTGAAAGCGGCTTTCCGCTTTCGGCTGGTCGCGCTGCTCGCGATTCTGTTGTTCGGCGGAGTCGTGGCGTTGCCGTTGCTCATCATCCCGGACGGGACAGCGCGCGGTTTTATCCAGATCGTCCTGACTTACACCCTCGGGCTGATCACCCTGCTGCTCGGGTTCGCCACGCTTTGGCTTTCCTGCGGCACGCTCGCGCGCGAAGTCGAGGAATCGCAAATGCAGATGGTGGCGGTGAAGCCTATTTCCCGAACACAAATTTGGTTCGGCAAATTGCTTGGCGTGCTGGCGCTCGACGCGATTCTGCTCGTCCTGGCCGGCGGCGCTGTTTTAGGACTTCTGCTGTGGCGTTCCCGCGAACTTGCGCCAGCTCAACAAAAGGTTTTGCGAAACGAAGTGTTGGTGGCGCGCGCCTCGGCCCGCCCGCCGATGCCGGATATCGAGCCGGAAGTCGAACGCCAATTCCGCCAGGCCGTCGACCAACTGCGCCAGCGCGGCCAGCCCGTCACACCCGCGGACATTGATTTCTTGCGCAGACAAACCCGCGAAAAGCTCAAAGCCGGCCTGCAAATCGTTCCGCCCGGTTTCCGCAAGGAGTGGATTATCGATTTAGGTTTTGCCCGCCATTCGCTGCAAGATCGGCCGCTGTACCTCCGCGCAAAATTCAACGCCGCCCAAGCAAGCAACTCGGGCACGTATCCCGGGAGCTTTGTCATTGGCCAATGGGATGGCGCGCGAACATTTCGCGGCCCGGTCCAGAGTTTCGCGGCAAACACATTTCACGAAATCGAGCTTCCGCCAAACCTGTTCGAAGCTGACGGCAAGCTGGTCATCAATTTCATCAACCAAAGCGACTCGGTCCTGTTGTTCCCGCTGGATGAAGGAATCGAGGTCCTCTATCGCGAAGGGGGGTTCGCGCTCAATTTTTTCCGCGGGCTCGGGATTATTTTTTGTTGGCTGGCCTTGCTGGCCGCCATTGGGCTCTCGGCCGCGAGCTTCCTTTCCTTTCCAGTGGCTGCGTTCGTGTCGCTCGGGATCCTGATTGTCGGAATGTCGAGCGGCACGATTTCGACCGTCATCGAGCAAGGCACAGTCATGGAAGTGAACCACGACACCGGGGTGGCCGATTCGCCATCCTGGATCGATTACATTGCGCTGCCCGTGTTCCGCGTGTTGCTGAGAATTATCAATCTGGTGCGCGGTTTTTCGCCGATCGACTCGCTGAGCACCGGCCGGAGCATCACCTGGCTCGACCTCGGCCAGGCGGTCGGCCAGATCTGCGTCATCTTGGGCGGGGTTTTTGCCCTGATTGGCATTTTGGCTTTCACCCGGCGCGAATTGGCGACGGCTCAGAGCGCTCATTAACATGAAGGTTGAAACGCTCCAACCGATTTCCCGCCCGCCCGGTTTCTCGGGGCCGGGACTGTTCCGCGCCCGCTTTTACAAACCAGCGTTGCTCATCTTCGCGGGGCTCATGATCGCTTGGGTCGGCTTCGTGCAAAGCCGGATGAACCGCGATCGCGAGGCGATGGGCCTCACCCGGATCGAACCGCTCAAAAACGCGCCGCCGGTGCTCGCCTTCACCACGGTGGCCCTGGGAAGCTTTCGCGGGTTGATTGCCAATGCGCTTTGGATTCGCGCCACCGATCTGCAGGAGCAGGACAAATTTTTCGAGATGGTCCAGTTGTCCGATTGGATCACGAAGCTCGAGCCGCACTTCAGCACCGTCTGGGTGCATTTGGCCTGGAACATGGCCTATAACATCTCGATCAAATTCACCGACCCGCCCGATCGCTGGCGTTGGGTCATGGACGGCATTCGCCTGCTCCGGGATGAAGGCCTGAAATATAATCCCACCGAACCGCTCATTTACCGCGAGCTAGCCTGGTTTTTTCAGCACAAAATCGGCGCGAACATGGACGATGCCCACGAGTTTTATAAAGAAGCGTGGGCCGAAGAGATGGAGAAGGTGATCCCAGGAGGAAAGCCGAACTATCCGGAACTGCTGAATCCAACCACCGCCGAAGCCAAAGAACGGGTCCGGATCCTCCGCGAAAACTACAAGCTCGATCCTCGCTCGATGCAGAAGGTCGATGAGCTGTACGGGCCTCTGGAATGGCGGCTGCCGGAAACACACGCGATTTATTGGGGCCTGCTCGGGCTCGAACAATGCCGGAACAATCCGGCCGTCAAAAACGAACTCATCCAACTTCGCCGCGTGATCTTTCAATCGATGCAACTCGCTTTTCAGCGCGGGCGAATGATTTTCTTCAATCCAAACTCGCGCGAATTCGTTTACGGGCCAAACCTCGAAATCATCGCCCGAGTCAACAAGGCGTACGAAGACATGATCCGCGATGACGCCGAGTTCCGAGATAATATCGCGAACGGTCACCGTAATTTCCTGAAAACCGCCATTTACTTTCTCTACACGAACAACCGGCGGCCGGACGCGGAGAGCTGGTTCAATTACTTGAAGAAAAAATATCCGGAAGCGCTCTTGAGCGGCCAGGAGCGGGAATTCCTGCGCGAACATCCGGACGCCCCCGTGCCCGTGAAGGACCTCGACACCTTCGCGCTCGACCAAGTGCAGGAAGATATCGGTGAAACCAGCCAGGACCGAGTTAAGATGATCGTGCTCGGGTTGCTGAAGAATTCGTATCTGAACCTCGCGCTCGGCGAAACCCAGCAGGCGCTTGGTTACAATCTGCTCGCGCAAAAAGCTTACGACCGCTATCAGGTCGCCATTGGCGGAGCCAGCCGCAAAAGAATTCCCCTCCCTCAGATGGACGAGCTGAAGCAGGACGCCGTGAACGAAATGCTCGACCCGGAAGCTGGGTTGAATGCGGTTTACGCGGCGCAACTGAGAACGAAGCTCGGCCTTCCTGCCGCGTCGACCAATGCTCCCCCTTCCCGGCCCGGCGCCAATTCGCCGCCGGCTGCGCCAGGTTCGACAAATCAAACCGCTTCTCCAAAGCCGAAGCCCTCAGGCGCCGCGCAACAATAAGGCGGCCGCCTCGCCAGAAATCAAAACGGTTTCGTCAGTTCGGAGGTTATTTCCGCCTCGACTGCCAGCTAAGCTAGAGCTTGTCCCAAAACCCCGGATTTCGCGAACTTCGTCGAAAACTTTGTCGAAAACTTGATCGAAACGGCCCGGTCCTCGACAAAAGTGGTTCGACAAAGTTTGCGACAAAGGATGAAAACCACGTTGCTGGGACAGGCCCCAGCTAGAAGGCTTCCGGTAAGGCTCAAAAGTTGACTCAAATCGTGCGACTTCTCAAGTTCCTGAATCTAGCGCGGACCTAAGATTGCGCTGCACATCGAGTTCGTTTAGTTTTCGCCGCATGATCTTATTGCGGTTGCCGCGCCGCGTTATTTTTTTTCTGCTGCTGGCTTTCGTGCTGAGCGGATGCCTGCCCCCGAGTTCTCAGACGGTCGACGAAGAAAAGGAACATTACTTCGTTAAAGGGCAAACGCTGCTCAGCAGCATGGATTACGATGGCGCCATCCAATCCTTTGAAAAAGCCCTCGAAGTCAATCCCCGCTCCGCGGCTGCGCACCTGCAACTCGGGGAACTTTACATGCAGCGCCGGGGCGATCACGCCGTCGCGATTTACCACTTCGAACAGCATTTGAGGTTGCGGCCCGCTTCACCCATGGCGGACGTGATTCGCGGATGGGTCACTGCCTGCAAAATGGAGCTGGCCAAGTCGCTTTCGATTGCGTTGCGCACTCCGCAACTGGAAAGAGGTTTTGAAAAAGAATTAATCCGGCTGACCGACGAGAACCGCGCGCTCAAGGACCAGGTCGAGCAATTAAAAGCGCAATTGGCCCAACGCTTCGCCCAACTCCCTCCCACTCGACAAACCCCGGAAAACCGCCCGCAACCGCCGATCGCCACTCCCGATTCGAAGCCCGAACCCGGCCGCAATCTGTTTTCGGAAACTCCCAAACCGCAGCCCCGAGCTACTCTCGCTCCTCCACGAACGAATGACATTTCTCGGACGCCGCCGCCATCGAACAAGCCCAAGCAGCCTGATACACGGCTGTCCGGGATCACGATTCTCGGCAGTTACACCGTCCAGCGGTCCGATTCGTTCGCGTCCATCGCGCGAAAATTCGGCGTCGACCCACAACGCCTTCAACTGGCAAACCCGGATGCGAGCCCCAAAAAATTGCGCGCCGGCCAAGTCTTAAAAATTCCCTCCCGTAAAGGGTAACCAGAGGTATTTGAAATTCGAAATGAGTATCTTTAAATCCGAAGCACGAAATCCGAAATCCGGAACAATTCCGAAACCTCCAAATTCAAAACCCAGAACAAGGCCCATGCGTGGACACCTGACCTTCGTCGAAAGCCCCTGCTCATTTTGAGCTTTTGAATTTTGGTCCTTCGAATTTGTTTCGAATTTCGAGCTCCGAATTTCGGATTTTGACATTATGGGTCTGCAATGACTTTGCAAAGATGAGTATGCTCCGCCGCCTGCCGTTTCTCTGCATCGCCGGTTTCTGGGTGGCGATGAACGTCCTGCTTTGGCGCTCCGAATTTGGAGGCGAAACAGAATTAAGCGCGCAAGTGCCCGTGCAAGTTGTTTGGGAGAAGATCCTCACTTCGCCGGACGACTCGGCTTTGCAAATCCTGCATCAAGGCAAGCCGATCGGCTTTTGCCGGTGGCGCGCGACCATCGGCGAACAACTGCCCGCGGGGAAGTTGGACGAACCTGAAATGGAAGGCCGCGTGAAGCATCTCACCGGCTACACCCTCGACCTGGAAGGCAGCCTGCAATGGGAAGGATCCCGTTTCCGCTTTCACGTGCAATCTTCCTTCGCGAGCAATCACGTTTGGCAAACCCTTTACGTGCGAACAATCCTCAAACCGACCATTTGGGAAATCCGAGCTTCAGCCGCAAACCAAACGGTCAGGGTCTTGGCCGAAGAAGAGGGCGGTCGCTGGGAACGAACCTTTGCTTTCGATGATTTGCGCAATCCATCCAAACTCCTGGCCGAATTCGGTGTTCCCTTTCCAGCCTTGCTCTTGCCGAATTTACCATTGATGGGAACGCCAGCCAGCGGGGGCATCGGCTTGGAGTGGCACGCTCGCAATGAGTGGCTCTCAATCGCCCACGCGCGGATCAAAGTTTATCGCATCCAAACTCGGCTGCTGGACAAGCATCAAGCTGCTTTTCAAATCAGCCGAGTCGGCGAAATCTTGCGCGCAGAACTACCGGGAGACTGGGTGCTCGTTAACGAAGCTCTGGCGAACTTGTGAAATGACCGATGATTGAACTTGTCAATCTGGTCAAGCGCTTCGGTGATTTGGTGGCGGTCGATTCAGTGTCGCTTTCCGTCGGGCGCGGCGAATTCTTTGCCTTGCTCGGGCCAAATGCCGCCGGCAAAACAACCACCATTAAGCTGCTGGCCGGTTTGATCAAACCAACAGCTGGCTTGGCCCGCGTCGCTGGTTATGACGTGCAGACGCATCCGCTTGAGGCCAGGTCGCGGCTCGCCTACGTCCCCGATTTTCCATTCCTCTACGATAAACTCACGCCGTGGGAATTTCTGCGGTTCACGGCCCAGCTGTTTAACATTCCAGAAACGCGGATTAATTCGGCCGGACGCGAATTGGCCGCGCGATTTCACCTCGAACCCTTCCTGAAAAAACCAATCGAAGGGCTCTCCCACGGAACGCGCCAGCGTGTGGCCATTATGTCTGCGCTGCTGCACGACCCCGAAGTGTTTGTCATAGACGAGCCGATGGTCGGGCTTGATCCGCAGCACGCCCGCATCGTGAAAGATATTTTGAAGGAACGTTCCCGCGCGGGAATGACGGTCTTCCTCTCGACGCACCAATTGAGCATTGCGGAAGAAATGGCCGACCGGATCGGCATTATGCACCGGGGCAGGTTTGTGGCGCTCGGCACGCCCGCGGAGTTGCGGCGCCAGAGCGGAATTGACGGAGCTCTCGAGCAGGTCTTTTTGTCGATGACCGCGGAGGAAACCGGCTCGTAGAGTCTGCTCGGCTAGTTGCCAAAGGAATGGCGAGACACACGAAAAGCAGAGAGATTCCAGAAAGTCTCCGTGGATGTTGGCGATAAAATGAATGGAGGGAAAAAATTCGTGCCTGCCAGCGCCTTGCCGTTGCTCGTTCAAATCAGCTTGCTGCAAGCGTGGCGGCGGCTCAAAGCTGTGCGCGAACAGTCCCGCTTGCTGCTCGCGTTGATCACCGCGTTTATTTCCAGCTACGCCATTTTATCCTTCTGGCTTTTTTACCGCGGGCTGAAATTCATCGAAACCTTTCCCGGACTCGGCGCCGTCCTGACCGATCGTTTGATGTATTTGCTGTTCGCCTTTCTATTTCTCCTCCTCTTGTTCAGCAACGTCGTCATCGGCTACACGAATTTCTTTCGCAACAGGGAATCGCATTTCCTCCTGTCGCTTCCCGTCGACGCGGTCACGGTGTTTCGCTGGAAATTCATCGAATCGGCGTTGCTCGCGTCGTGGGCTTTCTTGTTTTTGATCGCGCCGCTCTTGGCCGCCTACGGCCTGACCCGCTCGGTGCCGTGGCATTTTTATGCCGCCACGGTCGGTCTGATCTTCTTGTTTATTATTTTGCCTGGCATCGCCGGCTCATGGGTGGCAGTGGCGCTGGCGCGGTTTATGGACCGGCGCTTGCTCCAAATACTTATGCTGCTCGGTGCGGTCGGCGCCATTGCCGGGGCGGCCATTTGGCTGAAGCCAGAACCGATCTCCGACGAGATGCTGGAAACCCGCGTGCTGGTGGTGCTCGACCGGTTGCTCGACAAGACGCGCTTCGCCCAATTTCCCTTTCTGCCGAGCTACTGGCTTTCGGCAGGCGTGCTCAACTGGGCCGAGGGCGCATTGACCTCCGCGGGTTTCTTCAGCCTGGTTCTTTTCAGTCACGTCTTGTTTTTTGGTTTCATGGCCTGGACAGGAATGGGCGGCGCGTTTTACGACGGCTTTTCTCAAGTGCAGAGCCGCGGCAGCGTTCTGGCGCGGTGGCGTTGGTTTCAGCGATTGTCCAAGCGCAAAGCCACGGTGTCGATCCCGACGAGCTGGGGCGAACGGCTCCTCCGAGCCGCAGCCTTTTGGGCGCCGGCAGATGTCCGCGCGCTGATTTTGAAGGATGCGCGAGTTTTCTGGCGCGACACGACACAATGGGGCCAAACACTGGTGCTATTCGGGTTGCTCGGCGTTTACATCATTAACTTGCGCCATTTCTCGCGCCAATTGACCAATCCGTTCTGGGTGAATCTGGTGTCGTTCTTGAACCTGGGCGCCTGCTCACTGAACCTCGCGACGCTGACGACGAGGTTCGTTTACCCGCAATTCTCACTCGAAGGGAAACGACTTTGGATTATTGGAATGGCGCCGCTGGGGCTTGGCCGCGTCGTCCGAATTAAATTCACGTTGGCCAGCGTGGCATCGCTCACCGTGACACTCGGGTTAATTTGGTTTTCGTGTCAGATGCTGCAAATGACGCCAGAACGCACCTTGTTTTTTGCGGCTGCCGTCGCATTCATGACATTCACGTTAAATGGCCTGGCGATGGGGCTCGGAGTGCTTTACCCGAATTTCAAAGAAGATAACCCAAGCAAGATCGTCAGCGGTTTTGGCGGAACGTTTTGTTTGATCTTAAGCTTCGTTTACATCGCAGGCTCAGTGGCGCTGCTCGCCCTCGGCGCATCGCTCTCGGCGCACGAAGGAAATTCGCTCGGCCTGGCCATTTGGATGGGCTTTACGGTGTTCTCGATTTTAGTCGGAGGCGTGCCGATGTTTCTCGCGATTCGACGCCTGCCAACGTTCGAGTTTTAAAATCCACTGAGTTGTCTTCGTTTGCTTCTGTAAAAAACCTCTTCGTGCCCTCCTTTTTTCAACAATGGGATTTACACTTTTCTGCACGCTGACTACAGTCCGGACCATGGCGTCGCAATTTGATGAATCCGACTTTGTAGACACCGATTTCGAGCTCACCCACAAAACTTCTCCGGCGGTTTCAACGATCTTCGCCAATCCTTCCGGTGTGGCCGGGCGCCCGCCCACGCGGGAAGAGTTAGAACAAAAAGTCAGTGAAGCGCAGCAGCGCTTGTCCGATCTGCGCCGGGCTCAGGAAGAGCTCGAACGCGAACGGGCCTCGCTCGAAGAAGGCCGCCGTCGGCGGATCGAATGGCAAACGGGCCGCGAAGAAATCCTGCAAAATCTGACCCGCGGCCTCGCTTTGCTGCAGGAAAAAGAATTCGCCGCCCGGCGCGACGCCGAGCAAATGGCCAAAACACTCGCGGAGCTGCGCGATGCGCTCCAAAAGGTCACCACCATTCGCGAAGAAGCTTGGACCCAGGAAAACTGGAGCACAGAACTCACCCGCGCTCTGACGCTGGTCGAGAATGCCCGGATGGAATGGAATTCGGCGCGACTAAAATGGACATTTCTAAATGGGGCAGCGCTAGCCGAACCCGCCGATGTTGCTGGTGAGAACAATAAATTAGGCGGGGAACTTTGGGCGGGGAAAGATTTCTGGAGCCTTTGCTTGACCGGCCTGGCGCTGACCTGGCCCATTCTCATCGGTTTGCTTATCGGCTTTAGCGTGATTACCTTTTTGCTGTGGCATTAATGCCGTTTCCGCATGGGATTGTTTAAGAAAAAAGCCGATCCCATCACCGATCGAGCCCGTGCGTTGAAAGCGCAAATCGCGGAGCTCGAAAACCAGATCCGCGACATCCATACTAAGATCGAGGACGCGCATTCCCAGCCACGGCTGCGATCGACCGCGTTGCCGACAGGAGAAAAGCCACGCGGCAGCGGAGCGCCGGAACCAATTTTTGAGCCGGTCCAAACGCATCATCCCGGGACGGAGCCGGACCAAGCCGGGCGCGGTCATTACAACGACCTCGGGGTTCGAAAGTACGATTTGCTCGGAGCTTGGCGGCGGCTGCAAAGCCATTTTCGCGGGCCGCCTGCGAGCAATCCAAAACTGATCAGCTATTTAGCGGCGGGAAGCATCAAAGGATTGCGGCCGCTCCGCTACGAAAAGCGCGTCGCCCGCAACCGGTTCATTGCCTTGTTTATTTTCTTTCTGCTCGTGCTCTGGGCGCTGCTCGCCGCTGTTATTCGCCATTATACAATATGAAATCGCAACTCACGCCAGTTCGAATCGAAACTGCTCAGGGAACCTTCACCGCATTTTTTTCGGACAAAGGTTTGGCCCAGCTCGATTTTCCAGCTCAGAAAACGGAATCGTGCCATCGCTCAACTTTGGCGCCGTCCAGTCCTCCACCAGCGAAGATCCGGCTCTGGACCCGGCAAACACGCGCCGCTCTCGATGCCATCTTCGCCGGCCAAAAATGTTCTGAGCGGCCTCCTCTCGATTGGTCAGCGGGCACTCCGTTTCAGAAAAGGGTCTGGTCCATTCTCACGAGCATTCCCGCCGGCCGCACGTTGAGCTATGGCGAAATCGCCGAAAAATTAAAATCCCCCGCCGCCGCGCGGGCGGTGGGCGGAGCTTGCGGCGCCAATCCGATTCCAGTGATTGTTCCGTGCCATCGCGTCTTAGCCGCCAATCGCAAGCTGGGCGGGTTTTCCGGCGGGCTCGATTGGAAACGCAAATTGCTCGCAGCGGAGAACGTGGTAGATCTCAGTTCCTAGTTGCTGATGGTTCGAGATGAGGTTCTTGGTTCTTGGTTCTTGGTTCTTGGTTCTTGGTTCTTGGTTCTTGGTTCTTGGTTCTTGGTTCTCGGTTCTCGGTTCTCGGTTCTTAGTTATTCGTTATTCGTTATTCGTGATTGGTGATTGGTGATTGGTGATTCGTGATTTCCTTGGCGTTTCGCCCGTGGCCCTTGGTCATTAACCCCTCCCCCCATGTTTCGGCCTTGCATCGATCTGCACGAAGGAAAAGTGAAGCAGCTCGTCGGCGGAAGTCTCTCGGCCGATCCAGCAGGTTTGCGGACGAATTATGTTTCCGATCGGCCGAGCCGTTGGTTTGCCGAACTGTACAAGCGCGACGGCCTGGCTGGCGGCCACGTCATCATGCTTGGCCCTGGCAACGAACCGGCCGCGCTGGAGGCACTCGCCGCTTACCCGAACGGATTGCAGATCGGCGGTGGCATTCAGTTGGACAACGCGCAGCGCTTTTTAAATGCGGGCGCTTCACATGTGATCGTCACTTCGTGGGTCTTTCGGAATGGCCAACTCGATTGGGAACGATTGGGCGAATTAAACAAAGCTATCGGCCGCGAACGCCTGGTCCTGGATCTGAGTTGCCGCAAGCGTGGCGACGATTATTTCGTGGTGACGGACCGCTGGCAAAAATTCACCGAACGGAAAATTTCGCCGGAAACCTTAACGCGCCTAGGCGAATGGTGCGCTGAATTCCTCGTTCATGCGGTCGATGTGGAAGGGCTTTGCCAAGGGATTGACGAACGCTTGGTCGAGATGCTCGGCCAATGGTCGCCCCTCCCGACAACTTACGCCGGCGGCGCAAAATCGCTGGAGGACTTGGAACTCGTCACCCGGATTAGCCATGGCCGCGTTGATTTAACGATTGGGTCGGCGTTGGATATCTTCGGTGGCACGGGCGTGCGATACGAGGAGGTGGTGGAGTTTAACCGGCGGCAGGGACAATCACGAATAACGAATAACGAATAACGAATTCGCGGTCGTTTTGAATTAGCGGGTTCAACGCTCTTGGTGCAATAGAACTCGAAAATCCCACGAATTCAAAACGCCCCGCTAATTGTCCGAGGGGAAGGCTGGTGGTTCGAATGATCGGGAATGAAACCCTGCACTCAGGAAGCTGCTCGATCGCCTGCTCACGGTCGCCACTTCGCTGACCGTCACGAATCGCGCTTCGTCCTTGGAGATTATTTCGTCATTCCGTCAACCCTAACTCTGGATGCGGCAAATTATCATTGTTCCAACGGGAACGCGCCGAATCATCGCGCGTATTAAAGAACTCACTCGTTGTCAGAGATTCTACGTGACCATCACAGAATACGAGATTCCACCGGCTGCCGTGGCGCCTTTTCACAGCAAACTGCAAAGAGATTGTATCGTTGGTCGAATAAGAAGTTGGACCGACCACCCCGAGAAGTGAGTTCTTCGTAAACGGCTCCGGCAACAGGTCCTTTCGCATCCAGCACGTGTTCACTGGCTCACGCAGAAGAGGCCCAGGCAGAGGTAAGGCGTCCCCTATTGCGATCATAGCACTCGGGCTCAAAACTTCGCTTTCCCGAATTAAACGCAAATTATCAGGAGCATCCAACGGAACCTGAAATCGATTGAGAGTTTCTCCTCCTAATGCAAGACGCCTACCTTCGCCCGCGCTTAGTCCAGTAGCGTTATATCCATAACTCCCCAGACCGAGCAATGAGCCCCCGACTAAACGCGTATTCATCAGACCGGGACAGACTTGGATTCCTCTGAGTGGCGGCTTCTCAAAACGCGGCCGGTAGTCCCATCGCAGCTCAGGAATTCCAAGCGTTTTTACCAGACGAGAATGCCAGAACGTGAGGTTAGCCGGCGTCTGGTCACCCATCGTAAAAGGGGGATACACCCGGAAATCGTCGATATACATCCTCAGCGCGATGCTCCATTGCCGCAGATTGCTTTTGCAAACCGCCGAGTGGCTTGCCTGCTTGGCGCGGGAGAGCGCGGGCAAGAGCAAAGTCGCCAACAACGCTATGATGGCGATCACCACCAGCAACTCGATTAAGGTGAAAGCTGCCCGATTTTTCTGATCACCCACTCCAGACCAACGAAATCGACCGTTGCCCATTGTAAACAGCCTCGCAGACTCGAAGCAGCGCAGACGAAGCAATATTTAGCACACCTCATACCGTTTCGACGAACGTTTCTGCCCGGCGGACAACAACGAAAGCGCAGCGCATCCGTTTAGCAACCGGCGGCCGATTCGCATTGGCTGGCTTCCGATTTACTCCTCTGCCGCGGAGCGGCATTTCGAGGACTAGACAGGGCAACGGGTGTCGAATTGTCAAGGGAGATGCGATGCCAGCGTTGCCTGCAGCCGGTTGGTTCGACAATCCGACCAGCGAATGGAATCCGTGCCATCCGTGCAATCCGTGGTGTAAATCTCCTCTCGGTTCAACCGCGGAAGGCACGGATCACACGGATGTCTCCAGTAACCGGAAAAGGGGAAAGGCCACGCGATTTGAACAAAAGGCAACGAAGAAAACGAAGAACAGCATCCCCCTTCGTTGCCTTCGTTAACTTCTGTGGATTTCGGGAAAAGCCGCATTGTCGAACGACGACTGACCATTCGCGGTAACGATAGCATCGTCAGCTCAAGCGTCGCTCCGCGACGCGCGATGTTTTGCCTGCGCAGAATTCCCTGGGCTCAGGCCCACGGCTCATTCGAGCGCCCTGAAGAGCTTGTGTGAAGAACAACAAAAAACCGGATTTCGGCCAAAGAATTCAATTCGCGGTCGTTTTGAATTAGCGGGTTCAACACTCTTGGTGCAATAGAACTCGAAAATCCCACGAATTCAAAACGCCCCGCTAATTGTCCGAGGGGAAGGCCGCTGGTTTGAATGATCGGGAATGAAACCCTGCACTCAGGAAGCTGCTGGATCGCCTGCTCACGGTCGCCACTTCGGTGACCGTCACGAATCGCGCTTCGTCCTTGGAGATTATTTCGTCATTCCGTCATTCGTCCTTCGTCATTACCCCACCTTCGTCCTCATCGCTCGTTTCCCGCGCCCTCTGCCCACTCGCACAACGATTCCAGGTACGCGGCGGAGCCGTCCCGCAACCAGCCGTCGAGCTGCGCTTGGTCTTTGAGCTGTTGGCCGCGTTGACGCCGCACAGCCATAAACCGGCACCCCACCTCCGGCAACGCGGTCATGTCGCCCCACAACTTCTCGAACTGGGTCACCGGAAAAATATCTTCCTGGCCTTGGCCCCAGCGTTTCTTCACATCCTTCAACGTCACGTAGGTTGGCAGCCGCATTGCAATTTTGCGGATTGCACTTGTGATCTTTTCAGCATTCCCAAGATCTCCGCGGTGGAGGCCAAACACATCCAGCAGCCCATCCAGATGAATCCACGTCGTCATTGTGTTGTAATACGACAACTCGAACTCGAGTTCCTCGCGAGGAAGCGCCAGACCTTCCACGAGGCGGACCCTGCCGTCGACACGGGCCAAACCGCCGCCTCGATCTTCCAGGCGGCGACGAATCATTTCGAAGGTGAGCGTGGCGCCGGAAGCAATGTGACGCCCGAGAAGCGCGGGATCCAAATCAGCGCCGACGGTGTCGATATTGTGCAGCAGCAGATATTGCAGGTTAGGCCGGAGCTCGAGCAATTTCAGAAGGACGCCATTCCGCAGGAGATTCGGAATTTCGTACCAATGCCCGACCGGATGGATGCACTGGGCCGGCAGATTATCGGTGTAATCATTCCCCTGCCCCATTTGATTGGCCCAATCCATCAGCGCGGCGCGCGCGCTCTGCAAAACCTTTTGCTTTTGCTCGTCGAGCAATTGCTGCGGCATTTCTTCCCAGGCGAAGCGCAGATCGCGAATCATCGGGATCAGCCGCAACCCAATGGCCCGTCCGGGCGACAATAATAACGGCCCTTCGTAGCCGTAATTTTCTTGATCCGCCAAATGCGCTTCAACGGCGCCATGGGTGAGATGACTCGTGGTAAAAATGTGCGGCGGCAGTGTGCCGCACGCACGACCCGTTCTCCGGCTCTTCGCCAGGTGCACTTCGAGAAAACTGCGATGGCGATTGGCCAATTTGCAGAAAGGATGGAGCGCTTTGACGACCCCGGCGCCTTGCGTCCAGCGGCTGCCCGCGCCGGCGGCCAGGGTCACCACGGCAACGGATCCTTCCGCAAGCGCTGCCAATCCGGCTGCTCGAGCGGCCTCCTCCGGTTGCGTCGCATCCTGCACGTCGTCGGAATCTACATCCTCGATCGTGATATTCGCGGCCAGCCGGTTTTGCGCCAGCCCAATCCGGCCGCTCTTCAAGTCGGCGCGGATCTTTTCGTGTTGCTCGTGATCAAACCCGCAAGCTTCGAGAAGACAATGCAAACTCTGCCCGGATTTATCTTCCGCTCGCACGGGCGGAAGCAAATGATCGAATAGCGTCTGGACCATTCCGCGAAGCTCCGGACGAACCCGGCATGCGGCCCCGAATTTATCGAGCTCACCCCGTTTGAGCGCCGACAATTTTCGAGCATCCGTGCGGAGCAATCTCGGAACGATGAGCGCGTAATAAGCCGCAGGCAGGAGCGCTTCTTCTCCTTCAAGCAAGGCCGCGCTCGTGCCGGTTTCGTTGATCGCGAAATCATAGACCACCGGATCCATGGCGAAGGGCAAGCCCCGTTCCATTTGCCGTTTCAATTGCGTCATGATCTCGAGCAGCCTGATTTGCGCCGCCGCTTTTTGTTCGGGCGCAAAAATAAATCCCATCCCGCCCCCAGCCATTCCCCCGAGCATCCAAAACCCCCAGAAGGCATCGCGAAACTCGGCGCGGACGCGGTCAATCAATCCTTCCGTGTAAGCGTTGCTCGCCCAGGGAATGATCGTTTGAATCGGACCGAAAAAATTCCGGGTCGTGGCCGAGCCGATGGCGCGGACTTCATCTTCGCGCAGCGCCGCCAAAATTTCTTCCAGAATGCCGATCGCTTTTTGCCGCGCTTTCCATTCCGATTCCGAGCGCAGCAAGTATTTTTCAGTCACCATTTCGAGGATCGGCCCGACATTTTGGGCCATGCCGCCGTGGACGAGCACGAGGCTGCGCTGGAGGCGCTCGCGCACTGCGGCGGAGGCTTCGGAAGACCCGAGAATGTGGTGGACCGGCAACAATCGGCCGCGGCTGATTCCGAATTCTGGATCTCCTTCCCGGGCGTATTCCCCTTCAATCAATTTCATTCCCGGCCAGAGCCCGCCCGAGTCCTGCCAGCCGCCGCCAGACCCGCCGAGCCATTCGCCCAGAATCGCGCGCACGGCAACGACGCGGCGCTCCTCTTCCGAAAGCGGGCCTGTCAACGACTTCGCTTGTCCGGTGGCGCGCATGCAAACGGAAATTAATCCGCCGAGGAGATTCGTGGAAACTGCCAAGCGCGATCCCTTTGGGATATTATGAACGTTGCTGAGGATTTCCAACCCGCGCCCCGGGCCGACCATCCTGGCCAAAAGCTCGCCGAGCGAGTGGCTCGATCCCTCGATGCCGGGCGGCACGATTCCCGCCGCGATGACGGCGGCCTTGAGGAGCCCGAGGTAATCTTTGGCAAAATCAAAAACCTCCGCTAAATCGACGATATCCGCGCTGGCTGCGAGATCGACGCTGGTCAGGCGCAACACCGGTTCTTCAATCACCCGCAGATACGCTTCCACGGGTGGACGCGGCTTCGGGTCGCGGCCGTGGACGGCGAGGTCAATCGAGACGTTGAGGACGCGCGCGCCTTCCGGGAAATCCATCCCCAGAAAAAAAATGTCGCTCCAAGCGCTGTGGGAAAGATCCATCCGCACGGGCGTGCGTTCCCGCAAAATCGGATAGGAACCATCATGAGGCGAGACGCGGAACAACTCCGGGCGGATGCGCAGCGGTTGGTCGAACGGATGGCCCATGCGGAACATCCATTGGTTCCCCCGAACGGAGCGGACGCTGCGGCGGACCTGATCCGCCAGCGTTTGAAAGGCGAGCGCCTGATAACTCGCCGCGAGCGCGCTGGACAAGGCTTCGCTGCCGCTATGCTCTTTCTGGGCCGACAAAAACACGGCAATCGCTTCCTCGAAACGCCGCTTGAGAAAATGCTCGTAACCGGCGAACGGAATTCGGCCGTGGCCATTCGCGCCAAGTTTTCCCGGCAAGTGGAAACGGTGAATGGCATAAAGAAAAAACAGCGCCCGGACTTTCTCGTAGAGATTGCGGGAGTGTTGGCGGAAGCCTTCCAGGGCGTCGCATTCACGCAGCAATTGCTCGACGCCCGCGGCTTGGCAGAAGGTGTCGAGCGACAGGTTGCGCACCTTGGGATCGGTGGCAGAAATGATTTCGACAAGCTGGCCCATCACAAAAAAAGAATGAACCTGCTGCCAAATCTGGACGCACCTGCGCCTGGATTTGGCAAGGCCCGATGGTGACGTTCATGGGAAGGGTCCATGCTTTTATAACCACGCATCGCCGCCATGAACTCGTGAGTCGCCGGTGCAGAGGCCTTGGCGGCTCGTCAGCAGCCTCGCCCCACCGGCATGACGAGGGGCACGTTCGGTGGGGCGAGCGTACTCGCGAGCCGCAAAGTTCAAGGAACGCAGCCCTGGAAAAATGTACGAAAAAAAATTCCTGTGACCGAGCCAGTTCATGTCTTCAAAATCCACTCATTCATCCACTCATCCACTCATCCACTCATCCACCCATCCACTCATCCATTCATCCACTCATCCACCCATCCACTCATCCACCCATCCATCCATCGATCCCCTCTAGCGGGGTCCGCTAGCCCAGCCGGGACGCCAAAATCTCCGTGAATTGGGCCAGCACCTCTTCGCGATCCTGGCCGTCCAAAGCCAAAGCGAGTTGGGCGTAGAACAATCCAAATTTAATTCCGATGTTGTAGCGCCGGCCGCGCGATTCAAACGCGAGGTACCGTTCGCGCCGAGCCAATTCATTCAATGCTGCTGAAAGCGGCAGCGGCCGCGCCGGATCGGAGTGTTCCAATTTGGCTCCGAGAATTTCCATGACGGCGGGCGTGAGCACGTGCATTCCGAAAAAACAGAGATAATGGCCCGCGCGCAAGCCTGGGACGATCAGCTGTTGCTCGGCCTCAGTGGGGCTTGGCTTTTCCAAAACATTCTCAACAACGTAAAGCTCGGGCTTATTCGCCACCCCTTTTCCGCCGATGGCGCCGTAAAACGGCAGCACACTTTCTCGGGTGGCCTGCACGGCAGAGACCGAGCATGACTCCGCCGCCGCGACAGCGACGAGTTGTTCCGCGCAGCGCCGTTTTTCCCGGCTGAGATACAAATGATCGCTGACAAAATGGAGGAATGGTTCCCTGCCCACGAAATCGCGAGCACAGTAAAGAGCGTGGCCGTATCCAAGAGGCTCGGTTTGTTCGACGAAGTGCAACCGGCCGCCCCAGTCACCGGCGGCGGCGCGATAAACCTTTTCGTCGCCAGGGCAGATCACCACGCAAGTATCTTCCACGCCGCTGCTGGAAGCCTCTTCGAGGATGATGCGCAAAGCGGATTTTTGGAGGCCGTCGCGATCCATCAGGCTTTGCAGCGGAAGGGCATGTTGAGAGCGCCCGGCCGCGGTGATCACTGCTTTTTCGATCTTCACGTTAAGCGCGGCCACAGTGACACAGAGTTCGTCTGGCGGTCAATCCGGGTGAAACCTGATCCCGCCTCGCCCCGTGACGGAGAGGGAGGGACGAGCCTGGGTCATTCCTTCATTCAATGGCAGATCGGATGAAGGGTGAGGGGGTCTTGCACCAAACCTGATCGCGAGCCGATCATTGGCTTGTGACCCGCACGCGATAAAACCGTTGGCTGGCTATCGCGCTGGGATCTTCGAACGACTTGCGCTTGCCATCACCCGCAACCGACTGCACCTCACGCCAGGAGCCGTCCGTCAAGGAATCGCGCGCTTCGAGGTGATACACACGGCCAGTCTGGGTCGACCCGCTCAGGGTCATCCGGTTCGATTGCCATTGTGGAGGACTCAACAGGACGGATTCCTGCGTGAACAATAAAGCGATTCCCTGCCGTCGAAATCCGCTGAACCGATCGAAATTGCCTGCGATCCAAACGCGGCCGTCTGAGGTCGGCAACACCACATCGATCCCGGCTGATGGCGAATCGGCGAAACCACTGCCGCCATCGAACGAAACGTCGACCGTGGCGTTCAGATTCAAGCGCGCCAGATCGTTTCGGGGAACACCAGAAAGCGCTCCGAACGAGCCGGCGAGATAAACCTGATCATCACTCGTTGCCGCAACATCGTTGACCGGCCCATCCGGCATCAGTTGGAAGTCTGGATCAGGCCGTCCGGTTAAACCCAGACGGGCCACGTTATAATTCGTCTGAATGCCGATGGCCGAAATGCTTCCGTTGCCCAGAGCCAACAACACTTTTCCATCCGATTGAACGGCCAATCGTGATGCGGTAAACACGGATTGGTACGATGAATCTCGAGTGCCATCCGCATTGAGCCGCAAGAGTCCAAACTCGCTCAGCAGAATCTGGCCGTTTGCGAGAATTTTTACGGACCGCGAATTCTGGATGGGAAGACTGGCAATCGCGGCGTTCGCATCGAAGCCGAGATCGACCGCGCCGCTGGGGAGCAATCGGACAATGTTCGTGCGTGAGATGCCATTCACGGTTGAGAAGCCTCCAACGACTACAATCCGTCCATCAGGTTGAACGGCCAAATCGTTTAAAAACGGCGGCGAGGTTTTTCCGCGCTGAAATGCCGGAGCGAAGGTCGAGTCGAGCACGCCATCTCGAATCAGCCGCGCGAGAAATGATCGATCGCTTCCATTGACGCTGGTGAATCCCCCGATAACGAGTAGATCGCCCGTCGGTTCCGATGCGATTCCGCGGAGGACCAAGCCTCCTCCGTCAGGCGCGGAAAACGAAAAATGAAACCCTGGATCCAGTCGACCAAACGAATCGAATCGAACGACCTCATTGGCTTCACTGCGGTCAAACCGCTGCAGAAAGCGCGCGGCATAAATCCCGCCGCCTTCTCTCGGAGCAATGGATCTGACGGTCACAAACGCGTCACTCACCTCCTCGGGCTGAAACCGGATGTCCATCGAGCCGGGATGCGCTTCGGCCGGAAGAACCGTTACCACAGCTTCGTCGCTCGTGACCGAACCGGCGCTATTGGAAATCTCAACGGCGTAGCGCCCTGATTGAGGAGCCCGCGCCGCCGAAATCCGCAGCTGACGATTTGTTTCCCCAGGTATTGCGCGGCCGTTTAGCCGCCATTGAAAGGTGGGCGCAGGAAATGTCGCGGTCGCAATAGCGGCGGAGAGCCGCAGTTCCGCGCCTTCGTTCAGGGTCGAGCTGGCGGGTTGCCTCAGAATAGTCGGAGCAGCGGTTTGAGGTGTTTCCCCGTGCAGCAGCACGACCCCGCTTCCTTGCGTCACACCGAGAGCTGTCGCAGCCGCGCTGGCCAGAATTTCTCCATCCGATCTGACGAGGAGCGATCCGCCAACAATCCGAAGGGACGAATCGAAACTGGTCGCAGCAAATGCCGGGTCAACTCCGCCGTTCGCGTTCATGCGGACAATTCCGTGCCGAGGCCGGCCGGCGAATTCCTCAAAACTGCCTAGCGCGATCGCCAAATCATTTCGATCCGTTTTGATGTTGAGGATGGCGCCATTCGTGGCGCCGGTTGGCGTAAAGGTTGGATCGATCGTGCCATCTGGGTTTAATCGAAATACGGTGGTAGTGGGCGGACTTCCCAACTTGGGTAAACTCAGCGCAACATAAATCTTCTGGGAATTGGCCAACGCCATCGCTGAAACGTATCCGTTCGTGGAAGACAACGCTGCCCAAAGCTGCTCTCCAGGATTGAATCCGCTATCCACTGTTCCGTCGCTATTGATCCGGACAATGTCCTCCCGCGGCGCTTGATGGAAAGCGCTGAAGCTTCCGCAAACGAGAGTTTTCCCATCGGGCTGCGCAATGATCCCGGTGATGGCAGCGTCGGTGCCACCCGCAGACTCGACAAACGCGAAGCCAGGCCCCTTTGAAAAGGCCGGATCGATCGACCCATCGGAATTTATTCGCACGATTCCTCGCACGCCCCCGCCCAGAACCCAATATCCGCCGAATAGGATTTTCCCGTCTGGAGCAACCGCCAGGGCTGAGCCTTGGGTCGTCTCTGCCCCAAACGCGTTTGTCACACCCCGGACCCGGAAAGAGGAATCAATTGTTCCATCCGGGTTCAGTCGCGTAATGGGGTTCGGATCAAGGTAAGAACCGCTCACGAGAATTTTCCCATCGGGCGTAGTGGCGACCAGATTCACCGCCATGGAATTGTTCAACACAAAGGTGCGGTCGATCGTTCCATCGGTTTCGAGCCGCAACAGTGTCAGAGCCTGTTCCCGGTTCGAGGGGACCAGCGAGCCTGCGACAATGAGCTTTCCGTCAGGTTGCAGAACCATTGCGTCGATGTGCGACGGAGGTTGCAGTTCGGCTTGGAAGGCGGCGTTTAGAGCCCCTGGGCTTTGCGCGGGGCTCGAGCCGCAGAACAATGGAAGCGTGAGGGTGAGTGAGCAAAGGAAAAAGTTCTTCTGCATAAAAGTTTCCCCATCGAGTTTCGTGGACCTATAGCCGGAGATTATTAGCATATCACATGCCCTGCGTTGGGGGCGTGGGATCTGATCGTCCGAGCGCTGGGAGTGATTCGAACCGCCAGCCAAAAACGGAAGACTGCAAGTCTTGGATGTGCCGGCACTGCTGCGGCTGGCGCTCCGCGGACAGACCAATGAGTTTTAGGGGTCGCTCGCGCTGGGACAGCTAGCGATGGGAAATAACGAATGACGGAATGAACGAATGACTAAATAAACTCCAATCTTGAATGACCCACGGGCGGGGTTGGTGAGCCCTCCTTTTGGGGATTGGTCATTGGTGCTTCATTCGTTCATTCGTTCATTCGTCCTTCGTCATTTCTTAAGCTGCGCTTCAGGCCCATATTGAGAATGCTGCGATTTCGACGGCAGGGTTGTCCTTGGGCTCAGGTTTGCAGTAAAGTTTGAATTCGTTACCCAGTGAGTTATGAGCTCGAGAAGCATTGGTCGCGATCGTAGCGCAGACATCCACGTCTGCGGATTCAAGGAGCTTTTCAGCTCGTGGCAACGGACGCTCCCCTTTTTTCGGTTGTGCTTTGCGGCTGCGCTCGTCCTCTTTGGCCAGCCTCACTGCTTGGCTTTGGATCCAAGCAAAGCCATCACCCAGTACCACCTCGATGTCTGGACCGAGCGCGAAGGATTGCCGCAAGGTTCCGTGCAAGCGATCACCCAGACACGAGACGGTTATATCTGGATTGGGACCCGCGATGGCTTGGCGAGATTCGACGGCGTGAGCTTCACCGTTTTCACCGCGGAGGAGACGCCCGGCCTGGCTTCTGATGATGTCCGCGCGCTCCACGAAGATCGCGAAGGCAATCTCTGGATCGGCACGTTCAATGGCGGTCTCATTCGTTATCAGCACGGCCAGTTCGTGGCGTGCGGCCGGGGCAAAGGAAGCCCAAGCGAAGGCGTCCTCGAAATTTTTGAAGATCACCAAGGCAAACTTTGGCTCGGCACGTGGAACGGCCTGGCGCGCTTTGAAGAAGGGCGCATCGAGAAACTGGGCGCGGCGCAAGGGCTGAACGCGGGCAACACTTGGTCGATCGCTGAAGATTCCTCGGGCACGATTTGGGCTGGGACACACAAAGGGATTTGGAGCCGGAGAGAGGCGGACCATTTTACTCCCGCGGACTTTGGCCCGGATTTCCCCCGGTTAATTCGCAAACTGTTTTTTGACCGAGCCGGCGCGCTCTGGGTTGGAACGATTGGCGATGGTTTGCTGCGAATCTCGGAAGGCAAAGTGACGCGCTTCACCACGCAAGATAATCTGCCCGACAACAAAATCGGGAATCTACTCGAAGACAAGGACGGCAATCTCTGGATAGGGACGTGGGGCGGGTTGAGCCGTTTTCGGAATGGGCAGTTCAGCAATTTGACCGCGCGCGACGGCTTTCCTCACGATTACATCGAAACGCTTTTCGAAGATCGCGAAGGAAGCTTGTGGATTGGAACCCGCGGCGCGGGGCTGGCGCGGTTGCGCGATGGAGCATTTTCCTTTTACACAACGCGGGAAGGCCTGGCGCACAATTCGGTCAAGTGCATTTTGCAAGCGAGCGACGGCGCGATTTGGATTGGCTATCACGGGGGCGGTTTGGACCGCGGCAAAGAAGGGCGCTTCGAGCATTTTGGCGCGGAGGAAGGTTTGGCGAGCAATTTTGTCTGGGCCCTCGCGGAGGATGCGCGCGGCCGAATCTGGGCAGGGACAGGCTATCCGCCCGGGCTGCAGCGATTCGAAAATGGGCGTTTCGTCACCGTCCTCGCGCGAGAGAAACTGCCGGTGCAGCATGGCATCCGCGCCATTTGCGTTGATCCCGCTGACAACGTTTGGTTCGGCGGGGACGGCCCCAGCCTGGCGCGGTACCACAATGGCGAATTGCGCATGTTCGGGAAGGAGCACGGCATCCCGACCGGTTTGATTCGGACGATTGCGCGTGACCGGCATGGCGCGATTTGGATTGGGACTGGACTGGGGCTTTGCCGCCAGGAAGGCGATCATTTTATTTGCTACACGACAAGAGATGGCCTCTCGCACAATGCGGTTTATTCCTTTCATGAGGATCAGGACGGGACAATTTGGTTGGGAACACAAGACGGATTGAGTCGATTCCGAAAAGGTGTGTTTGCGCATTACGGGACAAAAGACGGGCTGTTCCAGGAGCTGATTTATCAATTGCTCGAGGACAGCCGCGGCAATCTTTGGATGTCGAGCAACCGCGGCGTGTTCAGTTTGTCGAAGCAGACGATCGATCGGTTTGACCGCGGCGAAATTCCTCGATTAACCTGCAACGCCTACGGCGCGGCGGACGGAATGAAATCGACCCAGTGCGACGGTGGAACGGCTCCGGCGGGCTGCCAGACCTCGGACGGCCGGCTTTGGTTCCCCACCACCACCGGCCTCGCCGTCATCAATCCAAATAAACTGCGGCATAACCCGGAACCGCCCCCGGTGTTGATCGAGAAAGTGGTTGTGGCGGACAAGTCTTTAAACCCAGCCGAGCTGGCGAAACTAAAGCCTGACCCTGGGCAGATGCAGATTCATTACACGGCGCTCAGTTTTGTGGCGCCCGAAAAAGTTTTGTTCAAATATCGCTTGGAAGGATTGGATGACGCTTGGACCGAAGCCGGCGCAAGGCGCGTTGCGTATTACAACAAACTCCCTCCAGGCCAATACCGGTTTCGGGTGATTGCCTGCAACAACGACGGCGTCTGGAACGAAGCGGGGGCGTCGTTTGCGTTTTATCTGGCGCCGCATTTCTATCAGCAAGCGTGGTTTTTCCTGGCCTGTGCGGCCGCTGTCGTTCTGGCCGCTTGGAGTTTTCATCGCCGCCGGATGCGCCAGGCCGAAGCCGAGTTTTCGCTGGTGCTCGCCGAACGCAGTCGAATCGCGCGCGATCTGCACGACACCCTGGCGCAGGCGTTCGCCGGAATCGGTTTTCAGCTCGAAGCGGTTTGCGCCAAGCTGGTCGATGCTCCCGCGCAGGCGCAGCAACATTTGGGGATGGCGCTCGAGATGGTTCGGCACAGCTTGGGGGAAGCTCGGCGCACAGTGATGAACCTGCGTTCGCAGGCGCTTGGAAATGGCGATCTGGCCAATGCCTGGAATGAAACCGCCCGCCAAATCATGGGCGATCAGCCGGTCGACTTTCAGGTCCAAATCTCGGGGGTCGCACGGCCTTTGCCGCCGCGAATTGAAAATGACGTTCTCCGGATCGGCCAGGAAGCAATCACCAATGCCCTGCGGCATGCTTCCGCGCAAAAGATTCACGTGACGCTCGAATATCATTCATCCCGGCTGGTGCTCCGAGTGGCTGATGATGGCCGTGGATTTTCCTCCGGCATTGGGCCGAAAACCAACGGCACGCACTTCGGCCTGCTCGGGATGCGTGAACGAGCCCGGCAAATAAAAGCGCAACTTCACGTAAAAAGTCGCACGGGCGAGGGAACCGAAGTGATTCTCGATCTTCCTATTCATGGTTCCACCTTCAACTATGACGAAACCCAACCCCATTCGGATCCTGCTCGCGGACGATCACCTGGTCGTGCGAATCGGCTTGCGCAGCATGATTGACGCGCAACCGGACATGTCCGTCGTCGGCGAAGCCACCGACGGCCGTGAGGCGGTCGATCTCTATGCGCGGCTCCGCCCGGACGTGGTTCTGATGGATCTTCGCATGCCAAATCTCAACGGCGTCGAGGCCACCGCTGCCATTCGCGAAGAAGCGCCCCAGGCCAAAGTCATCATCCTCACGACTTACGATGGCGACGAAAACATTTACCGCGCCTTCCAAGCTGGCGCGCGCGCTTACTTGTTAAAAGACGTGCCGCGGCAAGAGTTCCTCGATTGCATCAAGTCCGTTCACCTGGGCAAGTATTGCATTCCGCCCACTATCGCGATGCGGCTGGCTCAGCGCATCCCAGGTTCACAGCTCAGTTCGCGCGAATTGGAAGTGCTGAAACTAATCGTCCAAGGCTGCAGCAACAAAGAGATAGCTGCCTCGCTTTCCGTGACCGAAAGCACCATCAAGAATCACGTGAACAGCATCCTTGCCAAACTGAACGTGCGCGATCGGACCCAAGCCGCCACCACCGCGCTCCGCCGCGGAATCATCATGCTCGATTGAAAGAGCCAAGCAGCCTGAAGGCCGCGTTCCTGTCGCACGGCCGATTGGCTTCGTCATCGGAATCGGAACGCAGCGTTCACGCTGCAGCCGAGGGGTTGCACCGGTCCGGATGCGTTGCCCGTTCTGCAGCCTGAAGGCCGCGTTCCGATCGCGTGCGGTCGCGTCTCTCAGCAGGAACGCAGCGTTCACGCTGCTGCCAAGGCGTTGCACCAGCCTGGATGCGCTGCCCATTCTGCAGCCTGAAGGCCGCGTTCCGATCGCGTGCGGTCGCGTCTCTCAGCAGGAACGCAGCGTTCACGCTGCAGCCAAGGCGTTGCACCAGCCTGGATGCGTTGCCCATTCTGCAGCCTGAAGGCCGCGTTCCGACCGCGGAGGAGATAGTCCAAAAGTTCTAATCCAAAATGGGCCTTCTGCGAGCGTGACAATTTCAAATCGAACTGAAACCGTAGCGGCGTCGTATTCGTTTCATTTGTGCCGCGCGCAGCATGGCGTCGTGGCGCCTCCGGAACCAACGCATACGTAACCTGGGGAGCCGATCGACAGCGGCTCCCCTCTTGTTTGGGCCAGCTCACGCCGTTGGACGCCCAGGCGAACACAGGCCTGCTCTTGGCGCATGCTTTCGGCTCCTCCATTTTCCAATCCATGGGCTCGCGATTCGCGCTACTCGTGCCGCAATGCCTCGATCGGGTCAAGTCGCGCGGCGCGCATGGCGGGATACCAGCCGAATATGATTCCCACCGCGCCGGATGTGCTGAAGGCGAGCAATATGGAAACGGGCGTGACGATCGTTTTCATATTGGTCAGTTGCGAAACGATCAACGGGGTCAGGATGCCGAGAGCCACCCCGATAAGACCGCCGCCAATGGCGAGCACCATTGCTTCGACCAGAAATTGCGACGTAATGTCGGCCTGTTTTGCGCCAAGCGCGCGCCGCACCCCGATCTCGCGCGTCCGCTCGGTCACGGTGGCGAGCATAATGTTCATGATGCCGATGCCGCCGACGAGCAACGAAATCGCGGCGATCGAGCCGAGCACGATGTTGAAAATCCGCTTGGTTTCCTCGGCCTGACGCAACAATTGCAACGGCACGATCAATTCGAAGTCGCGCTTGGCATGAAAGCGGTTGAGCAGCGCTTCAATTTCCGGAACCGCAATTTCGACATTCGCTGTGTCCATGAATTGAACGGTGATTTGGTGCAATTGCACGCGCTCCTGTTCCTGGCTGCCGGACGAACGCCGAATCAACGTTTCGCCAAACCGGCTGCGCGCCGTGGAAAGAGCGATGTAGACATTGTTGTCCAGCGCCTGGCCGGTGGTCTCCCCGGATTGCGGACGCCGCTCCTCGGTGCTGGTTTCCCGGACTAATCCGACCACCTGGTAATAGTGAGCGCCAATCTTCACTTCCTGGTCGAGCGGGTCCTGATACGGGAAAAGACGCTTGGCCAACCCGGAAGAAATCGCGCAGACATTATTTTGGTGCAGGTCATCCGTCTCGGTAATGAACCGCCCGCGTAAGTTATCGACGCCGGATATTTCCCGGTAAACCGGATGAGTGCCGATGATTTGCCCAGGAACTTCATTGCGGAAGAAGCGGACATTTTCGCGAATGATCCGCATCGGCAAGACGTGCTTGATGCCGGGAATGGTGGTCTGGATGCGGCTGGCGTCTTTATACGTCAGACCGTATTCGATCACTGAGCCGCGGCCAGACGCGGAAGTTCCCGCTTTCGTATCTTCCGGCGGCTTGACCGCGCGAATAATGATGTTCGCGCTGCCCATTTTTTTGATTTTTTCCTGCGCTTCGTACGATGCGCCTTCTCCGATCGCCAGCATGGCGATCACGGAACAAACTCCAAAAATAATGCCGAGCATCGTCAGCATGGAACGGAGTTTGTGCAGGAAAAGACTCTTGGTCCCGATCTGCATCGTGCGCAGGGGATGAAGCGCGCGGCGCAGCAGCGATTGGCCGGCGCCCATTTCCTGCTGCAACACCATGTCGGTCGATTGCGCAGGCGCCATCGCGCGCGGCTCATTCACGTCGATGCGATCGATCAGCCCGTCCTTCATGTGCACGACGCGATGCGCACGGGCGGCGGTGTTTGGGTCGTGCGTGACCAGAATGATGGTTTTGCCGCTCTGGTTGAGCTGATCCATCAAGTTGAGAATCTCCTCGCCCGTTTTTGAATCGAGGTTGCCCGTCGGTTCATCCGCCAGGATCATGAGCGGATCGTTGGCAAGAGATCGCGCCACCGCCACGCGCTGCTGCTGCCCGCCGGAAAGCTGGTTCGGACGATGATCCAGGCGGTCGTCGAGTCCCACCAAGCCCGCGAAGCCTTTGCAACGCTCGTTGTTCTCCGGCGTATCGAGCCCCTGGTAAAACAGAGGCATCTGAATATTCTCAATGACCGAAAGTTGATGGACGAGATTGTAGGATTGGAAGATGAACCCAATCTTTCGCCCGCGCACCTGCGAAAGTTGGTCGTCGTCCATCTGCGATACATCCTCGCTGCCGAGGAAGTACACGCCAGCCGTGGGCCTGTCCAAGCAGCCCAGCAAATTCAACAGGGTGGATTTTCCAGAGCCCGACGGGCCCATGATCGCGACATAATCGCCTTCGAGCACTTCCAGGTCCACGCCCCGCAACGCGCGCACCTGCACTTCACCCATGACGTAGGTCTTCTCGACGCCCTGAATTTTAATAATCGCTGGACGAGTCATCTCGGCGCCTCCGGCGAATTGGGCTGACGTTGGCGCGGCCTGGCGCCACCACCGGCCGCATTGCCTTCGCTGGAATCTTGATTCCTCCGCGGAGCTCTTCGTTCCTCCTTGAGCGGCTCCTCGGCCGGAGTCTGCGCACTGGGCGCCGTGGGCTCGGGCGCGGTTTGGACGTCATTTGTATCCGCCTCCTCCGAGAGATCGATCGCTTCATCCCCAAGGGGCGCCAGCAAGACTTGATCGCCCTCTTTCAATCCGGAAGTCACCTCGACGAAGCGGTCGTTGAACCATCCAGTCGTGACGGGCACCGGCGTCACGCCGGCCCCGTGCTTGACGAAACAGACATTTTCGCCGCGCAGCCTTGCCACCGTTTGAATCGGCACGCTCAAGACCTTCGTCAGATTCGTGATGACCACCTCCACGCGGGCGGAAACCCCCGGCTTCAACTCGGGCAACGCCTCTTCGATCAGCACATCCGTCGGAAAGACCTTCAAATCGGGCTGCAGCCAGCTCATCTGCGAGTCGGGCAACAGCGCGACGTGGCGAACCGTTCCCTTGAATGTGCGCTCTGGCAGATTCTCGACTCGAATATATGCGGTCATGCCGACACGCACCTGCCGGACGCGCGATTCGTGGATTTTGATTTCCGCCACCATTTTCGAAACGTCCGGAAGGCGTATCAGTTCCTGCCGTTGCCGAACCATTATTCCTTCCTCAAGAACTCCAGGCGTTCCCCATCCAGACTCAAAAGGCAGCGGAAAATAATTTTGCGAACCGGACCGGAAACCAAACTGCGGCGTCCCCAAAGACGAGGTTTGCCCGCTGGTGGACGAGGAACTCGAACCGCTCGAACTCTCGGCGATCGCAGCCGTTTTCGAGATGGTGGAGCTGGCCCGCATCGATTGATACGCAACGAAGGCGGAACTCGCATTGGCTGATCCTCCGCTGCCACCGCCAGAGCCGCCCCCTTCCGAGGGATTGTTGCCGCCCCCTGCCATGGCAGATGATCCGCCGCCTGAACCGCCCCGCTGGTTTGCAGCGGCCGCGGACGGTGCGCCCGAAGAAAATGATGATGAACTGCTGGAACTGGCTTGAGAGCCTGATCGCCCGCCGCGCCGGCCAGACCCGCGATATTCGCCAGGATCGCCGCCACCCCGGCCCCAGCCTCCTCCCCCGCCCCTGCGCCCGCCGCGAAATCGCCCTTCCTGGGGAGTGTCATTGCCGCCCATCATTTGGAATGGACTAACCGGGGCATAGACCACCAACCCATCCTGCGGCGCAAAAATCTTCGTGTATTCAAGGCGCCGCTTTTGCGTTTTTATGGCCTCCTCCACCGTCGCGACCGAACGCCGGCTGGTTTTCAAGTCCGCCTCTGCCTGCTCGACTTCGTTTGAACTGCGCTGTTTGACTTGCTCCAACTCTGCCTTCGCCTGTTCAACCTTTGATTCGAGCAGGCGCACCTGGTTTGGCTGGTCAAACTTTTTGATCAGCCGCAAATCCTCCTGGTATTGGCCCAGGCCGAGTTGCTCGCGCTTCAGACTCAACGCATCGGCTTCCAATTCGGACTTGGTCGCGTTCCCGGTCTTAAAAAGTTCTTGCGTGCGCGCATATCGTTCCGTCGCAATCCGCACCTGTTCGGCCAGGACGCTGCTGCGCGCCTCGACTGTCTTGATCAGCAATGGCGCATCGCCATCCCGATACTTCTCCAAGTCCGACGCGGCATTCTCGATTTTGAGTTCAGCCTCCTTGATTTCGCTTTCCGCCATGCTCTGGTGAATTTTGACATCCGACTCCGCTTGCAGCATCTGCAGGAGCCGATCCTGATGATCCAGCTCCACTTCATTCAATCGATCCTTCAATCCGGAGCTGTCGAGTTCCACGAGCAGATCGCCCTTCTTCACGTGGGCGCCTTCAGGAACCAAATGGATGATGCGATTGAGCCCCTCCAAGCCGCTGCGAACGAGCGTTTCGTTCAATGCCCGCAACGCCCCATTCTCCAAAATCGAGATCACCATGTCTCCGCGTTTGACCTCGAAAAAAGAATTTCGCGGATAGATCGGCGCCCGAGCCCGCCGCGAATACACGCGATAACCGTAAAACATCGCGGCGAGGGCCAACGCCAGGACCAACCATTTCAATCCCAACTTGCGGCGCCGCGGCATGGTCATAACCCGGTACGGCCGCTCGCATTGCCTTTCTCTGCGGTTTTGGAATTCGGCTGCGGATTCTCGGTCGTCAAAACCGATCCGCTTAAATCGATGTCCTCGCCCGCCTTCGCCGGCGGCGTCAACGCCACTTGGTCCCCTTCCTTGAGCCCCGCGCGGATTTCGATGTATTGATCGTTGAAGTTTCCCACGACAACCGGGACTGGCGCCACCTCCGTTCCCTGCTGCACATAACAGACCTGTTTGCCCTTCACTGTCGTCACCGTTTGCAACGGCACCGTCAGCGCATTCACCAAATTGGTCACAATAATCTCCGCGCGCGCGGACGCTCCCGGCTTCAAATCGGGCAACTCGTCTTCAATCAACACATCGGTCGAATAAACTTTCAAATTCGGATTCATCCAACGGTCCTGTGAATTCGGCAGCACCGCCACCTTGGTGACTTTCGCTTTGAGCCGCCGGTCTGGGATGGAATCAATCGTCACGTAGGCCTCCAACCCGGGATGAATCTGCAACACGTGCGATTCGTGCACCCGAATCTCCACGATCATCTGCGAGACATCCGGAAGCTTGATGATCTCCTGGCGCTGTCGCACCTGCGCCCCTTCCTCGATCAGCATCTGCCCGCGATCTCCGAAGGCGCTCGAAGCGTAAACCACCAAGCCTCCTTGCGGCGCTTTAATGCGCGCATTTTCCAACTGCTGCTTCAGCTCCTTCAGCTTCTCCGCCGTCAACTCGAGCGCCCGCTCGCTGGTGCGAAGATTCGCCTGCGCTTGGGCCAGCTGATTCGACGTCCGATGCCGCAGCCGCTCCAGCTCCATCCCCGCCTGCTCCCAGGTGGATTCGAGCCGCCGCTGGTTTTTTGGCAGATCATACTTCCGATAAAGCCGCAAATCCTCCTCCGCTTGGCCCATCGAAATTTTTGTCTGCATCAAGCTTAACCCGTCCGCCTCCAGTTCCGACTTGGAAGCGTACCCTTTCTTAAACAGCTGCTGCGTCCAGTCCAATTTATCCTGCGCGCGCTGCAACTGCTCTTTGCGAATGATGATGGTATTGGTGGCGGTGTTGATCTGCTGCGGCGCGTCGCCTTCGATGTATTTTTCCAAATCAGACTTCGCAAACTCCACCCGCAACTCCGCTTCCTTGAGCTGGCTTTCCACGAGGCTCTGCTGAATGCTCAGGTTTTCCTTGGCCTGGATGAACGCAAAATCATTATTCTGGAACGTCACTTCCTGCTGGTTCAAACGATCCTTCAAATCCGACGAATCCAGCTCGACCAGCAGTTGGCCCTCTTTCACATAAGTGCCTTCGGGCACAATGCTGATAATCCGGGAGATTCCTTCGAACTCGCTGCGAATGATCGATTCCTTCACCGCCTTGAGCGCCCCGCCTTCCACGATCGAGATGAGCATGTCGCCGCGCTTCACTTTGTAAAACTGGGTTTGCTCGACCGGCGCCGCATGCCATTTGCGGAACCCGTAATAACTCGCCACGGCGACCGCCACCGCCGCCACCGCGATCACCCAAACGCGCCGATGCCACCACGGGGCAGGCGCGGAGTTTTTAGTTTCGTTTGTCATTTTGAAAAAGTTCTTCGGGCGTGATCAATTGATCGGGCGTGGCCGTGGGAGTTGGCGTTTTAATGTCGGCGCTTTTCGGCAAATCGCCCGCGTCCAGCCAGAATTTTTCCTTCGCCGTTTTCAACAAGCCCAAATCCAGCAACAACCGCAGCCGGGTCAGGTGATAATCCACCAGCGCGGCCGTGGCGGCGTTGTAGGCCTGCACCCGCGAGGTCTGGGCATCCACCACATCCCGGACTTGAATGCGCCCGGCCTGCAAGGAAAGCTCGTTGCTCTCCACGCGGCGATCCGCCAGCGCCTTCGCGCTGTTTTGGATTTCGTAACTCTGGCGCGACTCGTCGAGGGTGCGCAGGTCCCCGCGCACGTCGCTTTTCAAGCTATCCAGAAACAACGCCAAAGTCCGGAGCTGCCGCTCAAAGCTCACGATCGAGGAACGATAATCATTCCGTTCCAACTTCCGATTCAGCGGCAAATCCAGCTTCACTCCGCCGGCGAGGCGGTAATCATTCAAGTCGAACTTCGCGTAATCGACCGGCCTCTGCGAATCCAGCGACGCATTCGCAAAGAGCAGCAAGTCCGGCTTCAATCGATCCGCGGCCACCGCAATCTTTCGTTTGCTGTCCTCAAACATGTCGATTTGATTCAAAAGATCGGGCCGCTTTTCCAGCGCGATTTGAATCGACTGCTCGTTGGTCAGCGGAACCGGCAGCAATCCCACCGCCTCGAGCTCCTTCAGCGCGTTCTCATCCAGGCGAACGTCATATCCGACGGGCAACCCGAGCGTGATTTTGAATTGGTCCAGGCTGCTGCGATACCGTTCGACCGCGAGGATGTAACTATTCCGCGAGGCCAATTCCTCCTGCCGCGCCAGGTCCGCTTGGAACGGCGCCAGCCGGTCAAAGGACAACGCCACGGACCGCTCGCGCAAACTCACGCGGCTGGTGAAGTTGTTATATTGGTTCTTGACCGTGTCCTGCTGCTGCACCAGCCGGAAATACGTCTGCACAATGTCGAACGCGAACGTGTCCTGGTAATAACTGAAACTGCGAATCTCATAGATCACATTCCGCTCCGCCTGCGTTAAGTTTTCCGCCGCGATCTTTGCTCCCGCCCCGCGCAATAACGGCTGCGACAAAGTCAACGCAATCGTCGACACCGCCGAATCGCTCCGGCCGCCCGTGTAAAAACTCAACAAATCATTCGCCAAATCGAGGCTGACCCGCCCGCCCGTCTTCAACAACGTGTCGAATCCGCCCCGGCTCGAAACATCCAGCGACTTATCTCCAGTCGAGGATCGTTCTCCTGTCACGGCCGTTCCCGCAAAAAACTGCGGCACGTACGCATACCGCTCCCGCGTCAGCGACAGCGCCACCAAATACAGGTTCTCTTTCCGAAGCTGATATTGCCGATTGTTCTCCAGCGCGATCTTCAACGCCTCCGGCAACGTCAGCACCTTCTTCCCTTCCCGCATCCGTTCCTCGATGATTTCCTTGGCCTTGATATCGTCGGGCGTCCGCTGTGAGTACGGTGTGTCGATGGCAAATGCATTGGTTTTTCCCAACGCCGCCTTTTGCTTCTCCTGGACAATCTTGTAAACCTCCCGATCCGCGGACTTCCGATAATGGTTGGCAGTGCATCCCGCCCAAAGAAGGGAGGCCAACAAATAAACAGTGAGCTTAAGTGAGGTCGGCATTGATCTGCATCGCGAAGCTTAGCCCCTCCCGGGAATGGGACAAGCGCTTTGCTCCTATTACCAATGCGGGTATTGATAAGAAAACCCGCCAAAAAAGTTTTGACTTGGACCCTGCTTTTTGGGCTTTTCCTGCGGCGCCCATTGAGCTTTGCAAAAGTTCGTGCCCCTCCCTTCCTGCGCTGCGGACAGCGATTACAGAAGACTCCCCACAGATTCAGAGCGGACGGGGATTAAAGAAGGGGGTGCTCGGAGGCATGGGAGAGGCAGCCGCTCATTACAGAAAATGCAGCTGTACCGTACCGTTGCATCCTTCATTTGGAATGAGCATTGCCCCTCTCCTGTATCTCCCCGTGCTGGTGCAAATTCTGCGATTCACAGCACGGGGGGGAAATACAGGAGAGGGGTCATGCAACTTTTATGGGGAGCTGGCGATGCCGCGATGCCTAAGCTTGCGGGGATTTGCCTCCGAGCCTATAAAGCGAGGCATGAACCCCGAGAAGCTCGCTCCATCCGGTACCGCGTCCGGCCCGCGCGGTTTCACGCTAATCGAATTGCTGGTGGTCATCGCCATCATCGCCATCCTTGCCGGTCTGCTGTTGCCCGCTCTGAGCGCCGCCAAGGAGAAAGGGCGCCGGGCGAAATGCTTGAACAATTTGCGGCAAATCGCGATCGGCATGACCATTTATTCGGGCGATAACGCGGATAAGATTCTCCAAGCCCGCGCCGCGTCTGTCCAAATTGCGTTGAACCCTCCCGAACGAACGGCGGCGGCGACGGTCGGGCTGTTGGTTGCGACCAATACCGCTTCGATTTGGACCTGCCCAAGCCGCCCGAATTTGCCTGTCTACGAAAAGCAGTTCGAGCAATGGGTGATCGGGTACCAATATTTCGGCGGCATCACCAACTGGCTGAATTCCGCAGGAACATTTCCCTCGCGCAGCCCTTTCAAAGCATCGCTTTCACAACCGAGCTGGGTCCTCGCCGCAGACGCAGTCATGAAAATCGATGGAGCGTGGGGCGGCGTCCGCGGCGTCACCAGAGATTACGTCTACGACCATATGCCGCCGCACCGCACGGGAGGACGCAAAACCCCCGCGGGGGGCAACCAGGTTTTCATGGACGGGTCGGCGCGATGGGTGAAGTTCGAGCAAATGTTTTACCTCCACACCTGGGCGGCGGACGGGACGCGCATTGCCTATTTTTACCAGGAACCTTCCGACTTCGACCCGAAACTTCTCGCCAAACTCGATTCGTTGCGGGCTAAACCGTGAACCGCCATAGTAGCCGCCGACTCGTCCTTAAGGAATGACCAAGGACCAATGGACTAATGAACGAATTAGGGCCCAGTTAGCAATCTCCAAGAGGAGGACTCTCCAACGCGTCGGTGGATCATTCAAGGCTGGGGGTTATTTAGTCATTCGTTCATTCCGTCATTGGTCATTTTTGCAGGGTGAGCGACCCGTAAAACTCAGTGGTCTCCGTAGCTTTCCAAATAGGCTCTAATAAAATCCCTGCTGGCCCGTTAACCTCATGAAGGCCCGAATCGTTCATGAACAACAATGGCCACGTGACTGAACCGGATTGGCTGCACGATGCGCTCGCGGAATACCAACAGCCGCTGACTCGTTATGCCTTCTCGATCCTGCGTGATCCCGACCGCGCCCAGGATGTCGTCCAGGACACGTTCGTCCGGCTCTGCGGCGAAGACCGCGACCGCATCGAGGATCACTTGGCAGAATGGCTCTTTACCGTCTGCCGGAATCGCGCGCTCGACCTGAAACGCAAGGAAAGCCGATGGCTCCCCATGCAGGATTCAGGCGCGGAGCAACTGAGTTCCGACCTGAACCCGGCCGATGCAGCGGAGCGCGGGGAACTCTCGGAGCGAATTGTAGCACTGATGAAGACGCTCCCGGAGAACCAGCAAGAGGTCGTCCGGCTCAAATTCCAAAACGATTTTCGATATGAGGAGATCAGCCGAATCACCGGGCTCTCCGTCAGCAACGTCGGCTTCCTCCTCCATACCGCGATTAAGAAACTGCGAACAGAGCTGAAAAAGGAATCTTTCTGATATGCATCTCGATCCTAATGATCCGAAATGGACCGCTTTCGCTCTGGGCGAATTGCCCGAATCTGAGCAAGCCGAGCTCGAATTGTTGCTCGCTCAATCTCCCGAAGCGGAGCAGAACGTCCAGGAAATCCGAAGCATGGCGGAGCAGTTGCGCCAGGCGCTCAAAGCTGAAGCTGTCGAATCTCCCATCAACTCAGCCGAATCGACTCCAGCACGAATGGAGGCTGCCTCAGAAAAAACCTCCGGAACAAGCGCCTGGAATTACTGGAAATGGGTCCTCAGTGGGGTCGGTTTTGCCGCGGCCTGTGTGGCCGCCATTTTGTTAATTTTCCCACGACCCGACCGCGGCACCGTGAACGAACCACGCCGCTTCGAACTTGCGTCAGCTCCCGCTGAACCCACGCGCGTTGAAGAAAGCCAATCCACCAAGCTTCAGGACACCCTAATCAATCCCTCAGGCGGGAACGGCCCGGCGCCCGCCCCAGCTCCCCAAGCACTCCCGAAACCATCGAGTCAAATCGCCCAAAACATTTCACCCGCCCGGCCCGGGGAGAACCTTCCCGCTTCAAAACCGGAACAAACCCCGCAAGCATATAGTTATATGATGGATCCGGTCCTCGCCAGACGTTATGGGCTACCCATCCAGCCGCGGCCCGGGTTCCAAACCGCCACTCGATCTCTCGCCACGCGCGGAGGCCCTCCCATCGTCCGTCACTATCTTTCGCCGGAAGAGCAAACCAGATACAGCATCGCGGAGAGACCTGCTTACAATCAGCCTTTGGCCGAGCGAGAAACCCTTCGCTACCGATCGAACTGGAAAGACCGAAGCGAGTCCAAAGGCAACACGGCGCAATATCCTGTTTACGCTGAATCCGCGTTTCAGAGTGCGCTGGATCATCCGCTCTCCACCTTCTCACTCGATGTCGACACCGCTTCCTACGCGAACATCCGCCGGTTTCTTTCTGAAGGCCGTTTGCCGCCGGCAGATGCTGTCCGTGTTGAAGAGATGATTAATTATTTTTCCTACGATTACCCAGCGCCGCCTGCGGGCGAGAAGTTCGCCGCCCAACTCGAACTCGGCTCGTGTCCTTGGAACTCCGAACATTTGCTCGCCCGCATCGGTTTGAAAGCGCGCGACATTGCAACCGGCCGGCGTCCGGCCAGCAATTTCGTCTTCCTCATTGATGTTTCAGGGTCGATGGCGCCGGCTGAACGCTTGCCCCTCATCCAAAAAGCACTGCGCGCGCTGGTGAAAAAAATGGCGCCGACCGATCGAGTCGCCCTAGTGGTTTACGCAAGCGAATCGGGCGTCGTGCTGAGTTCGACTTCCTGCGCGGAAAAAGAAACCATCCTCGAAGCCATCGATAAATTGCACGCCGGCGGAAGCACCAATGGCGGGGCAGGCATTCAGCAAGCCTATGCGCTCGCCCAGGAGAATTTTATCCGCGGCGGAGTGAACCGGCTCCTGCTCTGCACGGACGGCGACTTCAACGTCGGGATTACCGATCCAAACGAATTGCTCCGCACCATCCGGGATTACGCGTCGAGCGGAATTTTTCTGACCGCGCTCGGCGTCGGCAACGACAACTACAAAGACGCGCGGCTGCAACAACTCGCTGACCAGGGCAACGGCAATTACCATTACCTCGACAGTTTCGAAGAGGCCGAAAAAGTCTTGATCGAGCAAATGAACGCGACGCTCGTCACCGTTGCCAAGGACGCCAAGATCCAAATTGAATTCAATCCCGCGCGCGTCGCTTCCTACCGGCTCATTGGCTACGACAAGCGCCGCATGCCCAACGCTGATTTCCGCGATGATTCGAAAGACGCCGGCGAAGTCGGCGCCGGCCACAGCGTAACGGTTCTCTACGAAATCATTCCCGCAGGCCAGAACCAGGCGGGCGGGCCGGACGGGCTCAAATATCAATCCTCCCGGGTCGTGCCTGAATCGGATTTTGCGGACGAATTGTTCACCTTGAAACTCCGCTACAAAGAACCTGAAAAATCAGAAAGCCAGCTGCGCACTTGGGCCGTAAAAAACCAGCCGTTGCAATTCAATCTAACCTCCAGCGATTTCAAATTCAGCGCGGCGGTGGCGGGCTTTGGAATGATCCTCCGGCAGTCGGAATTCAAAGGCCAGGCGACCCTCGATTCCGTTTATCGTTGGGCTGAACACGGCAAAGGAACCGACCCGAATGGGTACCGCTCAGAATTCTTGAGCTTGGTTAAAAAAGCCATGGCCCTGTCGGCGTCGCAACACAATCCAAACGCGGTCTTCGAGTGATCCGGCAAAGCTCATGAATCAATCGCGTGGCGCAGACATTCTTGTCTGCGAGTTACAGGAGCTTTCCAGCTCCCCATTCACCCAGGCGATTGGAAATCGCAGCACGCAGCTGAAAACGTGAGCGTAGCTGCAAACGTAAGTTTTCAGCCCTGGAGTTTGGACATTTCCTAAATGCGCCAGAGGGCACTGAAAATGTCTTGGTCGTAAACTTAATCGTAAACTTTGTCGAAAAGACATTTGGTCTGCCCTAAGCCTTTAAAGGTCGGAGCCATGCTCGCGCGGATGTGAAGCTCGCCGGGGCGCGGCCATCGACAAAGTGTCCGATTAAGTTTACGACAAAGATCAAAACAGGTTGGATCAATATGTCCAAACTCCAGTTGCATGCCTCTGAATTCTGACGAATTCAGCTACATCTCGGCAATTCAACCCGAAACGTGCTCCCTTGTCCCAACTCGCTGCGCACTGTCACGGCGCCGCGATGCGCTTCTGCAACGTATTTCACAATGGCGAGCCCAAGCCCCACCCCGGGAGTCTGGCGGCGCAACTCCGAACCCACCCGATAAAACCGTTCGAAAATCTTCCCTTGCTCCTCGGGCGCGATGCCCTCGCCAAAGTCCTCCACTGAGAGCACAAATTTATCCGCACAAAATTCGACCCGAACGCGAATCTCATTTCCGGGGGGCGAATGTTTGATCGCGTTGTCGAGCAAATTGACCAACACCTGCTGAAGCGCGCGACCGTCCACTTCCGGCTCGAATGGCTCGCCTGATTGTTCCACCCGGATGCTGAGTTGTTTTTCGGCCGCAAACCGCCGCATCAAGCGAACCGTCGCTTCCAACAGCTCGATCAAATTGGTCGGTTCAAATTCGTAATCTTTGCAGCCGCGTTCGTGCCGTGAAAAGTCGAGAACATTCTCGATCAGCGCCGAGAGCCGGCCGCATTCCTGCGCGATGAAATGGTGGTACTCGTCGCTTTTAACGCTGGCCATCGGATTGGCTTCGAGCTCCTCTGCCATCAGCCGAACCGAGGCGATCGGCGCCCGCAATTCGTGCGACACGCTCGAAACGAAATTGCTTTTCATTTCGCTGAGCCGCTGCTGCTGATGGAACGCGCGCCATGCGCCGAAGAATCCCGCCATCACTGCCGCCACCGCCAAGCCGATGAGGGCGCCGAACAAACGCGACCTGGCACGCACCCGCTCGTACAGCCGGCTCGGATCTGTCAATGCAACCTCGACGGAAATGAACGGCTCGGTGGCCGGGCCGGTTGCTGCAGCCAGGCGTTCTCCATGCGCAGACAGGCCGATGACATTCCGTCCGCTCAACGCCACTCCGGCTGACATTTGCTCCGGAACAATGCCAGCCATTGCCGCGCGCGCCTTGTCCGCCAAAAAATCGTCCGGGGCGAATGACAGCGTTCGCTCGCCTGTTTCATCCCTCACCTCCCAAAAAAAGAAAGAACGCCCAGCCCGAGATTGGATCCAGCCGCGTGATGAATGGGTCAGCCCCTCATCCGACAACGTCGCTCGGATCGAAAACAACTCGCGCCGCAGTTCCTCCGCATGCCAGAGCTTCTGCCAAAGGGCGACGCACTCGCCTTGATCTGGATTAGCCGCCCGGACGTGATCGAGAAAGAATGGGGCTAAGGGAAAGCGCGACAGGAAGAGCTCCCGGCAAACTTCATCAGTCATTCTGCTTTTCTCGGATCCCAGCCCACGCGCAGGAGACAATTCCAGCAACTGCAAGCCCGCATAAAACTTCCATGGCACGCCGCCTTCGCTCACGTGTCGAGACGATGCGCTTGCGTCCTCGGAAAAAATTTCGCCGAATGCGACGGCCGCTTCGGTGGAGCGCTTCTGATTTTTGATGGCAAGGGCTCTTTGAAACTTGGCCGCGGTGGCCAGCGCTTCCGACGCCGTGTTGGTCAGGAACAAGGCGAATTTCCGCTCCGCCGCGCGCCACGAGTTCGAACGGGCCGACTGGGTCGCATCGGCCCAGAGTTGCTGGGCGCTTTCCGAAAGACCGGTCAAGTCGAACGGCGCCGGCGCCGGAAAATTTCCGAGCGGCGGCGGATCGATCAACTCGCCATCCTTACTCAACGTGCAGACGACAATCGCGGGGAGGTTGGAAAAACCGCGGGCTCGGTCGATGGGAGTTAAACCTGGCGCCAAAACTTTCTTCCATTCGTCGGAAGAGGGAGTGTTTTTGAGCGATTCCGGAAGGATTTTTCCGGCGAGCGTTTGGGCAAGTTTCTTCGCCTGTTCAACGGCTTCATGCTCCGCCAGAAAACGATCCTGCCGGAGCGACCACAACCCGAATCCAGCCATGAGCAGCGCGGGAAAAAGAATGAGCACACCTTGCCAGAAAAAATGCGGCTTGGCCGGAATCGGCCGAATCGTTCGAGCGCCCGGTTTTCCAGCCGACCCAGGTTGTTCAATCCGCATGAAAGCGATCTTACCAACTTTGCGAGCGTTGGCAGGCCTGAACCGTCCGTCCGCCCCGAGATTTCTCAGGGTAATTGGTGTGGACGGATTCGATAATCCAGGGCCTGTCCCAGCAACGCCGTTTTCATCCTTGATCGCAAACTTTCTCGAACCCCTTTTGTCGAGGACCAGGCCGGTGCAATCAAGTTTTCCACAAAGTTTTGGGACAAGCTCTCTAATCTAACCACGGAATCTCCCGAATTCTCAAAACGAGCAACCGCTTTCCATGAAGCCCAAACGCCGCAGCCCTCTCCTCCAATCCCGGCTGTTCTGAATCTGTGGGGAGTTTTTCGGTGGGCGGGATCTCCCCACCGATTCAGGCCGGACGGGGATTGGATTGCCTGGGTTACGGATAGATTCTTCTTGCGACGTTCTCGTGCCTTCCGATTTAGGCAGCCGCCTTAGAATTTCAAATTCCTTTGGATAGGATTTATCCCTTGCTTCACTCCGCGCCTCGCGCTTTCGCGCGAGGCGACCTCCACCCGCGGGTGTGTTCACTCCGACGAATGTGTTTCAATCCGCGCCTCGCGCTTTCGCGCGAGGCGACTGCTTCGCTGATCGTTTGCTGTTGATCGCAGGCCTGTTTCAATCCGCGCCTCGCGCTTTCGCGCGAGGCGACAGGGTCGCACCGGACAGAAGCAAACAAACCAGCTTGTTTCAATCCGCGCCTCGCGCTTTCGCGCGAGGCGACTTTGAGTGACGATTGGTGGCAGATGAGCAGCGTTGTTTCAATCCGCGCCTCGCGCTTTCGCGCGAGGCGACGAGCACGGGCTGATGATCTGGGTTCCAACGGGCGGTTTCAATCCGCGCCTCGCGCTTTCGCGCGAGGCGACTGCGTGGTTAGGTTTATGACTGAATCAAAGTTCGTGTTTCAATCCGCGCCTCGCGCTTTCGCGCGAGGCGACGCGCTTCGGCGGCAACACGCGCCAATTCGAGATACGCGGTTTCAATCCGCGCCTCGCGCTTTCGCGCGAGGCGACTTCCTCCTCACTGACAGCAATCAAAGCGGATACGGCGTTTCAATCCGCGCCTCGCGCTTTCGCGCGAGGCGACCGGGCGTTGCTCAAGTGGGAACGAAATTGGACACGTTTCAATCCGCGCCTCGCGCTTTCGCGCGAGGCGACTCAAAGCAGTAGACATTGAGCAGGTGACCACTCCCGTTTCAATCCGCGCCTCGCGCTTTCGCGCGAGGCGACTGCCTGTTTTGCGTGTTTTGCAAGCATTTACAACATGTTTCAATCCGCGCCTCGCGCTTTCGCGCGAGGCGACCCCGTTAGACCTGGGGCTGCGGTTCCTTCTGCAATGTTTCAATCCGCGCCTCGCGCTTTCGCGCGAGGCGACACCCGATCATCTTCCGCTCATACTCTCGGAAAATCGTTTCAATCCGCGCCTCGCGCTTTCGCGCGAGGCGACGTATGACTCGCGTTGGCGGAATTATCCGTCTTTGCGTTTCAATCCGCGCCTCGCGCTTTCGCGCGAGGCGACTCGATTTGGATGGCGTTGCCAAGTGTTACAAGACGTTTCAATCCGCGCCTCGCGCTTTCGCGCGAGGCGACTTTTGCCGTTGGCACTGCTGACGCCGTGATTACGGCGTTTCAATCCGCGCCTCGCGCTTTCGCGCGAGGCGACGCGTAAAGGTTGGACGTGGCGTGTGTCCATATACTGTTTCAATCCGCGCCTCGCGCTTTCGCGCGAGGCGACATTTTGTTTTGAACCGGCTGGTGTTGTTTGACTGCGTTTCAATCCGCGCCTCGCGCTTTCGCGCGAGGCGACTCCCGGAGAATATGAACCCAGCATGGTATCGCAGGTTTCAATCCGCGCCTCGCGCTTTCGCGCGAGGCGACTTCTGGCCTGTGTTGTTGGGTTCATGCTCTGGAAGTTTCAATCCGCGCCTCGCGCTTTCGCGCGAGGCGACCTGATCTAACTTTGTGTCCCGCGCCGTGTCCCGCTGTTTCAATCCGCGCCTCGCGCTTTCGCGCGAGGCGACTGCGGCCCTCTCTTTGGATTGGGCCGCAACGAGTTTGTAGCTGATTTCCGCCAACGCAGCAATTTTTCCAGATGGCGGCGTGTGTGGAATGTCAAAGAACACATGAAAGTCTTGAATCGTGCGCTCGTTGCGAGGGAGCGCGGAAGGGCCGGTGTTTGGCCGGCACTTCAGGTTCGCGGAGAGCCGATCATAAGATGAGCGGCTCGCTCAGGTCGATCGGTTTATCCCTGCCGTGGTGTTCGATCCGCTGGACTGATTTTTCATCGAGAAAATAGAAGCGGAGCGAATCCTCGTCCGGCTTGATCTCGCTGAGCAATCGATCGCGCAAAAGCACCCATTCTTTTTGCCCAACCTGGCATTCGAAGACACTTTTTTGCACGCGTGTTCCGTAGTCCTCACAAGCTTGGGCCACTCGCCGGAGGCGTCGCTGTCCGGCTTTTTCGACCGTCGAAACGTCGTACGTGATCAGGATGAGCATCGATTGAGGGCGCCGATTATTTCGGGACCAGCGGCAGGTAATCGGCAAGGTCGCCGCGCAAATGCCGCGCCAGCACGCGCGCTTGGACAAAGGGCAGTTGGGCGATGCGGAGATTTTGTTCGAGCAACGGATGGTTGAGGCTTTCCTTTTTGCGTTCCTGGTATGCCTGAATGACCAGCTTGCGCCCGGGGTCGGTGAACTCGACGGCGCCGCCTTCCCGTTCCCGGAAATGTTCGGCCCCGATTTGCTGCCGATTGATCAATGTGACGGCGAGTCTGTCCGCGAGCCAAGGCCGGAATTCCTCCATCAAATCGAGCGCGAGCGACGGCCGATTGGGGCGGTCGACGTGCAGGAACCCGACGAACGGATCGAGCCCGGCAGCGGTCAGGGCTGCAACGCAATCGTGCCGCACCAGAGCGTAGAGGAACGAAAGCAAACAGTTGATCCGGTCGCGCGGCGGCCGGCGGCTGCGGCCCGCGAACATAAACGCGTCCCGCTGCTGCTTCAGCATGAGTGAAAACACGCCAAAGTACTGAGTCGAACCAAGCCCTTCTGCGCCCCGCAGGGCGTCCATTTGGGAGGCGAGATTTGAGATTTCAACTTGCCCCAATTGGCGGACCTGCCGGGCTAAACTATCCGTGGCCTCGGTGATGCTTTTTTGCTCATCGATCGAATCATTCTCGCGGGCGGCGCGGAGCAGGCTGTTGCGGCTATTCTGAAGCTTGCCCGCGATGATCTGCCGAGAGATCGCCGCGCACCGCGCGGGATCGTCCGCCGCGCGAAACTGGGTGCGGCGGAGTGTGACGCTGGTGTCAGCCACACCGGTCAGGCGCGCGTGGAGATAGCCAAATTCGCTCAGGAAATGCACCGCGACTCCGTGTTCCCAGCAAAGGTCCAGCGCGGGCGGTGTGACCGTCACCTGCCCGAATGCGCAGAGCGATTCAAGGTGATGAATGGGAATGGAAACCTTGCGCCAATCCGTGGCGCGGTCACGGGTGCGTTCTTCGGGCGCCAGATCCGCCGGATAGACGGGCACTTCCACTTGCAGCGTGAGATGGTCGCGATTGACGAACGTCCCGTTGGTGGTCAGGTAAAGCGTGTTTTGGATGATCTCAGGCACGGGCTTAATGATGTCAAATTTGAGATGACAGATTTCAGATCAGACCGCGCTCCTCGGCGTCTTTGCGCAGGGGATGACCCGGAGGCAATTCGCGCAACAATTTCTTCTGCAGCTCCGCCGCGCGTTTCTTCTGATCGTCCTCGCGCCGGGATTTGTCAGTCAGATGGCGCTGGCCTTTAATGTCCGAATTTTGCAGCGAGTCTGCCCAGCCGCGGAGCTGCCGCGAGCAGGATTCGGCCAAGGATATGAGATTTGAAATTTCAGATTGGAGGTCTGCCTGGCGCACCCGACGCAACTTGACGACGAGCATTGAACGTACTTCGCCCGCCGAACCGCGCGCAATGTAGATGAACGCCAGGAGTTCGTTGGTCGTGCCACGCTCGAAACCCTCGGCGATGTTGTTGGAAACGGACAAGGCGGCACGATCCAGTTGATCCCGAAAACCGCGGCTTGCGTGAAACGACTCATTGTCCAGCAAGTCTTCGGTGCATTCATAAAGCTCGGCGGCTTTCTGCCAAACAGGCAGGTCTTCGAATCGTTCGTAAGTCATGGTTTGGTGAATGGTTGTCGGTTGATTGGTTCGGAGAGTTTGAAATGTGAGATTTGAAATTTCAGATTTGAAATAGCTGCCGGGCCAGCTGTTCCGTCCGGCCCTCCTTGCCTGTGACTTTGGGGAGGCAGATTTCAAAGAGCGAACATTCCTCGCAACGGCCCTCGATGTAACGGGCCGCGGGAAGTTGAGGGTTGAGAGTAGGTAAGTGGGGGTGCAAGAGCGCGTGCAATTCAATGACTGCGTTCTCGGTCGTTCGTCGCAAGTCCGCGTTGAACTCGACCTCCCGGCGGCGCTTGCTCTGGGCGTGGAAAATCGCGCCGCCCGGAATCGTCACACCGAACATTTCCTCGAGGCAAAGAGCCTGGGCACAAAGCTGGACGTCGTCGTTCTCGAACTGGCGGCGCTTGCCAAGCTTGAATTCGACGGGGCGAAGCGATTTTGGATTTTCGATTTTGGATTTTGGATTTGATCCCAGCTCGGCTTCGACAATGTCGCACTTGCCAGAGAGCCCGAGCCGCTCGGACCAGACTGGCAAAGCGCGGAGCAACGTCACCCCCTTGGCCACCTCATAACCGGGCAGGTCCGCGTGTTCGTGAACGATGTCGCCGCGGGCGGTGTGCTCGTTGGCTTCGCGCCAGCCTTCAATGATTTTCAGCGCCGCCCGGCGCGGGCAGAAGAGATAGTCGTTGAGGAGCGAAAGGGGAAGTGGATCCGGCCCATTTCCGATTTGCGATTTTGAATTTTTGATTGGAGACACGTGAGTTCGACTGAATTGGTGGAACGAGCGGTCCCATCCGAAGATCGAGGCGACTCGTCGCCCGTCCGTCCTGAATCCGAATCATAGCAGTTCGACTAACGTGACGCCGTTTAGGCCATTCTCCGCTTCGGCCTTCGGAGTTATTTCGTAGTCTGAGAATTCGCGAGCAACTTTAACGCTCGCCTTCCGCTTGGCAGCCACACGGTCGAACAATTTGTGAGCGGGCGCATTCCCCAGTGCAGTGTCATGTTTGAAGACCCAAAGCTTGCGCGGAGCCATCGTGCCGCGGGAAGCCGAGCGATCATGGTCGAACATCTGTTGGAGGGCCTGCCAAAATAGCTCCAAGTCGGCTCCGTTGAAGCCGGTCTCGCGGGCCAGGTGAGCGCTGATGAACCCGTGACAGCGGTAAAGGCCGTAAGGAATAAGATTTTTGCGGCCCATTGTTTGGTTTGGTGAGTCGGCTTCCTTCGGTTCCGTGACGGCCATGCGAGTGATGCTCAAGTCGAGTGGCAGGATCGGATCGATCGAGCGGCTGAAACTGATCTGCACCGGGCCGCGCACCTGACCCGCGTTTGCGCCGGTGGACATGACTGCGCCGAATGTGCGGACATCGTAAAAGCGTTTGCACATTTCCGCGCGGGCGGACTGCACCTGTTTGCGGTCGGCGGTCCTCTTCTTGCCGTCCACGTCGTTGCCGGCGGCTTTGTGGCCGTCGAGAATCTTGTCGTTCAGCACCGAACCTTGCTGCACGAAAATGTCGAAGGGAGGTTGGCCGTTTTTCGCGAGCAACGCAAAGTTCCGAATCTTGCGCTTGAGGCAAACATCGGAGACGAGGCCGTGCATGTCCTGCGGATCAATGCGCGGGGAGTTGGCGGCATCGGGGTCGCCGTTGGGATTGCCGTCTTTGCAGTCGAAGAGATAAACGAAGTCGTAACGGTTGATCATAGTGTTTGTTGTTGGTTTGCTTTGAGATTTGGGATTGTGGATTTCAGATACGGTCAAGCGGCGGCTTCGGCTTTCGCTTCAGCTTCCTTTCGTTCCGCCGTGCGGCGGCGGTAATCGGCTTTCTGGTGGTAATAGCCGAGGGCGAAACGGCCCTGGCCTTCGAGATCAAGCGTGGGGGGGAATTCACTGCCCAGAGCGAAGGCAATGGCCTCGAAATCCTTGGAGACGTTGCCCGCAACACCGCCCTCCGCCTTGGCAAGGTGGAACTGAGCATTGCGGAACAATCGACCCATCACTAGCGCAGGTGTGGTGCTGGCGCTGGCGTAATAACGCTCGACCACTCCGGCGTTGACGCTGCCGAGAGCGAGGTATTGGAGGCGGTCAAAGAGCGCGAACAGGCGACCGCACAGGTAGGCGGGATCGCGGGATCCGGGATTCAGGTTTTCAGTCATCGTGTTGTCTTCCGTTTGAGTGTTGTTGGTTTGTGAATTGGGAGAGCGGAGCAGGCAGGCCTTGATGAGGGCAAGGCGGGCGGGATTGATTTTCGGGTCGAACTTGTCACCGGGTTTTCGGAATTCGACGGTTTGCCGCTGGAGAGCTAGCACCAAAGCTGTGCTCGGCAGCGGCTGGCCTTGCATTGCGTCCGGATCACCGCGCATTGCGGCAAACAATGTTTCGGTCGCCACTTGTGGCGGCAGCCGCTTCCAATCAGGCGACTTCCCACTCTTTTTGGTAACGAGCGTGCTCATCAGTTCCCACAGACTGAATTCACACTTCGTGTTTTGGCCGGATGGCTCAACGATGCGAAGATCACGAAACCATCGCGCAATGTTTCCGCTAACGACTGGAACTGTGGATTCGATCCAATCGCGGACAACCAAGCGAGGACCATTGTCGCATACGGCCGCTGCAAAATAGTCGTTGGGATTGTCCACCGCATATCGGCCACCCCGTTCGACTGATTTCAGGAGGTTGGCGATTTCCTGAGGATTTGGCTCAGCGAGCAAATCGGTCGGATCGTAAACGTCCTCCTTGGTCCAATGCAGGTAGAACGTGCCATTAAATTCCAGCCGGTGGTCGCGACTCCGCTGAATCAAATCATCCAAAGCCGAGCGAAATTTTTCTTCGCCCTCCATGCTGATTGGGGCGTTAGCGGCCTGTTCCAGTCCGTAAGACTCGAAGGCCGGACATTGCTTATTAAAAGAGATAAGTTTCGTATCCTCGGTCAGCCCTTTAATGAAGCCAGTCGTGCGGCAGACCGGGCCAAACCTGCCCGTAGCCAAGCAGACCGCCTGCTCATTCTTTGCGACGGCGCGTTCACGTTCACACTGTTGTTGCCACCACGCGAAAAGCTCTGCCGACTTGAGCAATTCCACCCCATCAACCTGGAATGCCGCCTTCTCGCTCGGGTCGGCTTTCTTGGCAGTGAGTTTCGCGTGGAGGTCTTTCAACTGGTCAGCGTCGCGAAGGAAGGAAGCCACAAGTTGCAGTCTGGTTCGTTCTCCCGGACAATCCTTCGCCGCGTTCTCCAGCAGTTGAATGAAGTAGTCTTGATTAACCTTCCGCTTGGCCTGCTTCCCCTCGTCATCCGTGAGAAGAAGGCAACGATCCAGAGTGTCGCACAGAAAATATGAGCGCCCGTGACCCACGAAGTCCGGGTCAGACTTTGGGCGAACGACGCGCCTTGGTTTCGGTTTCTTCGCGTTGGGCTTGCCATCCTCAAACTGCGGAATTGGACCGCCAGCAAGTTTTCCCCGTGCATCGAGAGGGATAAGCCAGCGGATTCCAACCGGCTCGAAGTCTGGACTCTCGCCGAGATTCTTGCGCTCGGCATATGCGATGAGGGCTTGGAGCATCATGGAACACCTCCGAGTTGATTTTTCATTTCGTTCCAGCCCGGGACGCTGACCACACCGTCTTTGAGACGGGCCGGAAAGAAGGTGATGCGCGGGTCGGGCTTTTCCACCTTGCCGGGCGGTTGGTCTTTCGCCACGTCGAGATTGAACACGTCGTAAAGCATAAGGCCGAGATCGGTGTCGGGATTCAGGCCGGGGGCGACGCGCATGGCGGATTCGTCGGCGAGTTCAAAGTGTGCGGGGAATTCGCGGCAGCCGAAGCTGGGTTGGGTGAAACATTGTCCCTTTTCCGCGCGGCGCTGAAACATGGCGAGATACTTCACAAGTGTATCGTCGCCGTTGTCTTCATCGTCGGCGGGCTTGCGTCGCGGCAATCCCGCGAGCGGCGTCAGATGCAGGCTGGCTTCGATGACGTATTCCACGTCGCGAAGGGCGAGCGTGTTGCGCTGGGTGCGATCTTCATCGGCTAGCAGCGGCACGGCATTGCGCGGCGAGAGGCGGGACTTCACTTCGTTGCGCCGGAAGGCGAGGAAGCGGATCGGCTTCTTGACAGCGACGCGACGGATGCGCCAGCGGAATTGCGGTTTGTAGAGGATGGCTTCCAGCAGGCCGCGCGCGGCGCTGGGCGTGATGACGGGGTAGCTCACACGTTCCACTTTCATTTCAGGCCGGGTGAAACAGGCGAGATCGCCCCAGGTTTTTAGATGGATGGTCATGGTCAGTTTTTTCTGTTGGCTTGAATCCAGGCGACAGTGGACGATGATGCATGCATGAAAGCGATTACCATTCGAGAGTTGCACGAGCGGACTGAACAACTGGTCCAGGAAGCCGCGGCGCAGGATGGTTTCGTCATCACGGAGAACGGCGAGCCGCTGGCGGTGCTCGCCGCCGCGCGAAGGG
>Ga0209514_10000347_pt1 | contig 97705 bp, 65 predicted proteins | sample Subgrocontami58m_FD_187452 | JGI IMG/M metagenome (GOLD analysis project Ga0209514, IMG submission 187452) | Subsurface groundwater microbial communities from S. Glens Falls, New York, USA - GMW37 contaminated, 5.8 m (SPAdes) (version 3) | ecosystem: Environmental > Aquatic > Deep subsurface >... | reverse complement strand
CTCAATACGCTTGGGGCTGGAGATACGACCGGCGCGCATGGGGCCTCCTCGGTCAAACAGGTGCTACGTACTGTACAACATGGCAGCGTACGGGGCCACAGGCGTCGGGATAATGCCGTCGCTGCCACTGCAAGGCAAAGGGCTACAAGAGCATATCTATCCCAAACCGATACTCTTTCTAGCCATTTCTCCTACATGCATTACGCATTGCACACTATTAGCGCGGCTCCGAAATGGAGGACAATGCACCAGTAATACGGTGCAGTACTTACTTACGTGGAGGGCATCATGTTCAACAAGGTCATGGGATCAACGGCATGGCGCATTAGACTTGTGCTGACGGCGGCATTGCTTCTCGTTGCGCTGCCCGCGGTCGCCTTTGCGTCAAGAACCGACGCTCCATCTGCGGTAAGGGAAATCGCGTACTTGCCCGAACCAGGCGCAATGCAAACGGGCCTTGAGTTTGAACTCCGCTATGATGTCCTGACGTTGAAACATCAGGAGCACGACCAGGGCTTTGTCGGGCGCAAGATAGCCGACCTTCGGCATTTCTTCAAAGACTTGCACGACGGGCGACACGCCACTTTCCTGGTAGAATAGGCCCAAGTGTTCCGGCCAACTCACCCTCAGGTATGGCGGCAGTGCCCACGAGCAGTGCATCCAACCCCCTAAGACGGTCCCGTTATTTTGGTAGACCATAGAGGAAAAAGCAAAGGCCCCACAATGAAGTCGGGGCCTTTGCTTTTGGGCATTTCAAGATACGATGTGAAGTGCCGAGGGTGGGATTTGAACCCACACTCCCTTGCGGGAAGCGGATTTTAAGACCGCCGCGTCTGCCATTTCGCCACCCCGGCACGGAAGCTGAGGGAGAGGGCCTGGCTTGATACTAGCGATAGCCGTGCTGAGAATCAAGCGGAGCAGGCAACAGGAAGGGGTCATTCGGTTCTCCTATCACGATAGGAGAACCTTGGTGTGCCAAAATCCTTCGTCCCTCGTCATTGCTACGAAAATAGCTCCCTCCCTCCTTGTGGGGGAAGGGACAGAAGGCAAGCTATCTTCATCCTTGAGGGTGCCAGTGGCTACTGGCATGAATGATTCCGAGCATCTATGCAATCGGACGAGGAATCTCTCCTGCTTAGCAGGCTCAGCGGGAGCTTTTGCTGACGGCCCTCCATTGGAACTCCAGACCAGGAGAGATTCTGAACGAGTCCCGATGGTAATCGGGACTCGTTCAGAATGACAATATGCCCGCCCCAACAGTTGCTTCTCCCACAGACGCTGGGGGAGACCAAAGACCCAGGGCAATACGAAAGGGCGTCCCGACACGTCGGGACGCCCTTCAGGTGCTCACAAAAGAGCCAAGTTACAAGGCTACTCGTCGCCGCCGCGCTGTCGACGTGGGGGGGCCTGGACCGCGCCGGGGTTCAGGTAGCGGTCCGGGTTGGCCATGAACTTAGAGCGGCACTCAATGCTGTCAAAATAGTACCACTTGCCGTTGTGGAACCGGCGGGTACCGGCGGTGGGGTCTACTTCCTTGGCGCCAAAGGCCGTCGTGCCCGACTGCTCACGAAGCTTGGCCTCATCAACCTCTTTGCCGCAGACTGGGTCAATTGCCATGCGAATCACCTCTTTTTTGCTTTAGGAACTAGGGGCGTCATGACGACGCCCCTCATTGGACACATGCTATGCGGGGATGGCGACCACGGGTTCGCCCAGCATGACCTTGCCCGGCTGGTCCAAGAGCGCCCGTGCGATCCTGGCCCGGTGTTCATAGGTGGAACCCATGCGAAGGCTCCAGGCTGCGACGCGGCGATACCACAGGTGCAGGTTGAACTCCATCATAAAGCCGATGCCGCCGTGGATGGATTGGGAGCAGCGCACCAGGGCCTGCAAGCGCTCGTTGGAGAAGGACTTGGCCTGGGAGACCTCAACGCCGTGGGGCATGTTCTGGTCCATCTTCCACAGCGCCTCATAGGTAAGAAGCTGCGCGCCGTCCACCCACATAATCATGTCCGCGCAGGCGTGGGCCACGGACTGGAATGCGCCGATGGGGCGACCAAAGGCCACGCGGTTCTTGGCATACTCAATAGCCATTTCCGCATCCTTGCGGGCCGCGCCGACCATCATGGCGCACAGCAGGCCGACGCCCTGATCCAGCATGGCTTCCACAATGGGCCAGCCCTGGTTCGCCGCGCCGATCATGTTGTCCTTGGACACGCGCACGTTGTTGAAGCGCACTTCGCTCTGGCGGTCCTTTGCCGTGGTGACCAGAGGGATGTTGGTGACGCCGTTGCTCTTGGAGTCAACGAGGAACACAGACAGGCCCTTGCTGCCGGCGGAGGCGGGGGCAGTGCGGGCAACAACCAACACCTTGTCGGAAGCCTCAAAGTTGTCCACAAAGAGCTTCTTGCCAGTCAAGATGTAGTCATTGCCGCTGGCCCTGGCTTCCAGGTGGACGCCTTCGGGATAGTAATAGCGGGGATCAACCTCAATCAATGCCCAGGTCAGGATCATGTTGCCGTTGGCAACCTGGGGCAGCACCGCCTGCTTCAAGGCGGCGGAGCCATGCTTGGCGATGGTCAGGGCTACGGTCATGGTGCTGTGCATAGGCACGGGGGCCAGGTGGCGGCCAGCCTCTTCCATGATCAGGCCCAGATGGGTCATAGGGGCTCCGCCTCCGCCGTATTGCTCGGGCAAGGCAAGGCCCAGCCAGCCCAAATCCGCCAACTGCTTCCACAGCGCCGGCGGGTAGCCTACGGGGTCCTTCTCCATCTGGCGAACCAAGCTAGGAGGGCTTTCCTTCTCAAGGAATTCCCTCGCTAGGTTCTTAAGCATCTCCTCTTCTTCGGACAGCAGGATATCCAATCTGGGTTCCTTTCTAGTCGTTCAGACTGAGTGTTCTCACCGGTGAATTGGGTTGCCTGACAGGGGAATCCCCCCGAGTGCCGGTTGGGGGATTCCATCGTGGCAGAATGTTAGCCGCGCGGCATCCCCAGGCCGCGGCGGGCTACCTGGTCGCGCATGATCTGGGTGCTGCCGTGGTTGATACCAGACTGGAACGCACCCAGCAGGTTATGGGCGTACAACCCGCTTTGGATGTTGTTGGGCGAGGTATTCAGTAACTGGCCGTAAGCGCCCAGCATCTGCACGATGGACTCGGTGCTCTTGACGCCGTGCTCAGGGGCCCATACCTTCTCGGCAGAGCCTTCGTAAGTGAAGTCCCCGCCGCGTTCCACTATTGACATGCTGCGCAGCGTCATGAGGCGGCACACCTGGGCCTCGGCCCACAACTCAGCGATGCGCTCGCGGATGGCCTCGTTCTCCTTAATGTCGTAATCGCCCAGCTTGTTGTCCTTGGACCAGTTGATGATGTCTTCGTTACGGCGGACGCTCATGAGGTAACGGCCAGCGCCGACGCGGTCCAGGTTCAGGCCCATAGCGCCTACGTACCAGCCCATGTTCTTCTCGCCAAGCAAGGCGCTCTTGGGGACGCGCACGTCCTCAAAGAAGGTCTCGTTGGTGCGACGGGTGCCGTAGGTGGTGCCGGTCGGAGCTTTGGGGTCGTTTTGGATACTCCACAGCGGGCGAACGGTGATGCCCGGGGTGTCCATGGGGAAGATAAGGATAGAAATGCCGCGATGCTTGGGGGCGTCGGGGTCCGTACGGACCATCATGTAGATGTGGGTAGACATATGGGCGGAGGAGGTGAATATCTTCTGGCCGTTGACCACAAAGAAGTCGCCATCTTCAACGGCGCGGCACTGCAAAGAAGCCAGGTCTGCGCCGCCGGAAGGCTCGGTAAAGCCCAGAGCGAAGGAGTACTCACCTTTGATGAGCTTGGGAATGTAGTAGTTCTTCTGCTCGTCGGTGCCTGCGGCCATGATGGCAGGGGCGCCGCTCCCGCCGCCGCCAACGCCGATACCTACGCGGGAGAACTCCTCTTCCACGATGTACTGGGTCAGGCGGTCCTTGCCCTGCCCGCCATATTCCTTGGGCCAGGTAATGCCCAGCCAGCCCTTGTCGTCAATCTTCTTCCGAAGGGCGGTGGCTTGGGGGCCACGCACGCCGCGCTTCTGCTCTCCGCTCAGCGGGACCCAGCCCTCATCCATTTCCTCAATCACTTCATCGGTGACATTGCCAGCGATGAACTTGCGGACCTCCGCGCGGAGGGTTTCTTGTTCCTTTGACCAGCCAAAGTCCATAGCGCACCTCGCTCCCTGTGCTAGACGACTCCACCTCAGAGTTAGAACCTTTGCACTAAAGTAGGCTTTCCACACAGCCCACACCGCCGCTATTCTGCTACCCAATTTTCGCCCTGTCAAGGGGTTGTACGGTTCAGTGTCTTTCGGTGTTTTGGCTGGATACCGCATTCTGAAGAGCCCAGCGTCTACGGCATTAAGGTGACAATTGGACGTGGGCAGTCCCGATACATCGGGATGCCCCTACGGGACGGTTCTCCCACAGACGTGGGGAGCACCGCAGTACCCTGAGGCCGTGCAAGCGGAGTAAACTGTGGGTTGAGCAACAAAAAAGACAGGCATTGTGCCTGCCTCTGACCGCCTCACGTACTGGAGGCGACGGGCGGATTCGAACCGCCGAATAGGGGTTTTGCAGACCCCCGCCTTGGACCACTTGGCTACGTCGCCCGGAGAGCAAACTGATTGGTGCCGAGGAAGAGACTTGAACTCTTACGAGCCGAAGCTCACGGCCCCCTCAAGACCGCGTGTCTGCCAATTCCACCACCTCGGCGCTGTCCTGCGGAGGAGATTGTTGGCAGGGGCGCGAGGACTCGAACCCCGAACCTGCGGTTTTGGAGACCGCTGCTCTACCAGTTGAGCTACACCCCTACGTACACTCACCACCTCCCCTAGCCTACTGTAGCATCCACCTACCACCCCGTCAAGGCAAAAGAACTTGGCTGCAATGAGGAGTCCCCCTTCGCAGGGGCGCAGGGGACGCCACCGCACCCTAAAGGGTGCGGCTTGATGTCCGAATAGTCGGGATTCACGGGGCGGTACAGCATTCCGAAGCAAACAGAACCGCGCAGGTCTACTTCTTGACTACCGCTTCAGCAGGCTCTTCGGGACCGAGCAGCTCATTAAAGCCGGTCTCAATCTGACCACGTTCGTTTTTGTTGAACCAGGCAAAGAAGATGACGGTCATGAACACGAGGTAGTACATGGTCCCAGGAATCTTCATAATGAGGCCGGCAATCTGCTGGTCCTCCACAGGATTCATCCCCCAAATGGGCGGCACGTGGGCATACCAGGTATACAGAATGCTGGACGAGAAGGTTATGGCGGCACCAATAAAACCCATGGGCAGGGAGAGCACGAAGAGGTACAACATTTGCATGGGGTAGCTCGCCCGCGGGATCTCCGGCGATGGGCTGTACACGGGCCACCAGGAGATCACTCCTGCCGCCAAGAACATCAGGTGCTCGGCGACGTGGAAGCCGTGGACTTGAAGAGCCAGGTCGTAGAGCGCTGGGAAATGCCACACACCGATGACGGCGTTGAGCAGGAGAAAAGCAGCAATGGGATGGGTGATGACGCGCGCCGTTTTGACTACCCAGGTATTGCGGAACAGGGGACGCAGCAGCCAGCAAGGCACGCCCACCAGCAGCATGGGCGGCGCGACGAGCACCAGCAACAGGTGCTGCACCATGTGGGCGCTGAACAGATAAGAGTCGGCTAGTTCGTGCAGGGCGGAAGTCAGGGCAACGTATGTGACTACGACGCCGGCGGTGAACCAGACCACCTTCTTGGTTTCCACCTCCTGTGCCCACCCATATCGCCTTCGCAACGGGCCCACGCCCCACAGGTAAAGGCATTCCAGCAGGAACAAGCCCACGATGATATCTGGGTGAAAATGCCAGTAGAACCAGGGGAAAGACGCTCCTTGCCCGCTCATACCACGCCCCCAGCAGTCCTAAGTTTTGCGACCCGACCTTGCCATGAGCGTTGCGCCTACCAGGATTGTCAGCGCCAAGGCCAAGGCGCCAACCACCGCGAACGGCTCTTTCACCCCGCCGATCTCCTCTTGCATATCGGCAAGGGCCAGCAGGAACTCCCCAATGCCCACAATTAGTCCAATGGTCAGCAATACCACCACCACAGGCACCCAGAGAGCGGAAAATACACGGTCTTGCATAGGTTCACTTCCAGTTCTAGTACCTAGTTGCGAAAATCCCCGATACACCTGCTTAGCTGGAGACCGTTCGTGCTGAGTCGGTCGAAGCACGAACAGGGCCGCCCTTCTACAAGCTCAGGGCGAACGGATTACCTAACGGCTAATTGCGACACTTGGTACTAGCAGGGCGCTGAAATACACTTCCGCCATGCCCCCCGGCCCCTTCCAGTCAGGAAGGAGGATGAATTCCATATCTGAGGGGCTTCGCCCCTCAGCACTCCCTTTTTGCCGCAGTCCTAGGCAAAGAACACTCCAAACAGAGTCATCAGGGCGATCAGCACTGCCGAGGCAAGCAGCAGGCCGCCCACAAACAAGGCGGAAAACAGCTTGTGGTCAAACCGAAGGTGCATGAAGAACATAGCCACCAGGGCGAATTTCACCGCAGAGAGCGCCATGAGTAGTGCGATGAGAAACCCGCCGCCGGCAACCACGTACACTACGCCAACCTCTACGAGCGTTATTACCGAGAGGATAACAGCGATGGCGACATACTTCGCCGGCGTGGGATGACCCTGCTCATGTTTTTGCATAATGGCTGCCATAGAAGTCCTCCTTATCCGAGCCTTGCCCGGAAAGTACCTCAAAAGTCCTCTTCGGCCTGCCTCTTAGCCCCTTCGTCTTGGGGGGGGGTGTTTCTTCCCGATTCCATCGGGACAGACCCCCGGCGGGAACTCACGTTCCCTGCACCCATTCGCTTCACTCAGGCAGGCTCTTCCTGGGTTTTCGCGAAAGCCCCTACCCGACGATGTTGGGAGCTTCCACCAGATAGACGACGGTGAAGATCACGATCCAAACGATGTCCACAAAATGCCAGTACAGGCCGGCCAGCTCAATGTTCAGGTGCTGCTTGGGCGTAACCTTATTCCGCACCGCCTGCACCCAGAAGGACAACAGAATGACAACGCCGACGGCGACGTGGAGGCCGTGGAAACCGGTCAGCGTGAAGAAACTCGTTCCAAAAAGGTTGGTCTTCAGCGTGAGGCCGTGATGCACGAAGAATGAGAACTCAAAGAATTGGCCTCCCAGGAATATCGTGCCCAACAGCGCGGTGGCCAGCAGCCATATCTTGAGACCCCGAAGGTCTCCACGCTGGACAGCAGCCAGCGCCAGCACCATGGTCAAGCTGCTCATGAGCAGCACAAAGGCGCTCACCGAGGTGTAGGGGATGTTGAACACCTCGTGAGGGTACGGGCCGACCAGGCTTTTGCCGTGGTACAGCAGATAGGTGGCTACCAGCGAGCCAAAAAAGAGGCAGTCCGACCCAAGAAAGGCCCACATGAGGACCTTCCGGTTGTCCAGCCCGGTGGTGGTTTCCAAATGTTCCGCGTGCGCGCTTGCCGCTGCCATGAACTGTAAGCTCCTGTCGTTGCCGTGGTCTTGCCCTAAAAGTTCTTTCCGGCCTTGCCCCCTGTCCCCTCGCCTCCGGCGGGGGGAAGAAATAGTATCTTCCCGATTCCATCGGGACAGACCCCCGACAGGAAACGCAGTTTCCTGTACCTTCCTGACTTCTGAGGCAACGCTCGTTGCCGATTACTCTTCCGGGCCGGCAGGCTCAAAGGCCCAGCCATAAGCGCCGAAGAAAAGGACAATCAAGCCAACCACTCCGATACCGGCCGCTACAGGGGTATTGGTCCGGAATAGGGACATGCCCGCGCCCATGATGCCCAGTCCAGCCGCGGTGATGATGGGGAAATAGGATAGCCCGGGCAGGTGGATCGCGTGTGTATCTTCATGGCCTTGCCCGTGGCTTGCCTCTGCCGGGTGTGCACCGCCGCCACGGATGGGAACGGCCCGCCCATCGGGTCCTTCCGTGTATTTGCGATGCCAGAAATCGTCCCTGGCATGGACTTGAGGGATTTCCCGAAAGTTGTACAGCGGGGGTGGAGAAGGGATGCTCCACTCCAGAGTGCGGCCATCCCAGGGGTCTGCCGGCGCGTCCTGGGGCTTGCGCATGGTCGTTATCACGTTCCAGAGGAAGACCAGCATACCTATGGCAATGGAATAAGAGCCAAATGTGGAAACCAGGTTCCACAGATCCCAACCCATGTTGGCCTCATAGGTGTAGATACGCCGGGGCATGCCGTCCATTCCCAGCCAGTGCATTGGCCCAAACGCGATGTTCATGCCGATGAACATCAAGGCAAAGTGGAGCTTACCCAACCCGTCACTCAACGTCCGCCCCATGAACTTGGGGAACCAGTAGTAGACACCGGTGAACAGCCCGAAAATAGCGCCGCCGAACAGCACGTAGTGAATGTGTGCCACGATGTAGTAGGTGTCCTGCTGTTGCGCGTCCGATGGCGGTGACGCGTGAGAAACGCCGCTTAACCCGCCGACGATGAACAGGGCGATGAACCCGATGGCGAAGAGCATGGGAGTCTTGAACTCCAACGACCCTCCCCACATGGTGCTGATCCAGTTGAAAATCTTCACGCCGGTGGGCACAGCGATGAGCATCGTCGTAATAGCAAAGGTCGCGTTTGCTACGCTTCCCAGGCCGACGGTGAACATGTGATGGCTCCACACGCCCCAACCCATGACGCCGATAAACAAGCCGGAGAATACCACAACGGGATACCCGAAGAGCGGCTTCTTGGAGAACGTGGGCAACACTTCGGAAACAATGCCCATAGCAGGAAGGATCAAGATATAGACTTCGGGATGGCCGAACACCCAGAAGAGGTGCTGCCACAGGATGGGGTCTCCGCCGGCGGCAGGGTTGAAGAAGTTGGTCTGGAGGAAGCGGTCAAAACCCAACTCAATCAACGCGATGGTAATGACCGGCATTGCCGTGATCAGCAGCACCGACGTCACCAGGGTCATCCAGGTGAACACGGGCATACGCATAAGGGTCATGCCCGGGGCGCGCATGTTAAGAATGGTAACGACGAAGTTCAATGCGCCGGCCACGGAAGAGGTGCCCATTACCAGCAGGCCAAGGACATAGAAGTCCATGCCGCGACCCGGAGAGAACGTTGTTGTCGTCAAAGGCGCGTAAGCAAACCAGCCGTCGCCCGCGGCCCCGCCAAAGAACCATCCGGCGTTGAGCAGGAGGCCGCCAAAGAGGAATATCCAATAGCTAAGGGCATTTAGGCGGGGGAAGGCAACGTCGCGAGCGCCGATCTGCAAGGGGATCACCAGATTAAAAAAGGCAACGCCCATCGGCATGATCGCCAAGAAGATCATGGTCAGCGCATGCATAGTAAAGAGCTGATTGTAAAGCTCCGGGCTTACTACTGTGTTCCCAGGCCGCATCAACTGGGTCCGCAGCGTCAGCGCCTCAAGACCACCGATGAGGAAGAAGAAGATTGCGGTGCCGCCGTACAGCAAGCCTATGCGCTTGTGGTCTACGGTAACTATCCAACTCCAAAAGCCGGTGTAGGTTGTTGGCCGGCGCAAGAACCCAGGCAATGCGCCCGTTGCTGTAGCCATTAACTGCCTCCGTTGGTGCGGTTCACTGGGCCAAGAATGGCCCAGGCCCCTGCCACCAAGCTATTTCAGACTATTCAGATACGCTACCAAGGCATTGATATCCGCATCGCTCAACGCCATGCTGGGATTGTGGTACGCCCCAGCAAGCTCTTGCATACGGTTGCCGGGCTTCACCGTCTCGGGGTCCTTTAGCCATTTGCGTAGATTCTCGTCGGTGCGGTCAAGCAGGCCAGCAGCAAAGGTTGAGCGAGTCGCAAAGTGGGTCAAGTTCGGCGCAGGGAACTGGGGATTCCCTTTCAGGAATGAGGCCATCCGCGTTGCCTGGGCAGCCAGCGCATCCTGCCCGGTTGCCGTGTGGCACACCGTACAGCCTTTTATGCCAAAGACGCTGGACATTGGGACAGCGGCAGGCGTTTTTTGCCCTGCCACCCATAGGTCAAAGTCCGACTGGCTCTCGGCGATAACCCGAAACCGCATCTGGGCGTGGGCCAGCCCGCACAACTCAGCGCACTGGCCGTAGTACTCGCCGGGTTTGTCCGCCTGGAACCACATGCGGTTGGTACGCGTGGGGATAACGTCTGTTTTGCCCGCGAGCTTGGGAATCCAGAAGCTGTGGATCACGTCATCGGACTGCAGTTCAATGGCAACCGGCTTTCCCACGGGAACGTGCAACTCGTTCGCCGTGGTAATGCCGTACTGCGTGTAATCAAACTCCCACCACCACTGGTGTCCAACCACCTTCACCTCAACCCTTTCGCCCGGGGGAGGGTCAGCCTGGGCAAAAATAGTGGTCACGGTGGGTACTGCAATGACTGCGAGTATTACCACGGGGAGGATGGTCCAGCCGATTTCCAGAGGGGTGCTGCCGTGAGTCTGCTTGGGAAGGGGCTGGCCCGGCTTTCTCCGGTAGCGAAAGAGGGCAAGAACCAAGACACCCTCAACCACGACGAACACAACGGCTGCGGTCCAGAATATGAGTTTGAACAGGTCCAACTGCCGGCCGGCCACGGGACCGGCAGGATCAAAGGTGGACTGGCTGTGGGAAGGGAAGCAGCCGGTCAGGAGGACGGCGGCAAGGAAAAGGGACGCCAAAAGAAGCAACCGCCAGGGGATGCGCCAGTTGTAAGCGACCATGACGCCTCGGCTACAAATAAGATACTCAGGGGTACCAGCATAGTACAAACGCACCAATGCCAATAACGCCTCAAACGAGAGTCTATTTATAGCAGAAGCTACGAAGCGGCGTCAAGGGATTCTTGGTGCGTTCACACCAATTACGGGAAAATACCTTCACTCAAAATGCGCCATGAAGCCCCCTATGCTATAGTTGATTTGTTACCTGTTGAGTCATAGTTCCGGCGGGCCGGCCACGGGCGCACGACGCCTGCGTTTGCCGGTTGCAAAGACAATCCACTACGCGGGGCTGGCACAATCCATGATGGCGACTCCCAAAGAAATCAACCACCCCAAACAAATCAGCCGGCCCTTCCTCAGCCTCCTGATTGCCGCTGCTGTCGCCGTATTCATCCTCGTTACCATCGGCGGGACGGTGCGTGTGACGGGATCCGGCCTGGGTTGCCCGGACTGGCCGTTGTGCCACGGGCGCATCATACCGCCGTTCCAGTTCAATACCCTTGTGGAGTACACCCACCGACTGGCTGCCAGCCTGACCACGCCCCTTATCCTCATGGCAGGGGCCATAGGCTGGTGGCGCTACCGTGGTTATCCTCTTATCACCGTGCCGCTCACGGCTGCAATGGTGTTGCTGGGCGTAGAAGTCGTTCTTGGCGGCATCACTGTGCTGACCGAGTTGCCGCCGGCCATCGTGACCGTACACCTGGCTACTGCTGAGTCCATCTTTGCCCTACTGCTTGCCACGCTGGTGTGGTACTGGCAAGCCCCAGCGAAACAGTCGCAAATCACGCTTCAGACCGCTCTGAACTTGCGTGAGTGGGCGGCGTGGGGAGCGGCGAGCGTCATGGTCATCCTGCTTTCCGGCTCGTACATCGTGGGGCAAGGCGCGGGAACCGTGTGCGCCGGCTGGCCTTTCTGCGACGGCGGGATTTCCCCAAGGCTTTCCATCCAATGGCTGCACATGGCCCACCGAGTGCTGGCAGCCCTGGGAGGCCTCTTGGCCCTGTGGGTTGGCTTCAAGGCCATGCGCTCCAATGGGGCCTCGCCCGTTATCCGGTGGCTTGGCGCAAGCGTCATAGCACTGGCCGTAATCCAGACGCTGGTGGGAGCCGCCAATCCTTGGACGGGTTTCTCCCAGCTTGCGCGCATTGCCCACCTGAGTTTGGCCACGGCCTTGTGGGGGGCCAACGTGGTGCTGTTGGCGTCGGTATGGCGGCCTCAGGCCAAGGCCGGGGCAGGGGGCGCGGGCCTGTTCAGCCTCATCGCCGACTTCCTTGCCCTCACCAAGCCCCTCATCATCATGTTGCTGCTTGTGACCGCTCTTGGGGGCATGTTCCTGGCTGCCCAAGGGACGCCGCCCGCCTCCACTATATTCTTTGTGCTCTTCGGCGGGTCGCTGGGGGCCGGCGGGGCCAACGCCATCAATCATTTCCTGGACCGGGATATTGACCAGTCCATGTCCCGCACCCGGGTGCGCCCTATTCCGGGACAGCGCATCTCACCTACGATTGCCCTGCTGTTCGGCATCGTGCTCAACATCATCGCCTTTGCAGTGCTTGCCACGTGGGTCAACCTGCTCAGCGCAGTCCTCACCCTATGCGCCACCCTTTTCTATGTGTTCATCTACACCATGTGGCTCAAACGCACGACGGTACAGAACATCGTCATCGGCGGCGCAGCGGGGGCCTTCCCGCCCCTGGTGGGTTGGGCCGCGGTCACCGGCAGCCTGGCGTTGCCCGCCTGGTATCTCTTTGCCATCGTCTTTTTCTGGACGCCGCCCCACTTCTGGGCGCTGTCCATCATGATCCAGAACGACTACGCCAAGGCCAACATCCCCATGATGCCTGTGGTGCGTGGCGTGCCTGAGACCGCCAGGCAAATCCTGCTGCACAGCGTCATCCTGGTCACGCTGACCATTCTCTTTATTACCGTGCAACCCGTTGGCACACTGTACATTCTGGGCGCTGTCCTGCTAGGAGCCTACTTCCTGTACCTGGCATGGCGGCTGTTCCGCAATCCCGGCATCCCTGCGGCGCGACGCCTGTACCTCTTCTCCCTGCTGTACTTGACCTCCCTGTTCCTGCTGGCAATGCTGGGCGCTGTGTTCGGGATATGAGACACGCTGGTCTAAAGACGACCGCCGTTTCGTTGCTCCTTCTCCTGGCCTTACTCTTGCCGGCGTGCGGCGGCTCGCCCCCGAAGTTCCAGGGCACAGTCATTGAGCCGCCTATCCAGGCAACGCCCTTCCGACTGCAAGACCAGACGGGAGAGACCGTGTCCCTCTCCGATTTCTCCGGCAAAATCCTGGCCCTGACGTTCCTCTACACCAACTGCCCTGACGTTTGCCCGCTGACCACCGAGTCCCTGCGCAAGGTCTACGCCAGCCTTGGCGCCAAGGCGGCAAGGGTAGCCTTTGTGGCAATTACTGTGGACCCGACCAGGGACACGGTGCAGCAGATTTACAACTACTCCAAACAAAAGGACATGCTGGACAAATGGCATTTCCTCACCGGCAGCTATGATGAGCTATCGCCCGTGTGGCAAGGCTACTTTGTGGCGGCAGACCCCTACGTTGAAACCCAGGGCGGCGCGACGGATATGTTGAGCCAGGAAGTGCTGGCAGCGCAGGCGCAGCAAAGCAACCTGCAATCCTATCTTGTGGCACACCAGTCGCCGGTCTATCTGATAGACGGCAAAGGGCAAATCCGCGTGCTCCACTCCGACGTGACACTGGATGCGCAGCCGCTTATTGCGGACATACGGACGATGCTGCGTTGACCCCAAACGTGAGACAAACCGTGCTACTATGAGCGTGAGTAGGGAGGCTGACGTATGACGACTACAACGACACTGATCACCGCAGAACAACTCATGCAAATGCCAGAGAACGGCAAACGGCTTGAACTGGTGAAGGGAGAACTGGTAGACATGCCACCCGCCGGATACGCTTACGGTCGCGTCGCTTCCAGAATTGACCGTGGAATCGGTAACTACGTCGAACAGTATGACCTTGGCGAAGTGGTCATTTCAGAGGCTAGTTTTAGGATTGCCCAAAACCCAGACACCGTTCGTGTCCCTGACATTGCATTCCTGTGCAAAGAGCATGTGCCTCACGGCCCCGCGCCCCAAGGATTCATAGACCAAGCCCCTGACCTGGTAGTAGAAGTAGCGTCCCCTACTGATAGCGCTTCCTCTTTTCAAGCAAAGCTGGAGCAGTGGCTGGCTGCTGGAGTCCAATTAGTTTGGGTTGCCTACCCGAATACCAAATCAGTCGTCGTGTATAACGCCCAGCGTGAGGGAAAGCTGCTGCGCGCCGAAGACATGCTCACCGGCGATCCCGTCCTCCCCGGCTTCTCCTGCAAGGTCAGCGAGATTTTCAACTGAACCGGAACACCCGCACCGCGAAGATGGACGATAGCACGATCCATCCAACCAGAATCGCCAGCTCCGTGGGATAGTCCCAGAAGGGCTTGGCGTCCAACGCTACGCCCCGCATTGCAACCAGCAACGGCGATAGCGGCAGAAACTCCACCGCTTTCGCCAGCACGCCAGGCAAATTGGACGTGGGGAAAAACGTGCCTGAAAGGAACATCATGGGCATGGAGACGGCGTTGGCCATGCCGTCGGCAGCGCGCACATTGACGGCAAGCGCGCCAACGACAAACCCGATGTTCAAGAACACCACGTTGGCAATGACCACCAGCAGCAGCACGTGCAGGATGTTGCCGTAGACGTGGCCGTGGAAGAACATGACGCCCACCGCCATGATGATGAGGGCCTGCACCACCGACAGCACCAGGAACGCCATGATCTGCGAGGCGAAGAAGGTGCTCACCCTCAGCGGCGTTGCCAGCATCCTCTTGAGAATCTTCTGCTCCCGGTACAGCGCAATCGTCGCCGCCAGGCCGATGATGGAATAGGTCATGACCCCCATGCCCACAAAGCCGGGCAGCACGAAGTCAAAGTAGGTCAGTTTCTTGGCTTGCACGCCCTCTGGCTGGAGTTGGACGAGGGTGGGCGAGTGGGTAAGCTCGGTATTGGTGTCGTTTATGAACTGCTGGATGACGCCGACGATAATGGCCGAGGTCTCTGTGCTGCGGTCGTAGAGGAGAACGATGTTGGCGGGCCGGCCCGACGCTGCGCTGGCGACTTGGGCGGCTAAATCCGCAGGAATCACCAGCAAATACCCGGCGTTGCCGTTCTTCACGTCGTCGCGGGCCTTGGTTTCGTCTTCCCGCGCTTGTACATCAAAGGTCGGTACGTTGGAGAGGTTTTGGACCAGCGCCGTGGACAGAGAGTCCCCGGCGTGGTCCACCACCAGCAGATTGACGGTGGGCGCTTGGTCCAGCCGGAACAGCCCAAAGATGGTCACGAAGATCAATGGGAAGACGAGCGCCCAGAATAGGGCCTGCCTGTTCCGCGTGATCATCCTGAGGTTTGCAGCGAACAAGGAAAGAAGCATCGCAGTGTCCTAACTAGGTGGAAATACACGCCGGCGAATAAGCAAGGACGGGCTTGTGCAGGTTCTGCTTGCTTAGACGTAACCGCACCCTGAAGGGTGCGGCTTCTAGCCACCCCGTTCACGGGGCAGTACAGCCCGAAACAAACAGGACCTCCGCACAGACGCGCAGCCCACGCAACACCCGCCCCTCTCCTACCCTTTTGTACCTACCATCTTACCACTTCAGGTTCAGGCAGTCCCAGTCGTGGGGGCTGTCGCTTCCTCCTTAGAAGGCATCGTCGCAGCCAGCCCAAGGAACGCGCTGGCGAGACCCATCACCCCAGCAACCAGGAAGCCCAGATCAAAGCTGCCGGTAACGTCAAATACGAATGCGATGAACAGCGGCCCCACAAGGCTTGATGCGATCAGGAAGGGGCGGGTCGCTCCTTGAATGGCGCCGGCGTGGTCGCGGCCAAAGTAGTTGGCGAAGGCCATGGGCTGCAACACCTGGAACCCTCCGCCCAGCACGCTCAGCACTATCACGCTGACCACGTTCACGGGAAAGGGCAAGAGCAGGCAAAGAGAAGTCAAGGCGCGGGCGAAGAATCCCGCAGCCAGGCACCAGTTCATGGGAAAGTGGTCAACCGCCCAGCCCCAGACGAGGCGTGACATGGTAGAGGCGCCCAGCCGCGCGCTTACGACGTATCCAGCGGCTGTGACCGCCATACCTTCCTGCTGTGTGAGAAAGGGGACAAGGCTATAGACGGTGACGGTTGCAGAGAGGTTCACCAAGTTAAGGCCGATGATCAATATCCACATGGTCCTGGTGCGCATGGCCTCTTTGACAGTCCATGAGACGTCGGTGCCGGCGTAGCGACGTTTTTTTACCGGGTGGGCACCGGCGATAGGCCGCGTCCCATCAAGGTCGCCATCGGGTTTCAGGCCCAGGTCCTCAGGCTGCTTGCGCACCATGAGGAGCACAACTGGAATCGTCACGACGAGCACGAAGATGCCCAGGACCATCCAGGCACTTCGCCAGCCGTAGGAAGCAATAAGTATTCCAACAATCGGCGCCATGACCACGCCGCCAAGGGTGGTGCCCATGGAGGAAATGGCCATGGCCCGCCCCCGCAGCCTGGTGAACCACTTGGTGACGAGGACGGGGCCGGTGAACCCGCCCATCTCTGCCAGCCCTAGCGCGCCCACCAGTCCATAGAGGACCCAGAACTGCCATATCTCCTGGATCCGTGTCAGCAATATCAGCCCCAGCCCCGCAGCAATTGCCCCAAACAGCATCACCGGACGCGCGCCAAGGCGGTCAAGGACCTTCCCCAGGTATGGGGCGACGCCGGCGTTCGCCAGCGTCTGGGCCGTCAACGCGCCGGTCAGCATGGTAAGCGACCAGCCCATGTCTTCGGTCATGGCTTTGAAGAAGAGGGGTGTGACGAAGGTCCCTACCCCGGATGCAACGAACTCAGCTATGAAGATGGCGACGACAATGATCCACCCGTAAAAGAAGGGCACGCGCCATAGTCCCAACAACCGGATATTCGGGCGCTGGGGGGATGGGGGAGACGACGCCGAGTTTGCCGCTGCGGCTTCACCGGCCTTGTGTTCAGGATTGGGCTGAGACGATGAAAGCGACACGTTCACCCCTTGGCTCGGAGGTTCATCCCTGGAGCGAGACGTAGATGGACAAAGCGCACCCTTTGCGGCTTGCGGTACGTGAGCGATTATGGAGCGTGGGCATTGGGCCAGGCGCGGAAGTCGTTTTCCTCAACGCTGGCTTCAACGGGTGTCGGATAGCGTCTATCTACGGCGTCCAAGAATGGGGCAATTCTACCACTCAGAGGGGGAGAGTCAAGCAGGTGGGGCGACCAACAACACCACACCCTAAAGGGTGCGGCTTGATGTCCCGATTAGTCGGGATTCACAGGGAGGTACACCATCCCGAAGCAAGCGGAGACGGCTCATTAATCCCGTAGCTGGCGCCCGGTGATCGCCAGGAACACGTCTTCCAGGTTCGCGGGCACGACCTCTAGGTGGGTCAACTGGATGCCTCTGCCGTTGGCCCAGGACAGCAGGGCTTGCAGTGTGCGCACCGCATCGGCGGAGCGCAGGCGGCACACGCCGTCGGCGTCAAAGGCCACGCCCTTCACCGCGTCAAGGCCCGCCAGTGTGTCCTGAGGCAGCGGGCCGTTAGCCGTCGCCTTGACCTCGTAGGGAACGGGCAAGGCACGGACCAGGTTGTTCGGCGTGTCCAGAGCGATGATCTTGCCCCTGTCCATGATGGCCACCCGCTGGCACAGCAGTTGCGCCTCCTCCATGTAATGGGTGGTCAGGACAATGGTGCGGCCCTCGTGATGGATAGACTGGATGAAGTCCCACAGGTTGCGTCGCGCCTGGGGGTCCAAGCCCGTGGTCGGTTCGTCCAGAAACACCACCTCCGGGTCATTGACCAGGGCGGCGGCGATGGTGAACCGCTGCTTCTGCCCGCCGGAGAGCTTGCCCACCGTGGACTTAGCCTTGTCGGTCAGGCCAACTTTGGCCAGGAGGTCTCCTGGCGGCAGGTGCTTGGGATAGAAGCGCCCGAAGAGGTCAAGGATTTCGTTGAGGGTCAGGTACTCAAAGTAGGCGGAGGCCTGGAGCTGCACGCCGATGCGCTCCTTCAGCCGCTCACGCTCCTTGTGGGTGTCCAGGCCCATCACCAGCGTCCGGCCCGCTGTCGGCTCCTGGAGGCCCTCTATGATTTCCAGCGTGGTGGTCTTGCCTGCGCCGTTGGGGCCGAGGATGCCGAAGATTTCGCCCTGGTGTACCCCAAAGGAGACGCCGTTCACAGCGATGAAGTTGCCGAATCTCTTCACCAGGTTTTCTACTTCAATGGCTTCTGTCATAGCTCAACTGGCCTGCGTCCTGCTGTCTTCCTGTTGTACGATCCCCTGCTGGTGAGATGGAGGAGGACCCACGCACTTTTGTGGGGGCACGATTTGACTCAAGGAGGTATCCCGATAAGATCGGGAAGCTAACCCACCCACGTAGGAGCACGATATATCGTGCTACGAATCAGCATTTGTCTTATTCTAGTCCTGTAGCTAGAGAATTGGTATGGATTCTGTGCCGTGAGTTCTGTTTGCTTCGGGATGGTTATGATGTGTCCTGGCACTAAAGTGCCAGGTTCAGCCTGGGTTAACCCCCGACTTTAGTCGGGGCATTGAACGACACGCGAAAGCAAACAGAACCGCGCCGTGTCAACCCTTGAAAGGAGCAAGCACGTCCCGTGCAGCCCCGTAGTCCCGGCGACCGCTGCGCAGGATGGGCGGCACCAGGTAGATGGCGCGCAGGCCTTCCGCCAGGAACGCCCGCAGCAGCTCCTCGGCGATGTCTGCGCCCGGCCTACCCTGCTCCAGGTCTCGCCGGACCCACTCCGGCGGCTGGCCGAAGAGGATCCCGTCCTTTGCAGGAACCGGCAGGCCGTAGAAGATAGGCTTCGGAAAGGGACTGCCGGTCTGCCTTTGGTACGTATCATGGAACCGGCCGGCGACGACGACGTCCCAGAAGGTCTGGGACAGGAAGAAGTCTGCGCCGGACTCTACCTTACGGGCAGCACGGCGCGCCTCTTCATCCAGACCTTTGCTGAAGTCCACCACCGCGCCGACGCAGAAAGCGGTAGGGGCGCGCAGCTTGCCTCCTCGGAAGTCTTCGCCACGGTTCAAGCGCTGGATGTCGCGGATAAGCTCTGCCGGCTGGTAGTCGTTGACGCCCTTGACGGCTTCTCGTTCTTTTTCGGTGAAGCCATCGCCCTGGAGCACCACCACGTTTTCCAGGCCCAGCAACTGCGCTCCCAGCAGGTGGTTCTGGATAGCCAACCGGTTCATGTCCCGGCAGGCGAGGTTGAAGATGACGCCCTGACCAGCTATGCCACCCCCTGAAGGGGGTGGCTTCCTCTCCCCAAAAGGGGGCGGCTTGGCATCTCCGCCACGCGCCAGCAGGTGGGCGATGACGGTGGAGTCCACGCGCACGGACTTGCCGGGGCTGTAGGCAACGCACAGGAAGTCCGCGCCGATGTCCTTGGCCTGGGCGACCGTGGACAGGTCTGCGCCGCGCGGCGGTGAGAAGTCGCAGACGAAGACGGGGCGGTCACCAGCCAGGGAAAGTGTTTGGGTGACAGTGGTCATTCTGACCCCTCATTCCTTCGTTTCACTCAGGACAGGCTCTATATTGCATCCTCTACTCACCTTGTAGGATATGGTTGGCTAAAGGGATTCCGTTTGCTTGGGATATGCCCTGGCGCTAAAGTGCCAGGTTCAGATTCGGTAAACCCCCGACTTTAGTCGGGGGATTGAACAACACGCGAAAGCAATCAGAACCGATGAAGGCCCCACGTTGACAACCCTGGCGTTCGCCACGAAGATGGAGGACGTACCTCACTATCCCACGATGCCCTTTCTTTGGGCAAGGAGACACCATGAAAGCAGTGCAGATCACACAGACCGGCGGGCCGGAGGTCTTGAAGTACGTTGACGTGCCGGACCCAACGCTAGGCCCAGGCCAGGCCCTCATAGACGTGAAGTCCATCGGAGTGAACTTCATGGACATCTACAACCGCTCGGGCATGTACCGGGTGAACCTGCCGCTCATTCTTGGCGGAGAGGGCGCAGGCATTGTGGCGCAGGTAGGCGCGGGCGTTACGGACATCCGGGCGGGCGACCGCGTGGCGTGGGCCAGCGGCGGGTCGTCCTACGCGGAGAAGGTGGTGAACCAGGCGGACCGGCTGGTGAAGCTGCCGCCCAACGTGAGCTTTGACCTGGGGGCCACGGCCATGCTTCAGGGCATGACGGCCCACTACCTGAGCCATGACACCTACCCGCTGAAGCATGGCGACACCTGCCTTGTCCACGCCGCAGCGGGAGGCGTGGGCCAGATACTGGTGCAGCTCGCAAAGCTGCGGGGCGCAACGGTCATCGCAACGGTCTCCACAGAGGACAAGGCCAAGCTGGCGCGGGAGCTTGGCGCAGACCACGTTGTGCTGTACAGCAAGGTGGACTTTGCCGAGGAGGTGAAGCGTATCACCGGCGGCAAGGGCGTGGACGTGGTGTACGACTCCGTGGGCGCGACCACGTTTGACAAGGGCCTGGAAGCACTGAAGCCCAGGGGGTACATGGTGCTGTACGGCCAGTCCAGCGGCCTGCCCAACCCCGTCAGCCCACTGACGCTCCAGGCGAAGTCGCTGTTCTTCACGCGCCCCGGGCTGGGCCACTACACCGCCACGCGGGAGGACCTGGTACGCCGGGCTTCCGCCGTCTTCAGTCTCATCGCCGAGGGGAAGCTGAAGGTGCAGGTGTTCGGCAGGTATGCGCTGAAGGATGCGGCGGAGGCCCACCGCCAGATGGAGCACCGCGAGACGACGGGCAAGCTGCTACTGACGCCGTGACCTAACCCCCTCGCCCCCTTCCCGCGACGGGAAGGGGGATAATGCAGGGGCGCAGCATGCTGCGCCCCTACGGCACCGCTAAACAAGCTGAGGAACGCTATGTGGCGGGCGGCCTTGCAACGATGTACCAGCGTCAAGGCTTCGTTGTTTCTATGCTAAAATCTTAGGGAACGAGGGCAAGGATTTGCCCCGTCCCGAGGGTTTTCATAGAGGAGGAGCGCCATGAAGTGGATTGTTGCAGACCCAGAGCATCTTGGGGGCGCTCCGCGCGTTCGGGACACACGCATCTCTGTTTCCCTCCTGCTGGAATTCCTGGCTTCAGGCATGACCGTTCCTGAAATCGTCAAGGAATACCCCAGCCTGAGCGAAGAAGCTATCAAAGGCGCACTGGCTGAGCTGGCCCGCTCCAGTCTGCTGACGGTCCAATAAAGAAAAGAGACCAAAGGGTCTTTAGCTTGCGCAACAAGAAGAGTGCCTTACCGTTGAGGACTTTCTAATGTTGATGTTGCCAAAGAACGACAGGGAAGAAAGAGCCATCAGCAGGTTTCTGGACTACTACAACCAGACTAACGCGACATCATACGAAATTAGATGCTGGCTTGATAGAGAACCGCGCAGTAAGCACGACCCGCAAGAATCTATTCCAGACTGCCTTTGCGTAGACGCTACAAATGGAAACGAGATGATCATTGAATATACTATGTTGACGGGCGACCATGACCTCAGACTAGCTGAAGGGGCCGAGAAGTTCTTAGCCGATGTCAGAACCGCCGTAAAGTGCCAACTTCCCGGAGTATTCTTACTATACGACTGGAGGGTCAACGCGCTAAGGTTTACGTCTAATAATAGAGGCGAAAAAATTGCCGAACTGTGTCGTGAAATACTTGCAGTTGCGCCTGGACTGGCAGAGGGTCAGGAGGTCCTTCTATCTCAACCTTTCCCAGTGAAGCTGAGGAAAGAAGAAGCCTCCAAGGTGAAGGCTGATAGCGCTCTCATTTGGACTCCTCTTGAGGCTAATTCCAACAGTAGAAACCCGATTGACCAGCAACTTCTGAATGTCCTTGACGAAGGAAACAGAAAATTCGTGAGATATGACTACAAGGCAACAATCCTCCTAATTAACATTTGGGAAACTGGGTTAGATTACGAAGGTCTCAAAAGAATATTCCCCAGAGAAGTAACTCTAAAAGAATACCCCAATATTAAGCACATTTATCTATCTGAAGGCCTGCCGAACCCACTGATCTACCACCTGTACGCACATGAAAGAGAATTTCAATAGAACCTCCCAAGCACTACGTAATGGGTCTCTGTCCTCGGGACTTAACAGTCCGTCAGTAAGTATGGGAAGGGAGAGCCAGGAAAACTTTCCAGAAATGGTCTTTCAACCATCCTTAATGAATGGAGCGGCATGAATGCCATCACCTTGGGACAAGGTTACCAAATGCCTCTGACTACCGCTAAAACAATGCTCTGAAAGCAAGTCCTTGCCATTGCGTGGTTAGGCCTACCTGTAACTCCAGGATGTGCTGCATGGACATTACCTTTGAGAAGATTACCCTGTCCAACGGCCTGGACGTCATCTTCCACCAGGAGCGCTCGTTGCCGGTGGCGTCGGTGAACGTGTGGTACCATGTCGGCTCAAAGGACGAGGAGGCGGGCAAGACGGGGTTCGCCCACCTCTTTGAGCACATCATGTTTGAGGGGACGAAGCACCACAACGAGAGCCACTTCACGCCCCTGCAAAAAGTTGGCGCGGTGCTCAACGGCTCCACAACACCGGACCGCACCAACTACTGGGAGAACGTGCCCGCCAACTACCTGGAGCTTGCCCTGTGGCTGGAAGCGGACCGCATGGGCTTTCTGCTGGACGCTATGGACCAGAAGCGCTTTGACGTGCAGCGGGACGTGGTGAAGAACGAGCGCCGCCAGAGCTACGAGAACCGGCCCTACGGCATGGCCTCTCTCCGCCTGAACGAGGCCGCCTACCCTTCGCCGCACCCGTACCACTGGCCCACTATCGGCTACAACGAAGACCTGGACGCCGCCAAGCTGGACGACGTGCGCGCCTTTTTCCAACGGTACTACACGCCATCCAACGCCAGCCTGTCCATCGCCGGCGACATTGACCTGGAAGAAGCCAAAGACCTGGTGCAGCGCTACTTCGTCGACCTGCCGCCGGGCATACCGCCGGCACGCAACAAGCGCATGGACTCGCCGCTGCAAGGCAAGACCGACGTGACCATGTACGACAAGGTGCTGCTGCCCAGGGTGTACGTCACCTGGCCCACCGTCGCCCGCTTCACGCCGGACGAGGCCCCGCTGAGCCTGCTGTCCGACATCCTGTCCGAGGGTAAAAGCTCACGCCTGCACCGGGTGCTGGTGTACGAAAAGCGCATCGCCCAGAGCGTGGGCGTCTACCACGCCGGCGCGGAGCTTGCCGGGGCCATGCACCTGGAGATCACCGCCGCGCAGGGCCACACGCTGCAAGAGGTGGAAGCCGCCGCCTTGCGTGAGATTGAGCGCTTCCAGCGGGACGGCCCCACGCCCGAGGAGATTGAACGCGGGCGCAACCACATGGAGTGGCAGATGGCGCGGCAGCTCTCCATGATCGGCGGGTTCGGCGGCAGGGCCAACCGCCTCAACACCTTCAACGTTTTCCTGGGCGACCCCGGCCTGTCCAACCGCGACCTGGACCGCTACCTGGCGGTGCAGGCCGGGGATGTGCAGCGCGTCGCCCTGACGTACCTCAACGGCCGCCAGGTGCGCCTGGAGGTGCTGCCGGAGTCGCAGCGCACCAAGGCAACCACGGTGGTGGACCGCACAGTCCAGCCGCCGCCTGCCTCGGTCCACCCCTTCACCCCTCCCCTGCCCCAGCGACAGAAGCTATCCAACGGCCTGGAGGTGCTGCTGGTGGAGAAGCGCGGCGCGCCTCTGGTCTCCTTTGGCCTTGCGCTGCGCACCGGGGGCGTCGCCGACCCGCCGGACAAGCCGGGCCTGGCCGCCTTCACCGCCACCATGCTGCAGGAGGGTACGCCGACACGAACCAGCCAGCAGATCGCCGATCAGTTTGAGCAGATGGGGACGCAGCTTTCCATCAGCACGGGACGGGAGCAGACCCTCATCTTCACGGAGACGCTGGACAAGCACTGGGCAAAGGCGCTGGAGATCATCGCCGACGTGGTGCAGAACCCCACGTACCCGCAGCACGAGTTGGAGCGGGTGCAGCGGGAGCGGTTGACCAGCCTGCGCCGAATGAAGGACGACGCCTCGGCCATCGCCGGTCGCGTGGCCCCGGTGCTGCTGTACGGCCCGGCCAGCGCCTACGGCCATTCCGTCTTCGGGACCGAGGAGTCCTTGGCCGCTATCACCCGCAACGACCTTCTCGCCCACTTCAACGCCAGCTTCGGCCCGCAGCGGGCTACGCTGGTGGTGAGCGGGAACCTGACGATGAACGATGCGGTGCGCGTTGCCCAGGAGTATCTGGGCGACTGGGGAAGCACGGGCCTTACACCTGTCCCCACTAGGGTAGGGATCCCGGAGTTGCGCCCTGCTCCGCCTGCTACTGCGACCATCTACCTGGTGGACAAGCCCGCAGCAGCCCAGTCGGTTATTCGCGCGGGACACGTCACCATACCTCGCAGCCATCCGGACTACCTGCCCCTGCTGCTGATGAACCAGGTCTTGGGTGGGCAGTTCACCGCACGGCTGAACATGAACCTGCGCCAGAACAAGGGGTACAGCTACGGCTACAACTCCTTTGTGGAGTGGCGCACGCTGTCCTCGGCGCTCATGGCCGGTGGCAGCGTGCAGACCGAGGTCACGGCACCGTCGGTGACGGAGACGCTGAAGGAGTTCCGGGACATTAAAGGCGAACGGCCCATTGAGGACGACGAGTTCCAGTCCGCAAAGGACTCCCTGCTGCGCCAGTTGCCTGCTTCCTTTGAGACGCCGGGACAGATTGCCGAACAGCTCATCCGCCTGGTGGAGTTTGACCTGCCCGAAGACTACTTCCGCACCATCGCCGGCCGCATTGAGTCAGTAACGGTGGAGGACGCGCGCCGCGCCGCCCAGCGCTACCTGGACGCGGACCACCTGGCCATTGTTGTCGTGGGCGACAGGGCGCGCGTAGAGGGCGGCCTGCGGGAGCTTGGCCTGCCGGTGAATGTGGTGGATGGAGAGGGGAACGAGACGTGAGAAGTCTCGACGGATCGAACATCCAAGCGCCCTAAGGAGGTATGACCGCGTTCAGCAAACTATCAAAGGCTACGCCTGCATAGGGGGACATGGGGTGCGTGGGCTGGGATTAGGCATTCCATAGCTGAAATTGGACATATTGGACACGGTCAAGCGTGTTTTGGGGATTGCGGAATGGGCAGATGACGGGAATGCTTATTGTGGCTGGCACATAGCAATGTTTTCTTATGACATGTGCCAAATGTTAGCTGCCTTCAAGCGTCAACAATGCAGTTGGTGGTGGTTTTCAAGATTGCATTTGGACAGGCGCGGTGGATGACACTCCGCACCTCCCACTTTACGATTACCCTCTCCCTGGCACCCTTTCAGGAGCGAGGCCATAATTGGGGCTTCCAAAAGGACTACGTTTGTTCGCCACTGACCTTCTACCTCCATGCAAGACCGCAACTCTGAAGAATACTTTGCCCATTCCAGGAACGATGCGGGTCAGCGCCACCTTCTGGTAGACCACTTGACCAGCGTGGCAAACTTGGCCCAAGAATTCGCCGCACCCTTTGGCGGCGGGGATCTGGCCTACTACGCTGGCCTGTGGCACGACCTGGGGAAGTTCAACCCTGCCTTCAAGGACTACCTTCGCCGCTGCGAAGCCGATCCAAGGGCCAAAGGCACCGGTCCCGAACACAGCGGTACCGGTACTATCTGGGCCTACAATCGTTTGGGTGAAATAGCCCTCTTAGACCTAGGCCACCACGGCGGTCTGGCTGCCCAGCCTGATTTCCGCCGATACCTAGCCCAAAAAGCATATGACCCGACTGTGGCAAATGCCTTGAGGGTTGCTGCACAAGCAGGGGTAAACCTCATTCCCTCCCCACGGCCTGAAATGCCCTCTTATTACGTACAGGACAACTTAGCAAAAGAACTCTTCCTGCGAGTCCTCTTTTCCGCGCTGGTAGATGCTGACTACCTGGACACAGAGAGCCATTTCAACCCTGAACGCTCCCGAGCCCGGGGCGCAGACACTATCATATCCCAGCTTTGGGACCGGCTGGAACAGCACTACCGGCAGTTCAGCAATGCCACAGGCCCCGTTAACGACGTGCGTCGGGAAGTGTATCAGGCATGTCTTGCCGCTGCCGAGCAGCCTCCTGGACTCTTTCACCTCACCGTGCCTACCGGCGGCGGCAAGACCCTGGCCGGCATGGCCTTCGCACTCCGCCATGCCATGAAATACAATCAACGCAGGATAATCGTCGCCGTGCCCTTCATCTCCATCACGCAGCAGACGGCCCAGAGCTACCGCGAGGCCTTTCAAGATACTGACCCGGACCATCCCATCGTGCTAGAGCACCACAGCGGCACAGCCCCAAACCTGTCCGCCGCCGACGATGATTTCCATTCTGACGCAGTCTGGTCGCGTCTAGCTGCCGAAAACTGGGATGCCCCTATCGTCGTCACCACAACCGTGCAACTCTTTGAGAGTCTTTTTGCCAATCGTCCTAGCGCAACGCGCAAGCTCCACAACCTTGCTAAGAGCGTCATCATCCTGGACGAGGCACAAGCCTTGCCGCTCCATCTGTTGAAGCCCATCCTCAGCGCCTTGCGGGAGCTGTGTCAGCACTACGGCGCAACCGTTGTCCTCTCCACTGCTACCCAGCCGGCGTTCCAGGCCATACCTGAGTTCGCAGACTTGCACGCACGCGAGATCGTACCCGACTATCCACGTCATTTCGCGGCACTGTGCCGCGTGGAGTATGAGTGGCATACCGACACGCCCCTCGCCTGGTCTGAAGTGGCGGAAACTATGGCCGAGGGGAAACAAGCCCTGGCTATCGTCAACACCAAGAAAGACGCCATGTCCTTGCTGGACGCTCTAGAAACCCAGGGCGCTAAGAACCTCCTGCATTTATCCACGTACCTGTGTGGCGCGCATCGCATGTCCGTTATCAAGCAGGTTAAAGAGCGTCTTGCCAACAAACAGCCCTGCCTGCTGGTCTCCACCCAGGTAGTGGAGGCTGGCGTAGACCTGGACTTTCCCCTGGTGCTACGCGCCCTAGGCCCATTGGACTCCATCATCCAGGCGGCGGGTCGCTGCAACCGGGAGGGAAAGCTAGCGCAGGGGCGCGTCATCATCTTTCGGCCAGAAGGTGGAGGCCTGCCTACAGGGACATACCGCACAGCTACGGACATCACCTCGACAATGTTGAATGGCGGGCCTCTAGACCTACACGATCCTGGCATCTCGGAAACTTACTTTTGGCGTCTTCTATCGTTGTTTGAGAACGATCCTACAGGGCAGAAAATCCAAGAGTTCCGCCAGGCATTCAACTACCCAGAGGTGGCGGGCCTCTTCCGCATGATTGACGACGCCACTGAGACCGCCATTATCACCGGCTACGGCTCCGAAGAGGAACGGGCTGAGGTGAAGCGCCTTATCCAGCAGCTTCAGGGCGGAGGCAATCCGCGTATCCTGATGCGCAAGCTCCAGCCGTACACAGTGAACCTCTATCAAGGCCAAGTCGCCTCGGCTCCCCTTGCTCCTATCTTTGCCGGCGTGCATCAATGGCTGGGCGAGTATCACCCACTTCGTGGTATTGGCGGCGTCACCACACTGGACGCTGAGCGCCTGGTCTTCTAGCCCCTTAGGGCGACTGGTGATTCCCTCTTTCCTCCTTGCATCTTGCCGCACTAAAGTTCTATAGTTCCTCTTGCGGCACGATTTGTTCCCTACCTTGTACGGAAAACCTGTAGAAGGAGGCGCATCTATGCAAACTGCCCTGGCTCCGCCCTTGGTTTTGAAAGTCTGGGGACCTCTGGCCTGCTTCACCCACCCGGAGATGAAGGTGGAGCGCGTCACTTACCCGGTCATGACGCCCTCCGCCGCCCGGGGCGTGCTGGAAGCTATCTTCTGGAAGCCGGAGTTCACCTGGCGAGTCCAGGAAGTGCAGGTCTTGAAAGAAATCCGCTACTTCTCCATCCTGCGCAATGAGGTCAACTCCCGCGCCAGCGAGCGCACCGCCGCCCGCTGGCAGAGCGATGGCGAAGGCGGCTACGATGCGGCCTCGGACCGCGCGCAGCGCCACACCCTCGCCCTGCGGGATGTAGCCTATCTTATCAAGGCCCAAGTACAGGTGAAGGAAGGCGTTGCAGAAGACCCGGCGAAGTACCGCGACCAGTTCCGCCGACGGGCCACCGATGGTCGCTGCTTCGCCACGCCCTACCTGGGCTGTCGGGAGTTCTCCGCCGCCTTCGGTTTTCCTGATGGCTCTGAGAAGCCAATTGACCGCACGGAAGACCTGGGCCCCATGCTCCTGGACATCGCTTACGACGCTGACGACTCTGGCCGGGGCAAGCCCGTCTTCTTCAACGCGCGCTTGGAGAAGGGCGTGCTGTACGTTCCAGAGGCATTCGCGCAAGGAGGTATTTAGCTATGCTGCTGCAAAAGCTCAAGGAGTATTCCGAACGCTTGGCTTTGCCACCGCCTTTGTACAATCTTGCACCGGTGCGCTACATCGTGGAGCTTGCTCCCGACGGCCGTTTCCTGGGCCTGACCGACACCGCCGATGCCTCCAGCCGGGTCACCCGCCGGGGCCAGCCGAGGCTCGTTCCCCAGGTGCAACGCAGCTCCGGCATCAGGCCCTTGCTCCTGTCTGACAAGGCCGATTATGTGCTGGGGTATGCTGGCGACGGCGACAAGCCCGAGCGCGTTGCCGCCTGTCACGAGGCTTTCGTGGAGTTGACGGAGGCTTGCGCTGCATCGACAAAGGAGCCTTCTGTGGCTGCCGTCCTGCATTTTCTCCAAGCAAGCCCGATGGGGCAACTCACTGTGCCCCAGGGCTTTGATCCCAGCGGAACCATCACCTTTCGCGTGGACGGCGTCTTCCCTGTAGACCTGCCCTCCGTGCGGGCGTTCTGGGCATCCCGTAACGACCCCTCCTTAGCCGGCGCGCCGATTATGCAGTGCGTGGTCTGCGGCCAGCAGCGGCCTGTCCTGGAACGCCTCCAGGCTAAAATCAAAGGCGTTCCCGGCGGCCAGACCTCCGGCACGTCCATCATCTCCGCCAATGCTGAGGCCTTTGAGTCCTATGGTCTGGAGGCGTCGCTCATCGCGCCCACCTGCGCCGATTGCGCCGAGCGCTTCACCAAGGCCGCCAACGACTTGCTCGCCGGCCCCACCAGCGTCCTGCGACTCAACAACATGGCGTTCCTCTTCTGGACCAAAGAGGATGTCGGATTCAATATCGCTCCCATCCTAAGCGACCCGCAAAATGAGGACATAGATGCCCTCATTAACTCAGTGGGCGGCGACACGAAAAAGGCATTAGCCTCAACGCCTCAGACCACCGATGTGCAAGCCCACTTGGACTCTCCCCGTAGCGGCAAACCCATGCCTGATCTTGATGACACACCCTTCTACGCCACCGCCCTTTCTGGCAGCGGGGGCCGCGCCGTTGTCCGGGACTGGCTGGACACCACGGTCCGTGAGGTGAAAGAGAGCCTGGCCAAGTGGTTCATCGCCCAGCGCATCGTGGACATTAACGGGCAGCGGGAGCCGGTAGCTTACCTGAGCCACCGTGCCCTGGCCTTTGCCACCGTGCGGGAGGCCAAAGACCTGCCCGTCACCACGCCGCGCACCCTCTTGCGCTGCGCTCTCACCGGCGCGCCGTTGCCCATGGACATCCTCTACCAGGCCGTGCGCCGCAATCGCGCCGAGCGAGACGTCACTCGCCCCCGCGCAGCCCTTATCAAACTCGTGCTCATGACTCAACCGAATGTCACTTACAAGGAGCAAGATATGGTCACACTCCAAATGAATCATCCCGAGCCTGCGTATCAGTGGGGGCGAGCCTTCGCAGTAATTGAGCAAGCACAGCGAGCGCCTGCGAGGCCTGGCCAACAACGCGAGATTAACGCCAGCGTCGTAGACCGTTTTTATGGCACCGCATCTTCCACACCTGGTACGGTGTTTGGGCTTCTGATTAGAAATGCGCAAAACCACCTAGGGCGCATTCAAAGCACGAATCCTCGAGCTCATAACGCGATTCAAAGAAAACTTGAGGAGGTCTTATCCTTGATAAGTCCTCAAGACCTAGCGAAGCCCTTTACCTTGAAGGAGCAAGGGCTTTTTGCCCTTGGCTATTACCACCAGCGTGGCTACGATCGCGCCCAGGCCCGCGAGGCCGCAGAGCGTCGCCGACAAGGGTTGGCTGTTGACCCTGCGATCCCGGAAGCCCTGGATGAAAACGAGTCCTCCGAAGGTTAACCCCCTCCGTTATCCAAGCCAACAATGAGACAAGAAAGGAAGCTCACATGACCATCGTCACTGCCACCGTTGCTCATCTGGACGTGAACCGCCGCCACGATTTCATCCTTCTGTTTGATGTCGCTGACGGCAATCCCAATGGTGACCCCGACGCCGGCAACCTCCCGCGTCTTGACCCTGAGACCATGCATGGCCTCGTTACCGACGTCGCTATTAAGTGTAAGGTGCGTGATTTCGTTAATCTCGCCAGGGGCACAGAAGCAAACTACAAAATCTACGTCCTAAGCGGAGGGGAAGCCCTTAACACCAAACATCAACGGGCCTACACAGCCCTTGGGCTGAAGTCCACTGGAACAAGGCAGGCCGTAGACGAGGTGGACAAGGCGCGCGCCTGGATGTGCCAGAACTTCTACGATATCCGCTTCTTCGGCGCGGTGATGACCACAGGCGTCAACGCTGGGCAGGTGCGCGGCCCTATGCAGATCACCTTCGCGCGTTCGGTAGACCCCATTATCCCTCTAGACCTATCCATTACCCGAGTCGCCGTCACACGGGAAGAAGATACCAAGATTGCTGTATCCGAGGAAAGCGGTCAAGGCGGGGGTGGCAAACAGACAGAGATGGGCCGCAAAGCCATCGTTCCCTACGGCCTCTACCTGGCCCACGGCTTCTTCAACCCCAATTTCGCCCAGCGCACCGGCGCAACCAGCGAAGACCTGGGCATCTTCTGGCAGGCGCTCCAAATGATGTGGGACCTGGACCGCTCCTCCTCTCGGGGCATGATGGCTTGCCGGGGCCTGTACGTCTTCTCTCACGACAGCAATTTAGGTAACGCACCGGCGCACACCCTCTTTGAGCGGATCAGTGCGGAGAAGAAGCCTAGCGTTGAAGCGCCCCGCAAGTTCACCGACTACGAGGTAACGGTGAATTGGGGTGACGGCCATCCCGCCGGCGTGACGCTCACCCGCCTCGTGGGATAAGAACCTTGTTGCATCAACATCAATGAATGTCCCCTTCCCACTTTAGGGGAAGGGGACCACCGGGGATGAGGTGAAGGAGGCCCGACATGGAACAGCCCATAGACATTCCAGCGGAAGACCAGCAAGAAGAAGACGCAATCCCTATCTCGGCGCTGGAGCACTACAGCTACTGCCCCAGGCAGTGCACCCTGATCCACCGGGAGCAGACCTTTGACGAAAACATCTACACACTGCGAGGGCGGGCAGTCCACGAACGGGTGGACGAGCCGGAAGGGGCAACCGTCGCGGGAGTCCGTGTGGAACGCGCCTTGCCCCTGTGGTCCAGCGCCCTGGGCCTCATAGGCAAGGCTGATGTGGTGGAGTTTTACGGCGAAACCCCTTATCCGGTGGAGTACAAGCACGGCCCTGTCCGGCAAGGCAAGCACGCGGACCTCCAGGTCTGTGCGCAAGCCATGTGCCTGGAGGAGATGCTAGGCGTCCCTGTGCCGGAAGGCGCGGTCTACCACTTCTCGTCCCGCCAACGCAGGGAGGTGGTATTCACCCCAGAGTTGCGTCAGGGGGTGCGTCAGGCCATCGCCGGAATCCGCCGCATCCTGAGCACAGATGCACTACCTCCGGCCCCAGCCGACGCTCGTTGCAAGAACTGTTCACTCATAGACTCCTGTATGCCCTATGCCGTGGCCGACAAGGGCAAAGTCGCCGCCATCCAACGCCAGCTCTACGTCCCTATGAGGGAGGCAAGCCGTGGCCAATGAGTTGCTGAATACCCTTTACGTCACCACCCAGGGGTCCTACCTGCACATAGAGGGCGAGACCCTCAAGATAGAGGCTGAGGGCGACACCAAGCTCCGGGTGCCCGTCCACCACCTGGGCGCTGTTGTCTGCTTCGGGCGCGTCATGGTCTCCCCCGCTGCCATCGCCCAATGCTCTGAGGATGGCCGCGACCTGGTCTTCCTCAGCGAAAGTGGCCGCTTCCGTGCCCGCATGGTCGGCCCCACCACCGGCAACGTCCTTCTTCGCCTTGCCCAGCACCAGGCCTATCAGACGCCCGAACGAACCCTGGACATTGCCCGCAACATTGTCGCCGCCAAGGTGCAGAATAGCCGCCTTGTCCTTATGCGAGAAGCGCGTCAAACCAACGACCCTTTAACGGAACCCGCGCTGCGCGATGCTTCTGGCCGTCTGGCTGCCATTTTGGAAGCTTTACCCAAAGCTGCCGATCTGGACACCCTGCGTGGCTGTGAGGGCGAAGCGGCGGCTGCCTACTTCGGCGTCTTCCAACATTTGATCCGGGCCGAGGGCGACGCCTTTGTCTTTGATGGTCGCAACCGGCGCCCTCCCAGGGACCCCGTCAATGCGTTGCTCTCCTTCCTCTACGCTCTGGTACGGGTGGAGTGCCAGGCCGCCCTGGAAGGTGTTGGGCTGGATCCCCAGATCGGCTTTCTCCACGCCGTCCGGCCAGGCCGTCCTTCCCTTGCCCTGGACCTCATGGAAGAGCTGCGTCCCCTCATCGCCGACCGCCTCGCCCTCACGCTCATCAACCGCAAACAGATCACACCGAGCGACTTTGAACAGCGCCCTGGCGGCGGAGTCTTGCTGAACGACCAGGGCCGGCGCACCCTGCTGATCGCCTATCAGAAGCGCAAGGCGGAGGAGGTCTACCACCTGCTGGCTGCAAAAAACACGCCACTTGCACTTCTGCCCCACTTACAGGCGAGGCTTTTGGCCCGACACCTGCGGGGCGACCTGGAGCACTATCCGCCGTATCTAGGGAGGTAACCATGTGGGTCCTGGTCACCTACGATGTCTCCACGGATGACGCAGCCGGTCGCAGGCGTCTACGGCACGTCGCCAAGGTCTGTGAAAGCTACGGCCAGCGCGTCCAGAAATCCGTCTTTGAGTGCACCGTTACCGAGATGGTCTACGAGAAGTTGAAGGGCCGCCTCCTTCACATCGTAGACCTCAAGGAGGACAGCATCCGCTTTTACAAGATCCCTGAGGAGCGGGAGCGGCGTGTAGAGGAGTTTGGCGTTGGGCACGTCATTGACTTCAAAGGCCCCCTGGTGGTGTAGCGCTGACCCCATGCGATGGCCCGTTCAGCTTGCAGGTCTGCGTTCCAAGCTGGAAGGCCCGCCCAGGCAAGCGGGCGTTGGTCTTTCGGCAAGCTCCCCGGCAGGCTCTGCGAAGCATAGAGAAAGGAGGTACGCGGCGAACAGATACGGTTTCCCAAGCTAGGAGTTGCACCCCGCCTGAGTGCGGGGTGAGGATTGAAACTTCAAAGCCGCTCATCCAACCAAGCCACTCGCGGGCTGTTGCACCCCGCCTGAGTGCGGGGTGAGGATTGAAACATCTCCGCCTAACGGCTGGTCTCCAGTGCCGTCCGCGTTGCACCCCGCCTGAGTGCGGGGTGAGGATTGAAACTACTCTGATAGCGATGCACCTATTATACCTTCCGCAGGTTGCACCCCGCCTGAGTGCGGGGTGAGGATTGAAACGGCTTCCAGACTTTGGTTGTACCATCCTTGCGGGGTTGCACCCCGCCTGAGTGCGGGGTGAGGATTGAAACGTGTAGTGTGCTCCCAACGGACCAGCAAAGCTTGTCGTTGCACCCCGCCTGAGTGCGGGGTGAGGATTGAAACTACAGTGATAGCGATGCACCTATTATACCTTCCGCAGTTGCACCCCGCCTGAGTGCGGGGTGAGGATTGAAACGGCTGACATTGGGTGTCGGGACGCGGCGTCTGGGTGTTGCACCCCGCCTGAGTGCGGGGTGAGGATTGAAACTGCGGCGCATCCGGGTATCGCAGCCCGTACAGGAGTTGCACCCCGCCTGAGTGCGGGGTGAGGATTGAAACTCGGCGTCAAAAATACAAAAGCGCACGACAGCGGGAAGTTGCACCCCGCCTGAGTGCGGGGTGAGGATTGAAACAGGCCCTCCTCCAGGACGGCGACGCTGTGGGCGTTGTTGCACCCCGCCTGAGTGCGGGGTGAGGATTGAAACCAGATAAAGGCGCGTTTCTCTGCGTCCAGGCGCACCGTTGCACCCCGCCTGAGTGCGGGGTGAGGATTGAAACACGTAAAGACGCTAGGCCGCGTAGACGCCGAAGTGCAGTTGCACCCCGCCTGAGTGCGGGGTGAGGATTGAAACGGCCCCACACCCACAGGCTTGACCACTACCGCAGGATCGTTGCACCCCGCCTGAGTGCGGGGTGAGGATTGAAACTTGCTCAACCGCCACGTCTGGTTGATAGTCAGGTCGTTGCACCCCGCCTGAGTGCGGGGTGAGGATTGAAACAAGAATGGGGCCAGCCTGACGAAACTCGTATCAGGGGTTGCACCCCGCCTGAGTGCGGGGTGAGGATTGAAACCTTGCAGGCTTAGAGCCGCCTATGCGCTCGCTCTTGGGTTGCACCCCGCCTGAGTGCGGGGTGAGGATTGAAACTGGAACACGCCCCCCTCCACCAAGCCCACCTTGAGGTTGCACCCCGCCTGAGTGCGGGGTGAGGATTGAAACGAGTCTATGTGCTGAAGCAGCTCACCAGCACCAGCTAGTTGCACCCCGCCTGAGTGCGGGGTGAGGATTGAAACGGGCCCAACTTACGAGACATACTCCTCACCTACAACGTTGCACCCCGCCTGAGTGCGGGGTGAGGATTGAAACGGGTTGACGGCGACTACTTTGCCCGCAAAGCGAAGGTTGCACCCCGCCTGAGTGCGGGGTGAGGATTGAAACTCTGAATCCACAATCAGATTATCATGGACGGGTGTACGTTGCACCCCGCCTGAGTGCGGGGTGAGGATTGAAACCAGGATGATCGGACGCCTGAACAAAAGCGAACGCAGTTGCACCCCGCCTGAGTGCGGGGTGAGGATTGAAACAGTAGTCATGGACGTTTTCCTCACAGGTTGTAGGCAGTTGCACCCCGCCTGAGTGCGGGGTGAGGATTGAAACACCGAAGCAGTCCGTTGGCACGAAGCCGTACACACCGGTTGCACCCCGCCTGAGTGCGGGGTGAGGATTGAAACCCGCAGGTGGGCCATCACGTCGGCAACGACGGCGTCGGGTTGCACCCCGCCTGAGTGCGGGGTGAGGATTGAAACTTTTGCCAAGTCGCACATCCGTTGTGGTCGCAGGTTGCACCCCGCCTGAGTGCGGGGTGAGGATTGAAACCCGAGACGGTGAATCGCTGGGGGCAGCGGTACATTGGTTGCACCCCGCCTGAGTGCGGGGTGAGGATTGAAACGTTGACTGATCGTACCCACTCTTTGAGCATGTCGGCCGTTGCACCCCGCCTGAGTGCGGGGTGAGGATTGAAACCCTGTGGACAAGTTCCTGGAATTGGTGGATGGCGGAGTTGCACCCCGCCTGAGTGCGGGGTGAGGATTGAAACGCTGAAACCCACTTCCAGTCCAAGACCAGCAAGTTAGTTGCACCCCGCCTGAGTGCGGGGTGAGGATTGAAACAAGCTGACATTGGGAGTCGGGACGCGGCGTCTGGGGTTGCACCCCGCCTGAGTGCGGGGTGAGGATTGAAACCCTGTGGACAAGTTCCTGGAATTGGTGGATGGCGGAGTTGCACCCCGCCTGAGTGCGGGGTGAGGATTGAAACACAGCACCGGCCAAGCGCATCGGCAAGCCGTTAGGCGTTGCACCCCGCCTGAGTGCGGGGTGAGGATTGAAACTACCGCACGGCGCTGAAAGAGGCAATGGCATGACCGTTGCACCCCGCCTGAGTGCGGGGTGAGGATTGAAACACCTATGGCCGTTGGATTGCCCTGGGATACCAGGTGGTTGCACCCCGCCTGAGTGCGGGGTGAGGATTGAAACGCCGTGACACCGAGAGGCGAGGCGCTGACGCTGGGTTGCACCCCGCCTGAGTGCGGGGTGAGGATTGAAACGTCCAGTGCGGGCACGTTGGGCCAGGTCATACCCGTGTTGCACCCCGCCTGAGTGCGGGGTGAGGATTGAAACGGCTTTAGGTTTCTCCAATGCTCTAGGGTATCGGCGTTGCACCCCGCCTGAGTGCGGGGTGAGGATTGAAACTGGAGCATCTGCGCGTGTGTCTCAACGTATGCTGGTTGCACCCCGCCTGAGTGCGGGGTGAGGATTGAAACCTATCCCTAACCTATACGTAACAGACGGTTGCAACCGTTGCACCCCGCCTGAGTGCGGGGTGAGGATTGAAACGCTACGCCGTCAGTCGCCCAACGGACTGGTTGGTGGTTGCACCCCGCCTGAGTGCGGGGTGAGGATTGAAACCAAGGATACCTGCTTGATGGTGGTTTGCCATGACTAGTTGCACCCCGCCTGAGTGCGGGGTGAGGATTGAAACCAGAGGGTGGAGCCGTTGTAGTAGGGATTGGGCCGTTGCACCCCGCCTGAGTGCGGGGTGAGGATTGAAACTGCCAAGCAATGTCGCCGTTCTTCCGTAGCTTGAGTTGCACCCCGCCTGAGTGCGGGGTGAGGATTGAAATAATTGCGGCCAGGACGCCACGCGCCACGTCCAAGCCGTTGCACCCCGCCTGAGTGCGGGGTGAGGATTGAAACAACTGGCAGCCGTCGCCGTACATCATCAGGATGTGGTTGCACCCCGCCTGAGTGCGGGGTGAGGATTGAAACTTCCCGACGCTGAGATTGTTGGTTACATTGAGCGCGTTGCACCCCGCCTGAGTGCGGGGTGAGGATTGAAACGGGTGCAGAGGAACATCTTGACAGTCCGTTTCCGGTTGCACCCCGCCTGAGTGCGGGGTGAGGATTGAAACACCTCACGAATGAGGCCGGGCTGGGCGCTCGGATCTGTTGCACCCGCTCCAAACAGAGTCGGCAATGAAATAGTGGGACGATCTTTGGCTTCGCTTCTGCACTGAGTAGGGGCATCCCAACCTGTCGGGATGCCCCTACGGACCTCTATCCCTTCGCGGGTGATGGCTCCGCTGGTTTGACCACGTCCACCAGGAACAGGTGATAGCCGGTGGCGCCGTTGGGCAGGCTATCTGCAACTTTGGCAATCTGGGGCTGGCCTTTGCCATCCTCAGCGCGCACCTTCAACACCTTGAGACCTTCCTCCGTGGGCGTCCAGTCCGCGGTCCACAACACCCAGGTGTAGGGCGACAGCGCCGGTTTGACCTCGGCCGACTGCCACGTCTCCCCATCGTCGGTGCTGAACTCCACCTTGCTGACGCCCCGGTCGCTGGCGAAGGCGATGCCCCCCACCGGCGTTACTTCGCCCTGGGACAGCCTTCCCCCCGGCGTCGGCACGTCCATGCGGGACATGGTGTTGTGCGAGGAGGAGTCCGCCCAACCGCGCTCTTGCCAGTAGCCGCGGAAGTCTTCCTTCACCGGCTCAATCTTCGTCAGCCACTTCACATTCTCCATGCCCCACAGGCCCGGCACGATGATGCGCGCAGGGAAGCCGTGGCCGTAGGGCAGCGGCTCGCCGTTCATCATGTAGGCGACGATGGTCTGGTCGCGCATGGCGATGTACAGCGGGAAGCTGTCCACATAGCCGTCGTCGGCGTGAAAGGCGAGGCGCGCCGTATCGGGATGGAGCTGCGCGCGTTCCAGCAGCGCGTGCAGCGGGACCCCACGCCACAGGGCGTTGCTGATGAGCGGCCCGCCGACCTCGTTGCTGATGCACTCCAGCGTCACGTACTCCTCAATCCAGGGCAAGGCTTGCAGCTCTTCATAGGTCAAGGAGAAGGGGTTGCCCACCTCGCCGCTGACCTCCAGCTTCCACGTAGCGGCGTCCACGCGAGGGTTGACGATGTTTTTGGAGACCTCGTAGAACTCGTCGTTGGGCGTGATCTCCAGCGGCAGGACTCCTGTGTTGCGAAAGACGCGGGAGGGCGAGAGGGCCGAGACGCTCCGCGCAATGTTGACCACCGAATAGCCGCCCACGGCAAGCAGCACGCCGAAGAAGCCCGCCCGCTGCAGCAGCGCGCGACGGCCGGTGCTGGCGGGAGCCGTGCGATCTACCATCGCCAGGGCGTACAGGTTAGTGAGGGTGACGCCGAACAGCAGCGTGGGGAGCACCGTCGCCGCCAGATAGCCGCCTGCACCGGAGGCCACCTTTGCGCCGAACAGCCCGCCGCCGAAGAGGGGGGTCAAGATGCCCGCCAGCGCCAGGGACAGCGCCATGCCCCAGAGCAAACCTTCCAGCCAGGGGGTGAGGCTGGACATGGGCAAGCGACGGGCGAAGCGAGCGTACAGCACGCCCAGGCCGCCGCCGGTCAGCACCTGGCCGAGGAGCAACGCGGAGAACAGCAGGGGCTTGGCCCCCACCTGGAGGTTGCGCAGGACGAAGTCAAACAAGGCCGGGGGCGTCAGCTTGATGAGCCAGTCCGCCATAAGCTCGGGTAGCACCATAGCATCCAGGGCAAAGCGCAGGGCCGCCATAAGGCCGGACATCATCAGGCCAGCGCCCATGCCCATCCATAGCGCCGCCGGCCAGGAGACCTGGGCCGGGGCTGGAATCGCCGCCGTCATCGTCGTCGGTTCAGTCTGCGCCTGTTCCACGTCGCCCTCCTCAGCAAGTGGCCTTTAATGTAACATACGACATAAGAAGGTGGCTGGTTCTGATACCCACAGTACCGCACCCTAATGGGTGCGGCTTCACGGATAAACAACAAGCCATACCCTTTAGGGCATGTGATGGGTTCCATACAAAAGCATGGGCATTCTTTACATAGTCGCTACCCCGATAGGCAACCTGGAAGATGTGTCCCTCAGGGCGCTACGCATCCTCAAAGAGGTCGGCGTCATCGCCGCGGAAGACACGCGCACGACGCACAAGCTGCTCCAACGGTACGACATCCACACGCCGCTGGTCAGCTACTTTGCGGGCAACCAGGCGGAACGCATCCCGGAGCTGGTGGAGCGTCTGGAGCGTGAGGACATCGCGCTGGCATCTGAAGCGGGCGTGCCAGGCATCCGCGACCCAGGGCTGGAGCTGGTGAACGCGGCGCTGGAAGCAGGCTACAACGTCGTGCCCATCCCAGGGCCATCCGCCATTACCACTGCCCTATCCGTGTCTGGCATGCAAGGCGACGAGTTCCTGTTCCTGGGCTTCCTGCCATCCAAGAAGACGGAGCGCCGCAAGCTGCTGGAAGAGGTGTCCCTGGAGACGCGGACGCTGGTGCTGTTTGAGTCGCCGCACCGCGTGGTGGAGTCGCTGAAGGACATGGCGGGCGCGCTGGGGCCGACGCGCCGCGTGGCCGTGTGCCGGGAGCTGACCAAGCTGCACGAGGAGGTCTTTCGCGGAACGCTCTCCGACGCCCAGGAGCATTTCGCCGAGCCGAGGGGCGAGTTCACGCTGGTGATAGAGGGCACACGCGATCTGGAGGAGCGGGAGCCCGCGCAGGTGGAGGACATCCTTGCGGACATGCGGCTGCTGAAGAAGGCCCGCGCGCCGATTAAAGAGGTGATGGCGCAGATGGCGAAGGTGTACGGCCTGAGCCGGCGGCAAGCCTACAAGATGTGGCTGGAAGTGGAGTAAGACACATGCTACAACCCGTTGGCCCCGTGCTGGTGAACGACCTTTTCCCCGAGGAGCGCCAGGCCCTGTTGGACATGCTGCGCTCATTGCCTGCAAGCCGCTGGCAAGCGCCCACAGTATGCCCCGGCTGGTCGGTCAAAGACATCGCCCAGCACCTCCTGGGGGACGATATTGGCACACTGTCCAGGGAGCGCGACAACTATGCGCTTCCTTCATCCAAGAGGCTGGACAACGCAGATTGGTCACACCTCGTTCTGTATCTAAATGGCCTAAACGAGGAATGGGTGTCGGCGACGCGGCGCATCAGCCCTTCCCTGCTGTGTGAGTTGCTGGAGCTTATGGGCCGTCTGCTGCACCAGCATTTCTCGTCCCTGGACCTGATGGCGATGGGCGGCTCGGTGAGCTGGGCCGGACCGGGGCCAGCACCCATCTGGCTGGACGTGGCCCGGGAGTACACCGAGCGGTGGGTGCACCAACAGCAGATCCGGGACGCCCTGCGCAAGCCCGGCTTGCGGGAGGCCCGCTACCTGGAGCCGCTGCTCGATACGCTGCTCCGTGCCCTGCCCTACACCTTTCAGGACGTTCGGGCCAAAGCAGGCGCGGCGCTGCACGTGCAAATCTCAGGGGATAGGAACTTCCATTACTCCCTGGTCAGAGGGGATTCGACATGGACGCTGTATAAGGGCCAGCCGGGATCACCGGCGGCCACGGTGACGATGCACTACCGCACGGCGTGGCGGCTACTGACCAAGGGAATCGGCAAGGAAGAGGCGGCGGAAAAGACACACGTTCGGGGCGATAAGGCGCTTGGCCTCAAGGTGCTGGACGCTGTGGCGATTATTGGGTAGATATGGTTCTACTGCATGTGGCCCAGGGCTTCCACAGCATCAGCCTACAAACTGTGGCTGGAAATGGCGTAGAGAATTAGGCTTTAGTCGCCGCAGGCACGGGCAATTCTACCTCTACCTCCCCCACAGCCGTGAAGGCGGCCTTGGCATACTCCAGTATTTCCAGGTCATCAGCATTGCCGTCTTCCAGTTGCAGTTCCAGATACTCCTTCGCCATGCGCAAGGCGTCTTCCGCCGTATCGCCCTGGGTAGCCCAATCTGGAAAGCCTTGAGAAGCCCGGGCAGTTGGTTTGCTATTTCAAAGCTATTGTTCCGAAGCTGGGAGCATTTGAAGCAGTGGCGATTGTTCAGTGTTTCCCTGGTTCAGGACACTAGCTCCCCAGAAACTGCCGTAGCGCCTGGTTGAATACCCTTGGCTGCTCTAGGGGAGACAGATGGCCTGCCTGGGGAATCGTCACCAGCTTGGCCCTTTTGATTCTCTCCGCCATTAGATGGGACTCTGGTGGCGGAGTGACTCCGTCCTGGTCGCCGACCAGGATGAGCGTGGGACAGGTTATCTTTGCTAGAGTGTCCATAGAGTCCGGTCTTGCCGCCAAGCCTCTAAGGTCGCCCACCCAGCCGTTGACAGGCGTGCTGGTCATCATGGCCTGCACCGACTGTACCAGAGCAGGGTTCTGCTGGCTGGCTGGAGCCAGCATCCGAGGGGTGAGCGCCTTGGCCGTGCCGGCCGTACCTTCCCGTAGCACGGTCTGCGCCGTTGCCTCCCGTCCCTGTTTGGCTTCAGAAGAGTCGGGCTGCGGGCGGGTATCGGCCAGGACGAGTGATCTCACACTGTCGGGGTATTTGCGGTAGAAGGCGAAGGCCGCGTAGCCGCCCATGGAGAAGCCAACCAGAGTCACCTGGCGGAGGCGCAGGTGGTTCAGAAGGCCCTTCAGGTCGTCCGCCAGAAGGTCCATGGTGTACGTGCCGGGGATATCCTGGGAAGCCCCGTGTCCGCGAAGGTCCGGGGCGATGCACCGGTAGTGCTGGGACAGCGATGTCAACTGGGCCTTCCACATGGACTTATTCAGCGGGAAGCCGTGGACAAAAAGGACTGCATCTCCCTTTCCGCGATCGTTGTAGGTGATGGTGACGCCGTTGATGGTAGCCTTAGCCATTGTGGCCCTCCTCAGGCGGATGAAATGGGGTGAACCCTCGCGGTTGAAAGGAGAGAGGCAGCGCCGAGAGCGTAGCCTGCTGCCTCAACACGTTGTGTTGGCCAACAGGGTTGCCGTAATTATACCAGGTGCTGCAGTAGGTCCTCGCTCGTGGCAAACATAAAGAGCCAACTCTGGATCTGAGCCGAAGGGCTTCTGGCATTGGGTGTTGGGTTGTAGCTAGTGTCTCGTGTCTTCTTAATGGCCTGAATAAGTCCGGGCCGCCATTATCCCCCTGTTTTCTCACCTGCTGCCAGCCCATGCATACCGGAACCCGTATGGTCTCAGGCGGCCTGTAGCGACTTGGCATTGCCCACCGGCTGCCAAACCCTACCTGAAGCATCTATGCTAGAATACACCAACATCCTTCCGAAAGGCCTCTCTATCGTGTCTGAAAAGGTCTTTGTTTGCGCCGCATGGCCCTACACCAACGGGCAGCTCCACCTCGGCCATCTGGCAGGCTGCTATATGGCGGCGGACATCTTCGCCCGCTACCACCGGCTGAAGGGCGACCGCGTGCTCATGGTGTCGGGCAGCGACCAGCACGGCACGCCCGTCACCCTGCGCGCCGAGGAGGAGGGCGTGTCGCCTCAGGCCATCGTGGACCGCTTCCGGGCGTCGCAGCTAGCGGTGTGGGACAAGCTGGGCATCAGCTTTGACATCTACACCTCAACGGGCACAGAGAACCATCGCCAGACGACCCAGGAGATGTTCCTGGACTTGCTGGGCAAAGGCTTGATCTACAAGGCCGCCATGACGCAGCCCTACGACGAGCAGGCCGGGCGCTTCCTACCTGACCGCTATGTGGAGGGCACGTGCCCCTTTTGCGGCAACCTCAAGGCCCGTGGCGATCAGTGCGACAACTGCGGCAAGCCCATGGATCCACTGGAGCTGAAAAACCCGCGCAGCCGGCTCAGCGGCACTGTGCCCGTCGCCAGAGAGACGGAGCACTTCTTTCTGAAGCTCAGCGCACTGGAGCAACCGCTGCTGCAATGGGTGCGGCAGCAGACCCACTGGCGGCCCAACGTCCTCAACTTCACGACCCGCTACCTGGAGGAGGGCCTGCACGATCGGGCCATCACTCGCGACCTGACCTGGGGCATCCCTATTCCCCTGCCCGGCTACGACGACAAGCGCATCTACGTCTGGTTTGAGGCGTGCATCGGCTATCTGTCCGCCGCCAAGGAGTGGGCGCAGCGGCAGGGCACGCCCAACGCCTGGAAGGAGTTCTGGCAGGACCCATCGTGCAAGTCGTACTACTTTCTCGGCAAGGACAACATCCCCTTCCACACCATCATCTGGCCGGGCATGTTGATGGGCTACGGCCACGGCCTGAACCTGCCCTACGACGTTGCCGCCAACGAGTACATGAACCTGGGCGGCGGCAAGTTCTCCAAGAGCGAGCACCGCGCCGTGTGGGTACCCGACTACCTGGAGCGGTACGACCCCGATCCGCTGCGCTACTACATCGCCGCCAACATGCCGGAGACCAGCGACACCGAGTTCTCCTGGGCCGAGTTCGTCCGCCGCAACAACGACGAGCTGGTCGCCACCTTCGGAAACCTGGCGCACCGCGTGCTGTCGTTTATCAACAAGAATTTCGGCGCAAAGGTCCCGCAGCCAGGGGCGCTGACCAGCGAAGATGAGGCGTTGCTGCGGAAGATTGACGAGGCTATGTTGGCAGCAGGCCGGGAGCTTTCCGCCTGCCGCTTCCGCGAGGCCTTGCGCGTGATTATGGCCCTGGGTCAGGAGTCCAACCGCTACCTGGACGGCCAGGCCCCCTGGCGGACGCGCCGCGACAACCCGGAACGCGCCGCCACCAGCCTGTACGTGACCATGTGCGCCATCGCCGCGCTGAAAACGCTGTTTGCCCCCTTCGTGCCCTTCAGTGCACAGAAGCTGCACGCCTACCTGGGCTTCAGCGGCGACCTTGCCTCGGCTGGCTGGACGGCCCAGCGTCCGACGCCCGGCGCGCCCCTGCCGGAGCCGCAGCCGCTGTTCACCAAGCTGGACGACTCGGTGGTGGAGGCGGAGGAGTCCCGACAAGTCGGGACTGGCGGGGGATCGTGACCTAACCCCCTTCCCGCTGCGGGAAGGGAAACAACAAAACAAGCAAACGTTCCGTGAACCAGACCAAACCAACACTAGAGCAAATCTACGCGCCCATCCAGGCAGAACTCGCCCTGGTGGAGACACGCCTGCGCGGTCTGGCGGGCCAGGCCGATCCGGTCATGAAGCCGCTGGTGGAGCATATCGCGTCCGGCGGGGGCAAGCGCATGAGGCCCGCCATCACGCTGCTGGCCTCCCGCTTTCACGCCAACGATGGCACACAGGCCGTGACTATGGGCGCTGCGGTGGAGCTGCTGCATGCCGCGTCGCTGGTACACGACGACTCGGTGGACAACGCATCGGTGCGACGCGGCCTCGCTACCATCAGCAGCCTGTGGGGCGATGGCGTCGCGGTGCTGCTGGGCGACTACCTGTTCGCAACCTCCGCCGTCTTCGTCTGCGAAACGGGGAACGTTCGCGTGATCCAGCGCTTTGCCCAGACCATCCAGGAGCTTGCCACGGGCGAGCTGATGGAATCATTTGGGGCATTCAAGTGGGATCGTGGTATGGAGGACTACACGGCCCGCATCTACAACAAGACCGCGTCCCTGTTCCGCACGGCCGCCGAGTGCGGGGCCATCCTCAGCGGCGCGCCGGAGCCGACGGTGCAGGCCTTTGTGGAGTATGGCAAGGCGCTGGGCATGGCCTTCCAGATTGTGGACGACATCCTGGACTTTGAGGGCACCGAGGCGGAGCTAGGCAAGCCCGCAGGCCACGACCTGCTGCAAGGCACGCTGACCCTGCCCGCCATGATACTGCTTGAGCGTTTCCCCGACGACAACCCCGTGGTGAAGCTGTTCCAGCGTCAGGACATGGAGGCGAACCGACAGCGGGCAATAGATATGGTGCGCAACTCCGAGATCATCTACGACAGCTACGCCGTTGCCCGCCGCTACCTGGACGACGCCGCCCGCGCCATCAGCGCCCTGCCGGACACCACAGAGCGCCGCTCGCTGCTGGACCTGCTGGAGTACGCAACGGAGAGACGGGTGTAAGATCGGGCTACCCATCTTGCAAATACGAGGCCATCTCCAAATGAGCACTACAAATAGCAATATCAACATAGCACAAAGCATCAAACAAATCAGGCAATGGCTTGGCCAGGTCAACGACTTCGCTTGGGACATGTTTACTAATCCAAATAATATTGATGAAGAAGAGAAAGCATTAGCACGTGAACGGATGAATGACACATGGCGAATGACTATTAGTCTTTGCGAGCAACTTCAACTAAGCTCTCTCTTGAATATCACCAAGTCAGAAGTTGCAAAATATGTTAACAATCCCTGGAAAAGCAAGTGGGCGGAGAAAGCCGCTGAACCCTATCTCATTTGGCCTTCGCGACTTGAAAGGATCATCCACATAATTGAATGCCTGTTCATTGCAGAGATTGAAGGATTCAAAACAAACATTCAAAGAGATTTAGTTCAAGTTCTTCATTCTTCAGAGGGGTACATAACAAGCAATATTTTTCAGAATCTTCCTTCCTGTGAAGATGATATCCATAGGCGGATTGAGGCAATGCTTAGGTGCTGTTATGATAACGTACTCACCAAACCACCCATACCTAGACAAATCAAGAATTTCATGGCAGATACAGGCATACCTTACACGAAGAGCCTTATTGAATATAAATTCATAGAAAGTCAAGGAGACGCAAAGATAGTTGTAGGTCAGATACTGTCCGATGTGGGAGGATATGATTCCCCTGACTATGACAACCTGATTTTTGTCATCTACGAGACAGCACGCTTTGTGTCTGAGCAGGATTGGAACTCTGCCATAAAGAGTAGCAATCACAATATACCTGTGCAAGTTGTCCTCCTCAAAGGGCTACCTGCAACTCAAAGTAAAGGGGCAAACGCCAAAAGCCGACGGCGACCCGACAGGCCTAATTTGACAAGTGAGCCAGACGAGGACACGGAAGAATTAGTATAGCCATCAGCACCCACGGGAAAGTCTTGTGTTCCAGCCTCAAACACCTTTGGCTCTGCACGCGCTGGAAGTGGCCGTCACGGCTGACCAGGGTAAGGTCGTAGGCCAAAGCGATGGCGGCAATCCACAGATTAGCTTGCCTCCCACGCTACCTCACCACCCACCAGCACAGCGACCGCCCGCACGGACAGCAAAGCCTCTGCCTCTGCCTGCGCAATGTCCCGGTCCAGCAGCGCCAGGTCTGCCGTGTCCCCAGCCCGTATGCCCGTATGCCCGTATGCCCGTATGCCCCCATATATCGCAATCGCTTGCTCCAGAGACACAGCCTGCTCCGGGTGCAACGCCAGCCCGCCTGCGTCGCGGCGGGTAAGCGCGGCGCAGACGCCCTGCCAGGGGTTGGGCGAGGCAACGGGGGCGTCGGAGCCTGCCAGGAGAGGCACGCCGGCATCCAGCATTGAGCGCAGGGGGTAGAGCCAGGGCAGCATCTCAGGAGGCACGGTGGCCCGGTAGCGAGCGCCGCTCTCGTAGAGGAAGGCAGGGTTGGCACAGACGACGACGCCTGCGGCTTTCAAGGCTGCCTGGACAGCAGGGGTGGCCTCGGAGCAGTGCTCCAGGCGGTCGGGCGCGGGCACAAACCCAGGACTTAAGTCCTGGGTTTGAGTTTGAGATTCCCGTAGCACCCGCAGCACTGCCAGAATCGCCTCTTCTTCAACGGCGTGGATGGCAACGGGGAACCCCATTCGGTGCGCCTCCGCAATAAGCTCGCGCAGCTCCGCCTCCGAGGGGTGCAGGCCGCCGGTGGTGAGCGTGAGCATAATCTTGGCGTGGCCCAGACGCAGCATGTCGCCGCCAGTTCCCGTTCGTCCTTGGACAAGCTCAGGGCGAACGGGAACGACGCTCCCGTAGCCAAGGCCAGCATCAACAAACTCTCGCAGGTGGCGGACGCCGGGCATCAGCGTGATGCGCTGCCTGATGAGGCCCTCGCTCTGGTACTGGCGCAGCGCCTGGTAACGGGCGAGGTCGTTCTCCGGCGTTGCGTCGGTGATAGCCGTGACGCCCCAGCCAAGCAAGTTGCCGCTGGCCTGGGCGACTGCGTCACGGATCGCCTGGGCGTCGCTCTCTCCGCCTATGCGCTGGGACAACCAGCCGCCCATTTCGTACAGGAGGCCCGTGGGCACGCCGTCGCCGTCACGCTCAATGACGCCCTCCACGGGGTCAGGCGTGTCCGGGCCGATGCCAGCGTGTGCCAGGCCCAGGCTGTTCAGCACGCTGGCATGGCCGGAGCGGTGGTCCAGGCGCACGGGATGGCTTGTCGTAACGGCGTCCAGGTCGTGGCGCGTAGGATGACGGCCCTCGGCCAGGTAGAACTCGTCATAGCTTCGGGCGCGCACCCACTGGCCGGCGGGCGTGGCGTTGGCGCGCTGGCGCAGCAGGCGCTGGACGCCGGCGATGGACTTGGCCGACGACGGCCCACAGTCCACCTGGCGCAGGCTGGCGGCGTAGGCGAGGAAGTGGAAGTGGGCGTCGTGCAGGCCGGACAGCAGCGTCGCGCCGCCGCAATCTATGACCCGGTCTGCGGCAACGGCGGGCGTTTCAGCATCGGGGCCAACCCAGGCGATCCGTCCATCGCGCACAAGGACGGCGTATTCGCCACTCCGTCCAAGGAGATGCGCCTTTCGGAAGAGTATGGTGGGAAGGCCAGTCATGCCGCCATTGTAGCACTGAGGTTGGTTTGACACGGGTGGTATCATGGGATTCCGTGCGAAAAGGAGCGTGACATGGCACAACAGCGGACTCTCGGTTGGGAAGAGATTGCCGACTATTTTGACGGGCGTCAGGGCGACGAAGGCGACCTATGGCACCGGGGGCTCATCAACCCGGCGCTGCTCCACGTGCTTGGCGACCTGCGCGGCCTGCGGGTGCTGGACGTGGCCTGCGGCAACGGCGCACTGGCCCGGCAGCTTGCCCGCAAGGGGGCGAAGGTGACCGGCGTAGACCTGGCGCCCACCCTGGTGGAACGCGCCCGCCGGCGGGAACAGGCCACGCCTCAAGGGGTGCGGTATCAGGTATCGGACGCAGGAAACCTAGGCGTCTTCCAGGCAGGCAGCTTTGACATCGTCGTGTGCAACATGGGGGTGCTGGACATGACGGACGACACGGCGCTGCTGGCCTTCAAGGAGGCGGCCCGCGTGCTCACGGCCAAGGGGCGCTACGTTATTTGCACGCAGCACCCCTGCTTTGAGGGCAACGATACCGCCGCCTGGGTGGTGGAGAAGATAGGCCGGACGACGACGGTGTGGCGCAAGGTGGCGAAGTACCGCCAGCACTACGAGATCGTGAACAACTGGCGCGTGACGCCCGAGCAGTTCCTGCAGACGGTGAGCTACCACCGGCCCCTGTCGTGGTTCGTCGCCGGACTTCGCCAGGCGGGGCTTGCGGTGACGGCGTTTGAGGAGAACGAGCCGACGGAGGAGTTTCTCCTGGGGGACAGCGAAGGGGCCTGGATTCAGCAGATACCGCTGCACTGCGTCATAGAGGCGCGGAAGCTGGCGGGCCTTTGACCTAACCCCCTAGCCCCCTTCCCTAAAGGGAAGGGGGAAGAATTGTATCTTCCCGATTCCATCGGGACAGACCTCCAGCGTCCCGACGGGTCGGGACTGCACCCTGTTACCTAACGTTTTCAGCAACAGGACACTAGTGCGCTCCACCGCGCTGGCGGGCCACCAGGGCGGTCAGGGCGTCCAGCGTCGTATCCATCTCTGCTTCGGTGGTATTCAGCCCAAGAGTAAGGCGCAGACTACCCCATATCTGGTCGTCCGCCAGGCCCATCGCCGATAGGACGTGGGAAGGCTCCGGCGAGCCGGCAGAGCAGGCGCTGCCCGTGGAGGCGGCGAACCCCCGCTTTGCCAGGGCAATGATCAGCGCCTCGCCGTCCACGCCGTACATGCTCACGTTGATGTTGTTGGGCAGCCTGTGTGTAGGATGGCCGTTCAGCTTCACCCCCTTGATGCGCTCAAAAACGCCCACCAGGAACCGCTCCCTGAGCCGGAGGCAGTGCTGCGACGCCGCATCCCGCTCCTGGGCAGCCAGGGCCAGCGCGACGCCTGTGCCCACGATGCCCGGCACGTTCTCGGTGCCGCTGCGCCGGTTCTGCTCTTGCCCGCCGCCGTGGAGCAACGGCTCAAAGGGCGTGCCCCAGCGAGCGTAGAGCACGCCGCATCCCTTCGGCCCGCCGAACTTGTGGGCCGAAAGGCTCAGCAGGTCTACGCCCAGCCGGTCAACGTTGAGGTCCAGGAACCCAGCGGCCTGCACGGCGTCGGTATGCACGATAATTGGATGCCCTACCCGTTTGGCGCAGGCCCGCACCGCCTTGGCGATCTCCGCGATGGGCTGCACCGAGCCGACCTCGTTGTTGGCGTACATGACGCTGACAAGGACGGTGCGTTCGGTGACAGCGCGGGCAACGTCGGCGGCGCTGACCAACCCGTGCTGGTCAACCGGCAGATACGTGACCGCATACCCCTGGCGCTCCATTGACTCGCACGCCCTGAGTACGGCGTGGTGCTCCGCGCGCGTGGTCACGATGTGGTCCCCCCACTGGCGCATGGCCTGCGCCACGCCTTTGATGGCGGCGTTGTCCGATTCCGTGCCGCCGCTGGTAAAAAGCACCTCGCTCTCCTTGCAGCCCAGCACCCCGGCCACCTGGCCTCTGGCCTTGGCGACGGCGTCGTGCCCTTGCTCCGCCAGTGGGTAGATGGCGGACGGGTTGCCGAAACGTTCGGAGAAGTAGGGCAGCATGGCCTCTAGCGCCTCGCGGCGAAGGGGCGTGGTTGCGGCGTGGTCAAGGTAGATGCACGGCTGGGCCTGCATGGTCGTCCTCCGGGACAAGGTGCTAAGATTCGTCAAGACAATACACCCAGTTCCTTTTGCTTGCTAGTGGGAATAGCGCGCCTTGAATCCCGACGAGCCGGGGCTTGACGCCGTAGCCATTATGGTCATCAACAAAACACGTATGCTTTTGTGGATAAGCGCTCGCCCTCATCCTCACTTTCCTGATGAAGGGGGAAGGGATTATTTTCTTTCCCTTTGGGGGCCCAGGGTGATGCCTTGCCCACGACCGCATCAAGTTGAATGGTTGCTGACCACAAGTGAAGGGGCAGGGAGCAAAGGCCGGGGGATTCGATTTGGCCAATTTTTGAGGCATTTTTCAGATTGAGTTTGTATCTATGCTTCGTTTTCTTTTTTTGAGAAAACGAATCACGGAAAGGGAGGCAAAGGCGGAAGGAGGACTGGTGAGGATGTTGGTTGTTAAGGTGACGCAAGTACAGGATAGCGGCGCGGCGAGGGATGGGGAAGAGGCAGGTGGCAGAGGGGAGAAGCTTGGTTTGAATCTGTGGGATGCGCCATGCTGAAACAAACGGGACACACGACTATAATTGGCGCAATCTCGCAAGAAAAGGAGCAGGCTATGCCAACCATAGACGTGCTGCTACAGGGGATGTCGGTGAACACGGACCAGGCGCGGCTGGGCCTGGCGACCATCGCGCTGATACGGGGGCGCACCAACATCCTGGTGGACGTGGCGCACTTTGGGCGTCGCGCCCTGCTGGACGAAGCGCTGGCCTCGCGCGGCCTCTCCCGCGACGACATCCACACGGTGATCCTGACCCACGCCCACTGGGACCACGCGCAGAACGTGGACCTGTTCCCTAAGGCGCGGTTTCTCATTCACCCCAAGGAGCTGGAGTACACCCGCGCGCCGCTGAAGAACGACCTGGCCACGCCCGCCTACTTTGAAGCCACGATGCACGGCCTGCGCATGGAGTTCGCCACGGAGGGCATGGAGGTGGAGCCTGGCGTGCGCATCATAGAGACGCCGGGGCACAGCCGTGGGCACATCAGCGTGGTAGTGGACACGCCGGAAGGCCGCGCCGTCATCGCCGCCGACGCCTTCCCGGACGCCTATACGGTCATCAGGGGCAAGCCCTACATCATCAACTGGAGCGAGGCGGAGGCCCAGGCCAGCGTGAAGAAGATCCTGGCCCTTGGAGGTACGATCTACGCCGGGCACGACCGCCCCTTCCGCATCGGCGACAAGGGGGAGACCCACTACCTCACCAGCGTGGCGGCGCTGAAAGTGATGGCGCACCTGGGGCCGGACGAGACGCGCATGGTAGTGACCGTGGCCTTGGAGTAGGCTGAGGGACACCCTCAGACTCCCGGCAGAGGGGCAAAGCCCCTCTGCACTCCTCAACCTATTGCAGCCGCACCGTGCTGCTCTTCCGCGTGGTAGGAGGAGCGCACCAGCGGGCCGGCGGCCACGTGCTTGAAGCCCATGCGGAGGCCGGCGTCTCGCAGCGCGGCGAACTCCTCCGGCGTGTAGAAGCGGTCAATAGCGATATGCTTCTTAGTCGGACGAAGATACTGACCGATGGTCAGCAGGTCAATGTCCACGGCGCGCAGGTCGCGCATGGTGTCCAGCACCTCGTCAAACGTTTCGCCCAGGCCCACCATCATGCCGGACTTGGTGACCATGCCGGCGTCCAGCTCCTTCACCCGCCTTAGCAGCTCCAGCGAGTAGTCGTAGTCGCCCTTGGCGCGCACCGAGGGGAACACGCGCCGCACGGTCTCTATGTTGTGGTTCAGCACGTCGGGCTTAGCCTTTACCATACCGCGTAGTCCCAAGCCCTTGAAGTCCGGGATGAGCACTTCCACCTTGCAACCTGGGACACGCTCGCGGATTTTCAGCACGCACTGGGCGAAGATGAAGGCCCCGCCGTCCGGCAGGTCGTCCCTGTTCACGGAGGTAATGACGCAGTAGCGGAGACCGAGGCGCTCCACCGTCTGCGACAGGCGCTCCGGCTCCTCCAAGTCCAAGCCCAAGGGCTTGCCCGAGGTCATGGCGCAGTAGCGGCACGCCCGGGTGCAAACATCGCCCAGCACCATAAACGTGGCGCTGCGCTGCTCCCAGCACTCGCCGATGTTGGGGCAGCGGGCTTCCTCGCATACGGTGTGCAGCGTTTCCTGCCGCAGCAGGTTCCGCACCTGGATGAAGGTCTCGCCGCCTGGTGCACGCACCTTGAACCACTCCGGCAACCGTGGGCGGACATCTCCACTGGCCTGCGTTGTAGGCTCCTCAGTCATGGGTGCTCCAACCGTGTTTTGACCGCTTCATCATACATCACGCATCCCGTGCAAGCGACGGGGGAGTCCTTGTGCAAAGGGACGTGGGCACGATATATCGTGCCCCTACTACGCGGGCAGGGAACGTGGGCGTGGAAACCGCGCCCGTTCCACGTGTGCGACAGGTGATCCTCGTAGGGGTATCTTTCGGCTGAAGGACTGCCCACGTCCCAGATGGGCGGCAAACGGGTGCGTTGGGCATTGCCAGGAGACGGGCGTCCCGATACATCGAGACGCCCGTACAAAACGCTTCCGCCGCAAAACGCAGACAGTCCCGACTCGTCGGGACTGTCTGCGTTGATCTGATCTACCTGTCAGGACCTAGCGGCGGTCCCTCTTCTTCTTGGCCGGCGGGTCGTCTTCGTCGTCAGCATTATCGCGGGTGGAACTGGCGGGCGCCGCGGGCACGGTTGTCGTATCGCCGCTCGTGCCAGTCACCGCTTCCTTGACGGCCTCAGCCTGGGTCACGGCCGCCGTGACCTCCTGGGTTGCCTGGGCCACTTTTTCCTCTTGGGTCGGCGCAGGCGTATTGGTCGGGTGCCTGTCCGGTGCGTTCACACCGGCGTCGGTTGCCTGACCGTTGGACGTACCGGTAGACCCACCGCTGCCCTGGTCGTTGCTCCCGCTGGAGCCGCCAGAACCCGCGTCGCCGCCGGTGGAATCGCCGGAGCCGCTGTCGCTGCTGCCGCCGGAACCGGTATCGCCGCTGGTGGAGCCGCTCTTATCGCCGGAGCCGGCGCCCGTGTCAGCCGTTTCGTCCATAGGAGGAGGCTGCACGGTCACCGCCACGTTGTCCACCTGGACATTGAGGTAGTTTATGTCTTCTTCCGTTGTGAAGGCTATGCGAATCGTGGAGCCGATGTACTCGGAAACATCCACAACATGCAGTTGCCAGCCGGTAGACAGCGGATAGCCTGGATGGGTTGAGAACACCTCCTCCAGAACGTTGTTACTCGTGTCCAGAATCTGGACGCGGAACTCCTGGTTGTGCTCAGCGTAGCCCGGGGCAGAGTTTATGATCTTCTGCACCCAGCTCAGATGCGCCTCGGGCATCCAACCGGGCAGACGTACCTCTTGCCACAGGGTCTGCTTACTTGGGCCGGTCTGCCAGCTCATGGCAGAGAAGTTGCCGTCAAACGGCTCCTGCGTGCCTACCGGCCCTGGAGGATTGAACGCGCCGTCGTTGATGGCCCAGCCGCCTGTGGCGCCGGAGTTCGTCCGGTTCCAACCGGCGTGGTCGCCCGTCTCAAAGCGGCCGTTCCTGACCAGGTTGGGCGAGGGATTCGCCTTGATGTCGCCCAGCGTCAAGGAGTCAATGGGAATATCCAGCACGACGCTATTGTCTGGGGCCCAGATAACGAGACCCAACCTGTCGTTGCCGCTGCCGGGCGCGCCCGTGTCCGCGGCCTCAACGTAGAACTTGTAACCGGACATGATTGCTACGTTGCCGGTGCCTGCGAACGCAGCGCCGTCAAAGGTGCCTATACGGTCGTCCAGATTGAAGACGTTGACCATCGTCACGTCGCCGTCCAGACGCTGTTTGCCAAAGAACACGGTGATCTTTCCATCGGACCACCGGTGGTCGCGGCCGTCGTCGCTCAAGCGGGCCCAGAAGGATACCTTCACCTGGCCCTGCTCGGTGAACATTGTGCCCTGGCCGGTGGTGTTGTACTGGGCCGGCGGGGCCACTATCTCAATGATGAGCTGCTGCTGGAAGAACTCCACGCCATTGACCCGATAGGAAATGTAGCACTCCACCGTGCCCGGCGCGGTGTACTTGGGCACCGCCACCGTCTCCTTCATGGATACCACACTGGCAGGAGAAGAGGTAATCGCCTTGGGGTCAAAGCTGATCCTCAGCGGAGCGCAGCCTATGGGCACGTAGGTCACGTGCATGTCAACGGGTTTCTCGCAGGCATCGCCTATGCCGTTCTTGTCCGAGTCCTTTTGGTCCGGGTTCGGCGTGTTCGGGCAGTTGTCAAATACGTCGGGAATACCGTCATGGTCCCTATCAGGCAGCGGCGCGGATACGAAGCTCCCCGCCTTGATGAAGACGTTGGAGTCGTAGATGCGGTCGCTGGCATCGGCGATGGCGAGCTTGATGTGGTTAATGACGCCGGGCGTCGTAGTTGCCTCGCAGCCCAGGATCTTCGTCAGGCCGTCCATCTGCGTATTCAGCAAGGGGGCCGGCGCAATGGGCGCGTCAAAGGGGTCGTTATTGACATACAGGCCAATGTTGCTGGGCGGCGTGCTGCCGTTGCCGGCGTTGACCGTATTGATGGACACCGGCATGCCGCCAGGCAGCACGGCGCAGTTCACTCCGTTCACGAAGAAGGCGAACACGTCGTTGAAGGACGAACCCACCCACTCGTTGTACTCATCCGACGCGAACACGTACTGGAAGGAGATCTTTGTGGATGATGGCACAAAGTCAAACTCCAGGATAGAGGCGTCGTAGGTTGGGTAGCCGGACAGCCCGTTCAACTGGGAATCGCCCGGCGTGCCCGCAGCAAAGGAAATGCTGTGGGACGTGTTCGGCCCAACGGCGTTGGCAATGGACCCGGAGCTCAGCATGATGCCGTTCTCCGGCCCAACGATGCCTGTGCCGAAATGGAACACGCCGGCGCCTTCCGGCGCACCCATATAGGTGATATTGGACACGGGCGTGCTGCCGCCAACCAGCAGGTTCACCAAATCAGTGGGCGATACTCCGCCCAGCAAATTAATGGTTTCCAACGAGCCTGCGACAGCGCCCTGCACGCCGTCGCCCTGCGTGCCCTTGCGTTCCTGCGCCTTGAACACCTCAGAGTCAATAGCCTTGGGCGGCTTGCTGGGCAACGTGATCTTCTTGTCAATCACGATGGAGTCGCCGCTTTCAATGGTGGCATGGACCACCGGCGGCTCAACCTTGCCCGCCGTGGTCACGTCTATGATGATGATTTGACTTGCGAACACCACGCCGCCCACGGCAAAGTCCACGTGGCACTCGTAGTGCCCGGGGGCAGTCCCTGGCGGGACCGTGATGGTTTCGTCCATGAACACCGTGGAACCGGGTGCAGCGAGCAAAGAGGGCGGCGCGAACGTAACCACCAGGGGCGCGCAGCCCACCGGCGTCGCCGTCACCAGCAATGAAATAGCTACCCATTCCTTGGTGACCACGCCTGAGGACTGCGTCTTACCCTCGGAGTCCACAAACGTCGCCACGATGTAGTCTGTACCTGCCTTAGTGCCCGTATAGGTGAAGCCGGCCTTGCCGAGACCGGAGGTCATGGCAGTGCCGCTCAAGCCCTTCTGCGGGCCGTCCAGGACTACAAAGTGTACGGGCGTGCCTGTAATGGCGACAGGCGTACCGGAAATCGTTTGTGTCACCGTCGCCGTCACCGTATGAGTGGTGCCCACGGGGTTCGTAGCCTCTTTCGGCTCCAGCTTGATATCGCTGATGACCGTCAGTTTTTCGCCCCGGGCAATGATGTACGGCGTGCCGACGGAGCCGTCGGACGCGGTGTAGGAAGAACCGATGTCCTTGGCAATAGCCAGCACTGCGAAGTCCACCGGCCATTTATCAAAGGCCTCGTGCACCGAGCAGCTCCAACCGGAGAGGTCTCCGTCGGTGAGGCCGGTCAGCGCCGGATGGCTGGCGACGATGTGGGCGTTGTTATAGCAGCCCACGCCGGTGACGGTGAATCCGCCAGGGGCCAAGCCATCCAACAAAGGCACCGGAGTAAACGCATCCGTGCCGTGGTAGTAGCAGCTCAAGCTGATGTACGCGCCGGTCTTGTCCGGCTCATCCACTGCAAAGGCCACGCCGGCTTCGGTCAGCTCCTGACCACCCTGGCCCGCATGGTACACAGGGTCGGTGCCGTTGATGATCACGTTACCCGTGACCACGGGGCCCCAGACGCCGGCATTGGCAGCAGCGGTAGTGTAAGCCTCGCCAATGCCCTGACAGGTGGGGTCGCCCAAAACGATGGCGCGATAGCCGGCGAACTGGGCAGCGGTCATGCCGGCCCACTGGGCGTTGTTCACCACTGTCACCGTATGACCAAGGGCTGCGGCCTTACTCGCCTCAATACTGCCTGCTCCACCGCTGACAGTATCCTCCAGTACGAGCACGCCGCTCTTACCTACCGTAGCGCCTACTATAGGCGGAGAAGCAGGCGCGCCGGGGACAACAATCTTCTTGTGTACCAGGATAGAGTCGCCTGGATCAAGGGTTTCCGTGACCAGCACCGGTTCAACGCTGCCGGACACAGGGACCGTAATGTTGATCTGTTCCACGGCGAATACGACGCCGTTCACTGCGAACTCAACCACGCAGTGATAGATGCCCGGCATAGTCCCCAAGGGCACCGCTATTGTTTCAGTCATGGCGACCGTAGAGCCGAGGGTTGCGCCTTCCACGACTGCGGGAACCAGGGTCACGACGAGCGGCGCACAGTTCTTGGGGGTTGCCGTAAGCGTGTACCCAGGCGGGACTACCCATTCCTTCGTCACAATGTCGGACGATTGGGTCTTTCCTGCCGGGTCAACAAAGGTAGCCTTAATGTAGTCTTTTCCAGCCATCGTCCCCTTGTAGGTGAAGCTGGCCGTACCATTGCTCGCCGTCACTACCGTGGAGCTCAGGCCCTCGTGCGGGCCGTCCACGATGGCAAAGTGCACCGGGGTACCAGTCAGAGGAGCGCCGTCCACGGTGACGGTAGCCGTCACGGTATGGTTCGTGCCCACGGGGTTGGTAGCTTCCTTCGGCGTAAGCAGAATGTCGCTGATGACCGAGAGGGACTTGCCCCGTGCCAGGATATACGGAGAACCCACGCTCCCATCGGGCGCGGTATAGATCGGCGGGAGGTCTTCAGCGATGGCCAGGACAGCAAAGTCCAGCGGCCACGTGGGGAACACTTCGTGTACCGAGCAGCCCCAGTTGGAAAGATCCGCATCGTCCAGTCCAGCCAACGCTGGGTGCGACGCCACAATGTGGGCGTCAGCAGGGCACCCGCCTATCTGTCCAAAGGTCAAGAATGACCCAAAGGGTTCCAGCACCAGGGGCGCTACAGGCGATGCCGGAGGTACGTTGTAGTAATCGCAGCTCAGGTCAATATACGCGCCCGTCTTCCCCGCCTCATCGGCAGCGAACGCAACGCCATTGTTGATGAGCTGAATGGCTCCAGGGTTGCTATGGTATACCGGATCCGTGCCGATAATGATCACGTTGCCGTTAATCTTCGGCCCCCAGACGCCGCGGTTGGCCTCGGCAGCGGCCAGCGGCCCTGGGGTTGTAGAACACGTAGGATCACCAAAGATGATGGCGCGGTATTGGGCAAAGTCGGTGCCGGTCAAGGCAGCCCACTGTGCGGCGTTCACCACCGTTACCGCATGGCCGGCAGACACTGCGGCCTGGGCCTCACGGCTGGTGGCCCCGCCCGTCACTGTCGGATCCAGAATGAGCACGCCAGTAGTAGCGTTTGCCGACACGTCATGGCCGGTTGGCGTAACCAACGTGCCGGGCAGCGTTACCAGCTTGGGAACCGTGATGGAGTGACCAGGCTCCAACGTGGCAGTCACGACCGGCGGCGTCACGCTGCCGACCGTTGCCGTTACGGTGATAGATATAGTTTCAACCGCGAACACCACGCCGTCTATCTTAAAGTCCACGTGGCAGGTATAGACCCCCGGCGCAGTTCCCGGCGGGACCACGATGGTCTCCGTCATTGTCAGGGTGGAGCCAAACGCCACGCCAGTTACGACAGATGGGACAAGGGTCACAACCAGCGGCGAGCACCCTACGGGCGTCGCAGTGACGGTATGGCCCGCCGCGACCCATTCTTTCGTCACAATGTCAGAGGATTGGGTCTTGCCCGTTGTGTCTATGAAGGTAGCTACGATAAAGTCTTTGCCCGTGGTCGCGCCAACGTAGGTAAAGCTGGCTGTACCCAGGCCGGATGTTACCACGGTGGAGCTCAGGCCAATATTAGGGCCGCCCACGATGGCAAAGTGCACCGGCGTGCCGGAAATAGCGACGGGCGTACTGGAAATCGTCTGCGTCACCGTTGCCGTCACCGTATGGCTCGTGCCGACAGGGTTGGTGGCGACCTTGGGCTCAAGGTCAATGTCGCTGATGACGGACAGGGACTTACCGCGCGCCATGATATAGGGGGTACCCACCGTGCCGTCCGACGCGGTGTAGGAATCGCCGATGCCTTTGGCTATGGCAAGCACTGCAAAGTCCAAGGGCCACTTATCAAAGGCCTCGTGCACCGAGCAGCTCCAACCGGACAGCATGGCATCGGTGAGACCAACCAGCGCCGGGTGGCTGGCAACAATGTGGGCGTCGTTATAACAACCCACGCCGCGCACGGTGAACCCGCCCGCAGCAAAACCGTCCAGGAGGGGCACGGCGGTATGCTCAGCCGTGCTGTCGTAATAGCAGCTCAGGCTGATGTACGCGCCGGTCTTGCCCGCTTCGTCCACGGCAAAGGCCACGCTCTTTTCGGAGAGCAGCGATCCGTGGTACACGGGGTCAGTGCCGTTGATGATCACATTGCCATTGACGACCGGCCCCCACACGCCAGCATTCGCCGCTGCTGCGGCAAGAGAAGGCGAACCGGAACCGCTGCACGAGGGGTCGCCCAAGATGATAGCCCGGTATGTGGCGAACTGCGCCGCAGTCATGGCTGCCCATTGGGCGTCGGTGACCAAAGTCACTGTTTGACTCAAAGCGCTGGCAGCCATTGCCTCCACGCTTTCAAAGCCGCCTACAACCGTACCGTCAAGGATAAGTACGCCGGAAGTCGTGGACAAAGCCAGTGGAGTGCCAGAGATGCCGGGCACTGCGCTGGGCAGCTTCACGGTCTTGCCCACGAGCAGGGATTCCCCTGGGTCCAGGGTGCCGGTCACAACCGCAGGCGTGACGCTCCCAGGGACAAAGGACGGCATTACGGTAATGGAGATGGACTCGGTAGCGAACAACACTCCGTCCACCTTAAAGTCCACGTGGCAGGTGTACACGCCTGGCGCGGTGCCCGGCGGGACCATAATGGTCTCGGTCATGGCCAGTGTGGAGCTAAGCGCCACACCAGTAATGGGCGCCGGCACCAGGGTTACGTTCAGCGGCGAGCACCCAACGGGCGTCGCGGTAACGGTATGGCCGACCGGCGCAACCCAGGTCTTGGTAACCGTATTAGAGGTCTGGATTGTTTCCGCAGCGTCCATGCCCTTGAATGTAGCGACAAGGGTATCCGTGCCCGCCACAGTACCATGATAGGTGAAGCCGGCTTTCCCATCGCCACCGGTCACGGCAGTGCCACTTAGGCCGGCGTGAGGGCCGGAGACAACCTTGAACGTGACGGTGGTACCAGTGATGGCGACCGGCGTACCCGATATGGTCTTAGTCACCGTGGCCGTAACCATATGGTCCGTGCCGATGGGGTTAGTGGCAGTCTTCGGCTCCAGCTTGATATCGCTGATGACATCAAGCTTCTCGCCACGGGCGATGATGTAAGGCGTGCCTACGGTGCCATCAGGGGCGGTAAAGATGCCACCAGCTTCCTTCTCAATAGCGAGCACCAGGAAGTCCGACGGCCACTTGTTGAAAATCTCATGGACGGAGCAACCCCAGCCCGCAAGGTTGGCGTCGGTAAGACCGGCCAAAGCGGGATGGTCTGCTACCTTGTGAGCATCGTCGCAGCCCACACGTCCAGCGAACGCGAAGCCGCCCGGGTTAATGCCGTCCAGCAAGGGCAGCGGTGTGTTGGCAGGCGCAAAGCTGTTCATACAACTCAGCGTGGCGTACAGGCCCGTCTTGCCGGGCTCGTCCACTGCAAACTTAACGCCCGCGTTCGTGACCTCAGTCCCGCCACTGCCAGAATGGAGCACCGGATCGGTGCCAATAACGACGATGTTGCCGTTGACCATCGGTCCCCAAACAGTCGTGTTGTTGATGGCAGGCTGCACCCATGTAGTGCCGCTGGTGCAGTTGGGATCGCCGATGATAATGGCGCGGTACTGGGCAAAGTCGGATGCGGTCATGGCCGCCCAGGTCGCCCCGTTGACGACGGTGACAGCATGGCCCAAACCAGAGGCCGCCAGGCCCTCTATGCTGCCGGCTCCGCCGATGACGGTGGAGTCCAGGATCAAGACCCCGGCGGTGGCCTTAGCGGACACGCCGGTGCTGGAGACGCCGGGCACTGCGCTGGGCAGTTTCACGGTCTTCGGCACCACCAGGGAATCCCCTGGGGTAAGGGTAGCTGTGACGACCGCAGGAGTCACACTCCCGGGCACAATGGGCGTCCCAACGGTGATGGTGATGTCTTCCGCAGCGAAGATCACGCCATCTGCCAGGAAGTTCACGTGGCAGTTGTAGGTCCCGTCCTCGGTAAGACCGGGTGCGGCGATGGTCTCGTCCATGCCCACAAGCGAGCCGGGGGTTCCGGTCAAGGAACTCGGCGAGAAGGTCACGACCAAGGGGGAGCACCCCACTGGGGTGTAGGTGATGACGACAACCGCTGGCGCTTGGCAGGCATCGCCGACGCCGTTCTTGTCCGTGTCCTTTTGGTCAGGGTTGGAAACGGTGGGGCAGTTGTCAAACACATCGGCCACGCCGTCGTTGTCGCCGTCGGCCAGAGGCTCAGGAACAAAGCTGCCGCCCTTGATGAAGACGAAGGAGTCCAGGACGCGGTCGCTCCTATCGGCAATGGCAAGCTTCATGTGGTTAATGACCCCAGGAGTAGTGGTCGCTTCACATCCCAGGATCTTAGTGAGGCCGTCCATTTGGGTGTTCAACAACGGCCCACCAAAAATAGGCTCGTTCAATGGGTCGTTGTTAATGTAGAACCCTGGATTCGTCGCAGTTACGCCAGGTCTGCCTGCGTTTACCGTATTCACGGCAACGGGGAGGCCGCCTGGAAGAACGGCGCAGTTCACCCCGTTCACGAAGAAGGCGAACACGTCGTTGAACGAGGACCCGACGAACTCGTTGTACTCCTCAGAACCGAACACGTATTGGAAGGAGATTTTTGTTGAGGAGGGAGTGAAATCAAACTCCAGGATGGAGGCGTCAAGAGTGCCGCCACCCACAAGACCATCCAATTGGGTATCGCCGGGCGTCATACCCGCGAAGGTTTTGCCGGGCACGTCGTTAGGGCCAATGGCGTTGGAGATCATGCCGGAGCTTAGTGCAATGCCCGTGTCTGGCCCAATGATGCCAGCCCCGCCGGAGAACACGCCAGCGGACACCGGCGTACCAGTAAAGGTGATGTTGGACACAGGAATGCTGGCGCCCAGGAGCGCCGTGACCATCATTTCCGGCGTTACGCCAGCGGTGAGGTCGGTGGTGGTCAAAGCAGCAAGGGCAGACACATTGTCCAATGTCCGGACGCCGCCGGTGTTCCCTACGCGCGGCGGGTACACGGCCTGCGCACCGAGGATGGAGACGTCACTTGCGGTCACAGCGCCTGGCGTAGGGACGGTGATGGTCTTGTGGACTGTAATGGACTGGCCGGGTTCAAGCGTGCCGACCACGACTGGAGGCGTGACGCTGCCGACGCCCACGGGGGCCGCGAAGCCCGGGCACACGCGAACAATACTATTATCGCCGCTGGTTACGCCGTCCAGGAATCGCGTGCCGTTCTGGGTCAGATACCAGCAGCCGTCCTTACCGACCTGGGTCAGGTCCCCACGGAACCCGCCGCTGGCGAAGAGGGTTACGCTATCGGGCGATCCCAGGCGAATGCGAGTGATCGTGCCATCCGTATTGTTCGTAAACACGTCGCCCGTGGCCGCATGGAAAGCGATGCCGTCCGGCTCATTTGGAACGGCGATATGGCGGTTCAGCGTGCCGTTATGATTGATAACGGTGACACGGTACGGAGTGGAGGTAGAGGGGGTCATGTTTGCCACAAACAGGGTTCCGTCTGGGGCAAAGGTGATGCCGTCAATCATATCGCCCAGCGTGACGTTGGAAATCTCATGAGCGAAGGTGATGCCGGGGTTCACGGCGCTGATTCTGCCGTCGTTTCGGACGTACCAGACCTCGCCCGTGATGGGGTCGGTTGCGATGCCCAAAGTGTTCCCGTCAGGTCCGGCAGGCCCGGCTTTGAGCGCGCCGGTGTTGGCGTCCAGACGGCTCACGCCCGTGCTACCTGTATTGGAGTACAGGTCGCCGTTGGGGTGGTTCGTCAGTCCGCATCCCACGGTGCTGGTCAGCGCGGCTACCTGCGGGTGCACCACCGTACCGTGGACCGTAACCGTTGACCCCGCGTCAAACCGGCTAATAGGCCCATTGGGGCACTGGACGACGAGCACGTCGCCATCGGGGGCAAAGGCAACGCCCCCAAAGAAACCAGGGCCAGTAGCATACAGCTCCTGGGTAAACCCCGGCTGCATAAAGGTAAAGGGATCGTAGGCCGCTGTGGCTGCCGGCCCGCCCTTGTTCGGGCCGTCGGCGGCCATGGCGGCCAAAGCCGGCACCATAAGCAGGCTAAACAACAACACCAAAGATGCCAGGACAACCCTGGGGTGCAACCAACTAAAGGCCCTCATGTCACCCTCCTAGAAGCGGCTCAAGACGCTCTACCGTCGCCTAGTTCACACTATGTTGCCGATGAATATACGATGATTCCATTGCTCCAGGCAGTGCCTATTCCTTTGGCTTCCGCCCGCGCAGGTACAAGACCAAGCCCACCGCCGCAGCAGCGGCAGCGATAAGCACCACAATAATGATGACCACCGTCCCACCGCCACCGCCGCCTGCCGCCGGAGTGGCCGTCGGCGCAGGCGGAACCGCCGTCGGCGTGGCTGTCGGCGTCGGGCTGACGGCGACTGCGGCCGTTGGCGTTGGCGTTGCCGTCACGCTGGGAAGCGGCGTCGCCGTAGCCGTTGGCAATGGCGCAGTTGTAGGCGTCGCCGTGGCCGTCGCGGGTATGGGGGTAGCCGTCGGCGTGGCGGTAGGCGTGCCTGCCACAGGCGTCGGCGTAGGCGTGGCTGTCGCCGGGACTGCCGTAGCCGTAGGTGTTGGCGTTGCCGTGGCGCCTGGCGTGGGGGTGGGCGTCGGCGTCGCCGTCACCTGCTCCTGAGCCGTCAGCGCAAAGACCGATAGACCATCGGGTGATGTCCCTCGGAAAGTATACGTACTGTCGGTGAGATTCTGCTCCACCATGGTGGTAGCCAGCGTGCTCACCTTGCCGTCGTCTCCCTTGCGCATGACCTTGATGTTGCCCAGACCGTATTTGTCCACAAAGGCCTTGCCCGTCTTCATGTCAACGAACGTCTGGCCGATGTCCGTCTTGTCCACCAGTCCGGTCTTGTCCACCTTGACGGCGTAGGCCGTGGCGTTGATCTTGGCGTTGGCAACCTGGGCAGCGGTAGTGAAAGAGGCGGCGTCGCCGGCGGACGGGGCGTCTTGCACCGTCACCGTCACCGACGCGCCAGCCGGCAACTCTACCTTGTTCAGGCCCGCGTTGATGGCGACCGAAGCGGTGCCCACGTCTCCGCCAATGCTCTTCTTCTGCTCAACGGTCTTCAACCGTATGTCCTGGACCTCCACCTCGTCGGTAGTCCCGGTGCCGCTATGGGCCTTCACCGTCGCCTCAATGTAGACGGTCGGCTGTCCCTGGGCATCCTTGATCTGGATGGTCACGATATTGTTCAGGAGCGAAACTCCAGCGCCCACGTCGGTAAACTGGCTGAGGGACCCTCCGACAGCCAGGGCCACCGGGAAAATCACCACGTTCTTGCCATCAACCCGGGTCTGCACTTCCAGCGTGGCCCCGCCGGTCACGGTCACGGCAGCGCCGGCGGCGTCCTTAGCGGAAGCGCCCGCGCCAATGGTGGCCTTCAACGAGATGGGCGCGCTTACCACATCCTTGGTCACAGGCGTAGGCGGCGCAAGGGTTGGGGTAGCCGGCGTCACGGGGTCTGAAGCCGAAGAAGCCACGCTGACGCCCTTGGCATTGGCCGCCTTGACCGTAAAGGTGTAGGTGATGCCGTTCACCAGGCCGGTGATGACCGTAAACCTATCGCCGCTGGCAGCCTGGACCTCACGTCCGCCTGGACTCACGATGATGGTGTAGAACGTAATGGCGCTGCCGCCGTCGGAGGGAGGCGCAGACCACCGCACCGTCGCCTGTCCATCGCCAGCCTGGACGGTAATGTTCACCGGCGCGCCGGGAACCGTCTGCGTTGTCGTACCGCCGCCACCTCCGCTTCCGCCACCACCTGTACCCCCACCACCCGTACCGCCACCGCCGGTGCTGACGCTAACCACCACTGATGCAGACGACGTACCAGTTCCCGTCCCTCGGGCATTAGTAGCCGTAACAGTGAACGTGTATGTACCATTCGCCAAGTCCGTAAATGTCACAACGTTGGTGAACCCATCCACCGTCTTCGTTCCCCCGGCGGGGCTGGCGGTTACCGTGAACCCGGTAATCGTGCTGCCGTTGTTGCTGGGCGAAGTCCAAGCTACTGTAACCTGGGCGCCCGACGGCGTGGCGCTGACACTGGTGGGCGCGAAGGGCAGTCCAAAGGGCGTCGCAGCGATAGAGGCTGCCGACGCGGTGCTTGAGCCGTCGTCGCTCGCGGCCATCACGGTGAAGGTGTAGCTGGTCCCGTTGGTAAGGCCGGTTACCGTGGCGGACAATAGGCCGCTAATCCACGCAGCGGTCTTCCCGCCGGGGTTGGCGGTGATCGTATAGCTGTTAATGGGGCTGCTGCCGTTGCTGGCAGGCGCAGTCCACGTAACCGTGACTTGCCCGTCGCCTGCCACCGCCGAGACGCCGCTGGGCGCGCCGGGCGGTATTGCCGCCGCGGAAGGCGTCACGATGGCGGGCGAGGAGGCCGCGCTGCTGCCCACGGTGTTTTGCGCAGTCACGGTAAAGCTGTAGGCAACACCGTTGGTCAACCCTGCCACCGTATAGGCAAGCTTTGCGCTCAAGCTGAAGGGGTTACCCGTCACGGTGGGCGATACGGTGATCTGATAGCCGGTTATGGAACTGCCGCCGTCTGATGGTTTCTGCCACGTTAACGTGGACGATTTATCGCTCACGGAAGCGCTGACGCTGACGGGCGCATTGGGCACCGTAGCCGGTATTGCAGCATTGGAAAGGGCCGACGCCGCACCCGTGCCCACGCTGTTCAAAGCTGCCACCGTAAACTGATAGGCCACGCCGTTGGTCAGGCCGCTAACCGTGCCCTGACACTTCACCGTTGTGGTACCAACCAGCGTGGCGCAGGCGCTGGTGGGCACCGTAGCCGTCCCACCCGCCGGGCTGGAGGTCACGACGTAGCCGGTGATGGCTGCGCCGCCGTCGCTGCTGGGCGGTGACCAGGTTACGACGACCGTCTGGCTCGTGCTGCCGCGCGTCGCGCCGACGCTTACCGGTGCGGCAGGAGCGGTCTTCGGCACCAGGTCGGTACTGGACGACACGAACACGGAGAAGTGGTTCAGCAGGACACCCAACAGATATTCAAACTGGCCGCTTCCCAGGCTGGTTTTCTGCAAAACAGTCCCACCAGGCGCGTAGCTGATGCCGTCCACGATTCCTGTGATGCCGGCAAGCTCAAACTGCGCGGGCGGTCCCTGGGTTACCAGGAGGTAGACCGTAGGCGTGACTGCGCCTTGCATCACCACCTGCATCACCACAGGAGTAGACAGATTGACCCGAGCTTCAGGCAATCCCAGCTTGATGCCTACCGCACCGGCAGGAAACTCCGACGTATCGGGCATCTGCACCTGGCGTGGGGGCAGCAGGCTCTCCGTCACCGGGTTGCCCGCGTCATCGTTGAACTGCGTACCCGCCGGCAACTGGACCGCAGCCTTGGCCTCGCCAGCCGCGGTGGTAGTACCCTCGTTCGTCAAGGTCACTTGACTAGTCAGGCCCGTGGTCCCTACGGAAATCGGGCCGCTCACCACCTGAGCGGTGGTGGCAGCGGACACGTCCACTGAGGCTTGGACCACGAATGCAGGGCTGGCCGGCCCCGTGCCAAAAGAGGTCGTTACTTTCAAGGTATAGCTACCGGCGGCCAGTGTCGCGGGCAGCGTCAGGCGGAGCGACGTATCGCTCAGCACCGTGGGGGCGACGGTGTCACCGGCTGGGTCAACCATCACCTGGGTAGCGCCGGTAAACTTCTTGCCCGTCAACGTTATGAGCGGGGCGGTGCCCTGAACCATCACGGTCTGGGACAGGATAGTCACCAGGGGCAGGTTTGCCAGCTCATTGACAACAACCGTGCCGGTGGAAGGCGCAGAAAGACCGCCCGGCGTCCGCACCCGCACCTTATAGGTCCCGCCGACTATGCCCAGGGCCGTCGTGGCCTTTGCCTGGGTAGAGGTGATGGAGCCAGGGACGATAGCCAGCGCCACGGTATTCTTGTCAGAGGTCAGCCAGACTTCTGAGGCCAAGTCAAAAGACGTGCCGTCTATGGTAATCGTCTGAACCGCGGTGTTGTCGCCGCCACCGGACACGCCGGTCACCACGGGCACGTCCAGAAGGGACATTTCCAGGTAGGCTCCTGTGGCTCCAGGCGCAACGGGAGCTCCGGGGGGCGTAGTCGTGACGTTGCCCAACGCCCCTGTCTGGTAGTACTTGATGGAAGCGCCGCTGTTATACGTCACCGCGACGGTAAACCCTTGCAGCACAAAGTCGGCGCCGACCTGCACCACGGGCGAGAGTTTCTCCACGTTGAACACCGCGTTGGCGGGATCGGGAACGATGGACGCTGTGCTGGTCTTGCCGTCAGAGGTGGACGTTACCGTGACGAAGGCGCCGGCCAGGTTAGCTGCCGTAGCCAGGAGCTTGCCCCGGATGGTCGTGGCGTCCGGGCCACGGGCAATCTGCACTGTCACGGGCGAGGAAGCGTTTCCTGCGGCGTCCGTCACCGTTATGGCGAGCACGTTCACCACGTTGGCGGTCAGCGAGACGACCACGCTCTGCTGCACACCCGTAGCCACTGCGCTGGCCGTCGCGCTTCCGCCGACCACGCTAATGATCGCGTCCTTCTCACCAGTAATCTTCAGCGCCACGAAGGGGGCCAGGGTGGAAGCCGGCGGCGTCACCACCAAGGGGGCCGCAGGAGCCTGGCTGTCATGCCGGATTGTCACCGTATGCGCCGGCGAGGCGTTGCCAGCGGCGTCGGTGGCCGTGATGGTTATGGTGCGCGTCACATCTGCCGGCGTTGCGGCGGCCAGCCCGACCGACAAGGATTGGGGCGACCCCATGCCAGCGTCAGTCAGCGGGCTTACCACGCCGCCTTCCGCCTTAACAGTCGCACCATACTCCGTAGTAAGGTTGAACGTCATATTGGCAGCCTGAGTCAACAAGGACACAGGGGAAACCGCGAGGGTCGGCGCAATAGAGTCCTGCGTCACCACACGGGTCACGGAGGTAGACTTGTTCCCGGCGGCGTCAATCGCCCTCACGGACAGGACGTTGTCCTGGTCCAGCTTCAGGTTGACCACCAGGTCTACCGGTGACGCGGTGGTGGACGTAATCGTCTCAACGCCGCCGGTCACCTGAATGGTTAACCCGGATTCTATTGTACTCACGTTCAACGTCAACGACGACGCATTGGTCTCCGAAGGCGGCGTAGAGACGGCTGGGGCAGCGGGCTTCACCGAGTCATGCACGACTTCGCGGATCACCGCTGCAGAAGGCCCCGCCTCGTTTACCACCGTGACTGCGAGAGTATTCGTCGTGTTAAGAGCCAACGGTACGCTAAGGCTCTGGGGCCCTACCGGCAGCGTCACCGTAGAAGTGACCGTGCTTTGTCCGCCCGCGATCTGGATGGTCCAGGTAGCAAGAGCATCGGAAGGCGGCGTGACCTGCAAAGCGACCAAGGCGCTATTCGTAGGCGACGCCGGCGTAGAAACCGTTGGCGGGTTGGGGGCGGTCGTTTCTACCAGGACCGTGCGGGTCACAGCGGGCGACGTGTTTCCAGCCGCATCCGTAACGGTCACGCTCAGGGTATTGGTCCCCTTGTTCAGCGGTACTTCCATACTTTGGGATCCGCCCCCAGCCGTTTCCGTAACGTCGCCAGCTCCGCCGGCCACCGCCAACGTAGCGCCCGCCTCGCCCGTCACCATCAGCAACACCGACGTCTGGGATGTCGGCGACGCGGGGGTAGAAACGTCCGGGGCAGCGGGAGCGATGCTGTCGTGAGTAACATTCCGAACGACACCGATGGACTCGTTGCCCGCAGCATCCTTGGCCATCACCGTCAGCGAGTTCAACTGATTCAGCTTAAGATTGATGGTTAGCACGATGGTGGAAGCGGTAGCCGTGACGGTGCTCTGGCCGCCCGTCACCGTCACCAGGGAACCGCTCTCAGCGGTGATGGTCAGGTCCACGGTGGCGTTCTTGGTAAAGGCCGGAACGGTAGAGACCGTAGGCGCTGCGGGAGGCGCGCCGTCCTGCACCACCGTCACCTGCGTCTCGTCGGAGGTGTTGCCCGCAGCGTCGGTAGCGGTCACCTTGAGGGTGTTGCCGGCGTTGGTGTTCAGCAGAACGTCAATGCTCTGGGCAACGCCCGTGGCAACCACGCCTAGCACGTTATCCTTGCCGCCCTTCACGTCAATAAGCGCTCCCGCCTCTGCCGTCACCACAAGCGTTGTCTTGGAACCGTTTGTGGGCGAGGGCGGCGGCGTCACCAAGGGCGCTGCTGGCTTCAGGTTGTCGTACACCACGGTGCGCGACACGCCGTCGGACACGTTGCCCGCCGGGTCTGTGGCCGTGACCGTCAAACTATTGCTGCCAACGTTCAGAGCTACGGTCAGGGTCACCGCTGCGCCGGGCACCGAGGCCACTGCCGACACCGGCGTACTGCCGCCCGTGACCGTCACCGTGGCCCCGGTCTCAGCCACCACATCAAGGCTCGTTGTCCCATTGTTGGTCGGCGACTTGGGCGTAGAGACCGTGGGCGTTACAGGTTTCAGGTTGTCATGCACTGCTACGCGCGTCACTGCCGATGACTGCACGCCGTTGTTATTGAGCAGCCTGACTACCAAGGTGTTGGGCTGGTTGAGATTCAACCCTACGGTTACGATTTGGCCCGTCCCAGGAGCGACAGTTATTAGCTCATCAACGAGAACGGCCCCACCGGTGACCCGTATCTTCCAACCGGAAGTTGTCGTCACAGCGGGAGTTGTCACCGTGAGCGTCACGGTTGAGTTCTTCGTGGGAGACGCAGGCGTAGACACCACGGGCGTTGGCGGTGCCTGGTCCGGCGTCACACTTGCAGACAGCGCGGAAACCGGCCCGCCTCCGATGGCGTTGAAGGCTTGCACGGTAAAGGTATACGGCTTGGTGTTGTCCAAGCCCGTCACCGTTGCTTGTGGGGGGCCAAAAGTCCAGGTGGCGCTAGAGGTATGCGCCCCAGGGTCGGTACTGGCGGCAGTAACAACGTACTTCGTTATCGGGCTGCCATTGTCCGCAGCCGCAGGCCAGATGACCGTGGCCGAGCCGTCGCCAGGCGTAGCGGACGGCGTGCCGGGTGCTCCTGGGACCGTCGCCGGCGTCACCTTGTCGGAAGGCGCGGACTCTGGGCCGTCGCCCTGAGCGTTTGTGGCGAAAACGGTGAAAGTGTAGGCAATGCCATTAGTCAGGCCCGGCACCGTGGCGCTCGTCGTCGTCCCATCCGCAGTCGTCACGATCAGGCCACCGGGAGTGGACTTCACGGTATACGATTCAATGGGGCTGCCGCCGGTATCAAGGGGGGCCACCCACGTGACCGCTGCCTGGCCATTGCCCGGCGTAGCCTTCACCAGTGTCGGCGCGTCAGGAACGGCCAGGGGCGTCACAGAATTGGATTGTGCAGAAACAAGGCCCTCACCTTTGGCGTTCTTTGCTTTTACCGTGAACCGATATCCTCCCGATTTGCCATTGGTCAGTCCCGTGACCACTGCGGTCAGGGTTGTGCCGTTCACCGTTGCGGTCTTGCCATCAGGAATGGACGTTACGGTATAGCTCAGGATGGGGCTGCCGCCATTGGACGCGGGGGCTGTCCAAGTCACCGTCGCCTGCTTGTTGCCCGCAGTCGCAAGGACGCTGGTAGGCGCGCCGGGAGGTCCGGCCGGCGTGACGGCAGGCGAGGGCAAGGACGGCGCGCTGGGGCCAACGGCGTTTATGGCTACCACCGTGAAGGTGTAGCTCACGCCGTTGGTCAGGCTCGTAACCGTGGCGTTCAAGACATTCCCCACGGTCACCGCAGCGCCGCCGGGGCTGGCCGTCGCCGTATAGCCGGTAATGGCGCTGCCGCCGTCAAAGGCGGGGGCCTTCCAGGTCACCGTTGCCTGGCCGTTGCCCGCTGTGGGCACTACGTCCGTGGGCGGGTCAGGTTCACGCGCCGGCGTCACAAAATTAGATGGATCAGAGCGGGCGCTTTCGCCCTTGGCATTGGTGGCGGTTACGTCAAAGAAGTATTGCGTGCCGTTGGTCAAACTTAGGACGGTGGCAGACAGCGCGCTTGCAGTGGCCGTCAGGGCAGCGCCGGTCGGCGTACCGTTGCCAAAGTACGTCCGCACCGTGTACATCGTAATTGGGCTCCCACCGTCAAAGGTAGGCGCTACCCAGCTTACGATTGCCTGTCCCTTGCCGCCAACCGCCGCGAGGCCCGTGGGCAGACCCGGCACGGTTGCAGGCGTCGCATCATTGGAAACAGCGGAATCCGCTCCCTCGCCAACGTCGTTAGTGGCGCTGACCTTGAAGTAGTACGTCACGCCGTTACCCAGACCGGTCACTGTGGCCGAGAAGATACCCCCACTGCCCGTCTTGAGAGTGGGGCCGGCGGCGTTCGTGGACTTTACGAACGATTTCACCGTGTAGAACTTGATGGAGTTGCCTCCGTCGGTAGCGGGGGCGCTCCAGTTTACCGTCGCCTGCCCCGGGCCCGCGATGGCAGCCACGCCGAGAGGAGCGCCGGGTACGGTTGCAGGGGTCACAGGGGGGGACACTGAGGGCGCGCTCGTTCCGACCTCGTTGGTCGCTGTCACGGTGAACGTGTAGATAACGCCGTTGGTCAGTGGCGTGAAGGTCAGGCTGGTCGCCGAGGTGGTTAGCGTTATCGTCGCGGGGCTGGACGTTACGCTGTAGAACAGGATAGGCGTACCGCCGTTGGACGCAGGCGCATCCCAGCTTACTTTCGCCAGACTGTTGCCGGCCGCCGCCTTCACATTCGCCGGCGGGTCCGGCACCGTGGCAGGAGTAACGCTAGGGGAGGGCAATGACGGCGCGCTCGTCCCGACCTCGTTCGTCGCCGTCACCGTGAATGTGTAGCCGGCTCCGTTGGTCAGTGGCGTGAAGGTCAGGCTCGTAGACGCGGTGGTCAATGTAATGGTGGGAGGGCTGGAGACCACGCTGTAAAACAGGATGGGCACGCCGCCGTTGGAGTCGGGCGCGTCCCAGGTGACTTTTGCCAGACCGTTTCCCCGGTCCGCCTTCACGTTTGTGGGAGCGTCCGGCAGGGTGGCAGGAACTACAGGGTTGGAAACTCCGGGTGCGCTCGTACCGACCTCATTGGTCGCCGTCACCGAGAAGGTGTAGCTGACCCCGTTGGTCAGTCCGGCTACCGTGGCAGTAAGCGTAGTGGACGTGGCCGTGACACCGCCAGGCGAGGACGTTACCGTGTAGAACAGGATAGGCATGCCACCATTGGATGCAGGCGCAACCCAGCTTATGTCCGCTTGGTGATTGCCCCGTACAGCGCTCACGCTGCCCGGTGCGCCCGGCACAGTGGCAGGGATGACGCCGTTGGAAGGGGCAGACGGATCGCTGGTTCCAGTGACGTTGGTTGCCGTCACCGTGAAGGTGTACGTGACGCCGTTGGTCAGCGGGGTGAAGGTCAGGCTCGCCGCCGAGGTGGTGAGCGTGACGGTCGCCGGACTGGAAGTCACCGTGTAGAACAGAATAGGATCTCCGCCGTTATAGGCAGGCGCATTCCAGGTTACCGTTGCCTGAGCATTACCCCGGACCGCCTTCACGTTGGTGGGCGCATCGGGTTTGCTCTTCTCGGCGGTCACGGACATAAGCTTGCCGTCGGTATGCGTCCGACCCACGTAGTCTGTGACGGTCAACTGAACGAGCTGGTCCGTAAAAGGAAGGGTAAACGTATGCTGGACGATGGCGGTAGAGGTAGTCGTGGCGCTCCCGTCCGGGAAGCTCCATGCATAGGTAGCAATACCAACGTCGTCACTGGACCCGCCGGCGTCAAAGGTTACCGGTTGAGTGACGTGGGGCGATGCCGGCGTGAAGGTAAAGGCAGCGGTAGGGGCAAGGGCGTCAGACACCGTGAGGTCAAGCAGCCTTGCACCCGCGCCAAGATACCCTATGGATTGAGAGGCAAACGCGCCTGCGGTGCTCCCCGGCACGAACACTTTGAAACGAATGAGTCCGCTAATGGGACCCGCCACGAGCACGCCACATGCGAATTCGGGCGCCTTCCCGTAAACACCCGCCAGGCTGGTGACAGGGCTTCCCTGACAGTTGTTGTCAAGTTGCCCAACCTTTGCAGTACCAGCGTAGGCTTCTATCCGCGTACCCGGAGGCGCATTGACCACCGTGCCCGTACCGGAAGAGATAGTTATCTTCCCATAAAACACATCATATCCGCTTGACTGCGCTGCAACCAGGGAAACGCCGAATACCAGGGCGAGCACAGATGCGAGCACGCCCCAGAGGAGTCCGGATCTACGAGAAAAAACATTCATTGCAGCGTTAAGCGGTAGTTAAGGCAAGCATTAAGGGATTTGGTGGGTGCGCCCCCGTTATCCCAAGGGGGGCGCACCCACCGACACGCGCTATCTAGTCGTCCATGTGGCCCCAGGCAGGCAAGCCTGGCTTGCTATTGAAGCCACCCAGGTCATCCGGATTCTCCATCTGAATCCAGTATGCCTCAAAGGGAAGGAGGGCGGGCTGGCTGCCGGGCTGGTTGAACGTGAAGACCCAGGAGGCGGCGTTGCCCGCAGGACTCAACACCTGGTTCCAACCCGGCACGTTCGTCGTACCCGCGACCTCAATGGTTACCAAAGCCTGCCGCACTCCCATGGGCTGGAAGAAACTGGCCCGCCCAAAGACATTCGCCAGCGGCGGCCTTGCGAATGCGGCTGCCACCGCGATTGCGCTCGGCACTGCACTCCCGGCATCCAGGGGCCATGCGATCTGCTCCAGCGGGGCCGCATAGCCCGCCAGGTTCCAATTCTTGAAGACCCGCTTAGTCGCTGGAATCTGGTCAGTGCTGGCGATGAACCGCGCCTGACTAGGCCCGTCCATCCGCAGTTCAACGCCGTCTAACGGCTTCAGTTGATAGTCCGGTGTCACGAGTTGCCAAGTCTGGGTCTCGGCGTTAAAGATCGCCGCCGTGTTTACTTGACTTGCGTTGGTGATGATATTGCCCAGACGGCTCCAGTCGGTGTCCGTCGTCGCGCCTATCTGTAGCGCGATAGGTGTGGACAGCGTGACCCAGCCCGCCGTCAGGGAGCGGTCTCGTTGGAAGCCGAGGTGTCCGAGGCCATCCGCCAAGGTGGCGTGGGCTTCCGCCGTCAGCCAGGGGCTGAACACCACGCCGATGGCAGGCCCCGTGGGGACCGGACTGCCGTACTGGTCCAGAATGCGGAAGGCCACGCTATCGCCGGTACCGCTGCCCAAGCCGGAAGGCCCGGTGACAGCGCCCCACCAGTTGTAGGTGGCGTCAACCGGAGCAAAGACCGGCAGGGACGGGCTGTGGAATGCGGCTCCGGCGTCTTCCACATAGGGGTCTACGGTGTACCGCAGGCCCTTTTCATTGCCAGCGATGTTATTAAAGTTGGCCGATATGCGGTGGCCGTTCAGGATGTCCACGCCAATCATGTTGGCAGACACCGTGTTCTGTTCAACAGCCACGTCTGCGGACATGTCCACCGCAATGCCCCACTTGTGGTGCATTACGTTGTTGCCCGTTACCAGGATCACGTGGCCGTGGTCAATCCAAATGCCGGCCTGGCTCGGACCGTGGCTCACGTTGTTGTGCGCCACAGCGGTATCAATACTACCGCCGACGTAGATGTCCGTAGACTGCCACTGGGCCACTTCCGTCACCGGCGCCGGCGCAGTGCTCGTTGCGCTGGCCCCGCCCATAGCAGGAGGAATGTTGGTGGTATCGGACTTGGCCCAGACCTCGTCCACCGTATTTCCATTAATGTCGCTGCTGAGGACGCCGAGCGCGTCAATGCCGTGAGCCGTGGAGAAGGCAGCAGCCAACTGGTCGGAAGGCGTATCCACGCCGTGGGCGGCGGCGAGCGCGAAGGACGATGCCGTGGCGCTCAGCACGTGGTTGTCCAGGATTTGAATGCTCCACACGTGGGACTTAGCCGCCGGGTCCGAGGCCGCCGCGGGGGCGGTCACACGAGTACCCACCATGGCAGCGGCGCTGTCAGCAGGGAATGGCAGCACGGTAATGCCGAATGCCTGAGATTGGGCGACGCTCAGTCCGAAGGCGCTGGGAAGCAATTCCTCCCAAGCAATCGCCACGGCTGACACGCCGGAATCCGCCTTCACCGTGTTTTCGCTGACCTCAACGTCCACGGATGCAGCGACTTGTATGCCCGCAGCTACGGAGAGACCCACTTGCAGCGCTTCCGCTTCCAGCGGGACCACCAGCTCATGGGCAAAGGCGCTGCCGTGGCTGCCGGCGGTCACGCTGACGTTGTTCTCGTTGATCAGCGTAAAGAACGAATCGTAGTTATCAATGCCGATGGCGACTCCGATGGTCGTTCCCAACACCAGGGGGTCTTCCTTGGTAATCGCCTGGGCCAGGCCGCTCAGGTCACCGTGCGTGTTGACGCCTACCGCGTTATCCACGATCCACGTGCCGTCGCTGATGTTCTCGGCCATGATGCCGAAGCCCAAAGCAACCACCGACCCGAAGGTAAAGGCTTCGCCGCCCAAGATGGCGTTGTTGCTCACGCCGATAGCCACACCGTGGCTACCGACGTTTACGTTGTTGTTTTTCACCAGGGAATCCATGGAGCGCCACACGCCAATGCCCTCGCCCAAGCTCCGGCCGGACACCTCGGCGACATTGACGCCACCGTGGGCAAGAAGCTGTATCGCGCGGGCGCTCAGACCGCTCACTGCTTCAGTCGACGGCGCGGCTGGTACTGTATCCGTATTCGCCGAAATCGCGGTCACGGTCAAACGAGGCGTCGCGCTGACGTGGTTGAAGCCCACCTCGGTCTTGCCGCTGCTGATAACCGTGATACCCCTGGCCATGGCCTCGCTCATAGAAACGCCTATCACCGGGACACCTGCGGGCGCAGGGCCGGGGGGCGGCGGGTTGATGATGGCCTTGGCAGTACCCAGCGCAAGGGCTTCGGCACTCACGGCGTTGCCGTCAATCGTAGACTGGGGCGACTGCGTGAGGAAGATGCCCGCCGCATCGGCTGCGGCCAGGTTGGTGACTTCGGGATGGGCCGTTGTTACGCCGTCGCCGAACTCCACGCCGGACTCGCAGTCCGCAATGGCCGTAACGGGCAGTCCCTCACCGGGGACATTGTTGCCCAGGATGCGAGCCTGAGGCGCGCCGATCACTTCAATACCGGTAGCAAAGGCTTCAATATGGCACTGCCGCACCCATTCCACAGGTTTCGCCGGATCGCGCGGCAGGGCCTTTGACGCTCCAAGGACCGTCACCGTATTGCTCAGCACGTCCGGCCTGTTTGCCATACCGACCATGATGCCTGTCGCCTGAACAACGGATTGGGCCAGGGACGCGTCGTTTTGCATACTCTGCGCCACGGTATCCAGCGTCACCATATTGGAGCTGTCCACATTGTTAAGCTCAATCACGGGGTGTTCACTGCCGCCGATTCCAATACCCAGGCTGTATCCCCAGCCGGAGGCAGCGGCCTCCGCAGCGGCGGATGGGGCGCCGCTTTGCAGCGCCAGGCCTACCACGTAGCCCTGCCCACCGGCAGATACGTGGTTATTCCTGACCAGGATAGTGTCTACACCCAGGCCAATGATGCCTTCGGCGTCTGCGGTGCCAAAGCCCCAGCCTTGCGCAAGCGCGGGCTTGATGATCTGTTCAGCCCCAGCCGCAGTCGCGATGCCGAAGGAATGGGCATTCACGCCGTTATTCGCAATGACCACCTTCTTGGAGCCTTCCACTACCACGCCCTGGGCTTCGGCGTGCATGTCGGCAAGGCCGAAGGGGCCAAGCACCGGTATGGAACTGGTCAACACCTGATGGGACTCGCCCAGAACCACGCCATCCGCCTGAGCGGAGATGTTGGAGTTATTGATGATTTGCAGTTTGTCCGTTGCCAAGGCATGAACGCCGGTGGCAATGGCCTCGCCGACCGCCGTCGCCTGTATGCTGGACAGACCTGGAATCGTAGCGCCGGCCAGCGCCGTGACGGACACATCGCTATCCGCGGTGATGACGTTGGAGCTCACAAGCGCATTGAGCGCTCCGATGATCTCAACGCCCATCGCCTCAGCGGTGCCCCATGCATTGGCAAACTTGTTGTTGCCGAGGCCGGACACGGGTAGGCCCCTGGCCTCCGCGCCGCTCTTTGCCACCTGCTGTGCTGCCAGCGCCGAGGAAGGCGTCGGCCAGTCGCCGACGATCATTGGCGAGGTTCCAGTAAACACGCCGGCGATAACCGCCAGCATCGTGGTAGCCGTCGCAGCCACGTTGTTGCTCTGAATGACGATGCCGTCGTCGCCGAGGGCTTGCACGCCAAAGGCAACGCTGTGGCCGCTGCCGTCCACTACCGTGGAGGCCAAGCTGCCCACTCCACTGCTGCTCACTAGCTGAAGCGGCGTCTCCACGTCGCCTTCAACACGGACCATATTGCCCTCCACCGTACTGAGGGGCGACGCCACCACGCCGATGCCGAGGGCGCGGCTCACGCCTTCGCTTATGACAACGACAGGGGTGACAAGGGACAGATGGGCCAGGCTCCACACCGTGTTGGTATTAACGTGGCTATTCGGCGACAGCACGACCCAGACACCGGCGCTCTCCGCCATTGCACCCGCCACGCCGGGCAGGCTGGTGGCGCCGGCCTTTACGGCTTCCGCCTTTACCTGCTGGAAGAGACTCGCCAGCTCGCCGACAGCCCCGGACGGGCTTGGCGATGCCACGGCCAACTCCTTGCCGGAATCAGCCTTGATGGTATTGTTGCTCACGATCAAGCCCGGTGCGCCCAGACCAACCACGCCGACGGAATCGGCGATCCAGGGCATACCGTCATGGAGGATTTCGCTCACGGCGCTGATGCCGGGAATCCCCGTGCTGCCCACGTTGCCCACGACTTTGCCGTTCTTCGCGTCCACCAGGACTACTCCGGCAGCGTTGCGGGATTCGTGGGTGCTCATCATGCCAGGCAGCGGATGCGCCAAAGCGCTAATCGTGTTGCCAGGGCCGCTGGTACCCGCCTTCGGCCCAATGAGGGCCTGGTCCGACCCGCTCACGAACACGCCCACCACATCGTCGTCGGCGTCCGCCCGGATGGAGCTCGCCGACAGTGCAAAGTTATGGGAACCGTCAGCTACGACCACGCCCGATGCGCCCTCCACGGCCATCACCGCTACCACGCTCTCATTCACTGACACGTTGGGCGAACCCAAGACCAAGATGCCGATGCCCTCCACCGGGTCCAGCACACTCACCGTAGCGAGGTTGATTACCGTGCCGGTAGAAGCATCCACCAGGATGCCTGTGCCCGTCATAAAGGAATCCAGAGTGGGCGTCACCGTAGCGCCAGCGACCATCGCCAGTCCGGTGACCGTGACGACGTTCTTCACAATCACCACTTCTGAGCCTGGAACCTCAGCGATTATGGTGCCGGGCGACTTGTGGACTTCCATTCCCGCGCCTTCGTTGGCCGTCCAAACCAGGACCTGGTTGCCATAGAGGGCAGACCCGCCGGCGTTGAACAAACGCACGCCCGTGGCGTTTTCCACGCCAGTCACGTGCAACTGGTTAAGGGCAATAAGGGTTGGCGCAGAAGTGCCTGGCGCGCTGGACACGTCAATGCCCACCGCGTTCAGGGCGACTACCGTGCCGCTCACGCCATTGACAATACCGTTAGCGGAGTTTGTCATCCGCACGATTGTGCCATGTTCAGCTATGGGCGCAGAAGGTCCGGCGTCCACCTGAATGGAACCGCCGTCCACCTCAGTCCCAGGAGAGTTATTCACTGATATGCCCGTCATGCCCAGCGCGCCGTGCACCACGAACTCGCTGTTCTGCACGCTGCTGTCCGGGGAACCGTTCAAGACACCGCCGTTGCCGGCAATCTCAAAGAACACGTCAAAGAAGCTGTCCACCACGAACAACTCAGTAGACGAGACGGCTACAAAGCCGCTGCCAGTGCCGCCTTCCAGGTGGACCGTACTGCGAGCCACCGTGGAATTGCCCGAGCCAACGAGCGAAAGGCCATCTACGCTAAGCTCGGTGAATACGTCAAAGAAGCTGTCTGCAATGGTCCCACCCGGCGAGTTCATCAGGCTCGCGCCGGTGGCGATGCTCAGCTCTGTGAAGATGTCAAAGAAGCTGTTGATGATGCTCGCATTAGGCGAGTTCGTCAGCTTCGCTCCGCTGGCAGGACCCATGGCCGCAACGGTGAAACCTGCCGCCACTGAATGCAGCGTACCGATGCCGCCGTTGTCAGTGATAACCACGCCTGAGGAGTCTATGACTTCTACGCCAATGCCAGCGCCCGTGGAATCCACAGCTACAGCGTTGTTCTGCACCGTGGAGTTAGTCGCCCGCACCAGCGAAATGCCAACGCCGGTTATCCCTGCGTGCAAGTCAAGCGCGGTAAGCCGAATGGTGGTGCTGGTAGCATCCACGGCGCGCACGCCCCAAGCGCTCTGGCTGGCGACGACGCCGGCATTCACGCCTGTGACCAGGGTATTGGCAGACTGGGACACCCACACGGCAGTGCTGGTAGCGCCGCCGGCAATGGTAATAGTTGTCCCGGAAACCGTGCTGTTGTCAGACGTCCGCAGACGCACGCCGGTTGAGGTAAGCGTGCCGCTCATGCTGATCGTGCCGCCCACAATTTGCGTCCCAGGAGCATTTGTGGCGTCAACGCCCGTGCTTCCCACGGGCGAAATGGTGTTGCCAATGACCTTTAGGTTCGCCGCGTTGGTCGCCAAGACGCCCGTGCCAGAACCCGTAAGCGTAAACCCAACGCCCACGCCGCCAATGGTCACGTTGGCCGCCGTCACCGTAATAGTTACGGTGCCTTTGCCCGTGGAGTTGATAGTGCTCAGGCCGGAGCCGCCTGTGCTCTTAAGGACCAGGCTCTTGCCGATGGTCACTGCCTCGGCATAGGTCCCGGGGTGGACAAGGACGGTGCTGCCGCTGACTTCGTTGACACCCTCTTGCACACGGCCCGCAGTGCCTGTCTGGCCGCCAAGAGCGGTGACGTGAAGGGTGCTGAAGTCGCCGGCAAACGCCTTGGAGGAACTGTTCGTGCTGGTGTCCAGATAGGGTGTGAAGTCTACAAAGCCGACCATGAGCGCGTTGATCGCGCTTTCAATGTTCGTGCCCCACCAGTTGCCGCCAGCGCTGGCCGTGGAAGGTCCGGGATTGCTGACGCCAAGGGTGTTGCTGCTGATGTTGTTGTCTCTGATAAGGGAGGTGACAGCGGGCCCAAGCACAATGCCCGTGCCATGGCTTTGGATCAGGTTATTTTTGACGGTGACGCTGGTGTTACCACTGTCAACCCGGATGCCTGCGCCGCTGGCCTGAACGATCCTGTTGCTCTCAATGTTAATGCTAAGAGGCAGGCCGGTAAGGGTGTTGCCTTCCACCAGGATGCAGTTATCAGTCGGGAAGCTCTGGTACGTGCACTGGAAGTTGCTTCCAAGAATGCTGATGCCGCCGAGGCCGGAGTGGATCATCACGACCGACGATATAGTGCTATGGGAGTAGTTGCCAAGGATGAACCCGTTTAGGGTCACATTGCTGGCGGTAATCATGACCGCGGACGTTCCGGTAAGTCCGCCGTTTATCTGGGATAGGCCTAAGCTTGTATCCACGTAACGGTTGAGGGCCTTCAAGGTCAAGGCGCGGTCAATGTTGATGTTCTCATCGTAAGAACCTTGGCCGACAATAAGGGTCGCGGGGGTAGTGGTGGAAGCGGCGTTGATGGCAGCCTGAATGGTGGCATAGTACGTACTGCCGTTCATGACGCCAAGGAGTTCAAAGCCGAGGTCGTCGCTTTGTCCCATAGAATCGGTCGCTACGACCAAGTTGTCGCCCAGGTCGGCAGTGCTGCTGGGGGTAGGCACTACAAAGGTCGCAGAGAAGGCTCCAGAACCGTTGGTAGTGACAACCGCCGGCGTGGTACTGACGGCAGCGCCGTCATAGGTCAGCGCAATCGTAGACGTGGCGGCAAAGTTGGCTCCGGTGACGGTGACGACATCACCGGCATGGCCGGAAAGCGTAGAGGGGAAACCGTTCAGCATAATGCTTGCGGGACCAAAGAGTTTAAAGGTGTTAGATCCGCTTTCCCCGCCTGCGGAGGCCATGACACTAACGTTGCCAAAGTCGGCGAGGGGAGCGGCAAAACTACCGGCTATGCCCCCCGCAGCGGTTGTGGTACCGGTAAGGACCGTTGTGCTGCCAAAGGTCACGGAATACGCCGTGCTTGCAGGGAACAACGAGCCTGTGACGCTGATAGTGGTGTTGGGGACGCCGGAGATCGGGTCAATGATAATGCCACCGGGGCCAAGAAGGGTGAAGAGTGTGGAAGTGGTTGATGTCCCTGCGGTCGCAGCCACCGTGACAGGACCAAAGGAGGTGAGGGCTGCATTAAAGAGCGTGGTGATACTACCAGTCTCTGTAGTGGTCCCTGTGGCAACCTCTTGGCCGCCATAGGTAATTGAGATGGGAGTACCGGTGGGGAAGCCCGTCGCCGCCACCGTGAGCGGCGTGTTCGGCACCCCCGACGCCGGATCCACGGTGATGCCGGGGTCATCGGCCTCGGCTATGGCGCTTGCGAACAGCGCACCCAGAATGAGGAGAAGCGTTCCTACTACAGCGATGGGACCCTTACTTGTCATGCCCTTCATAGCAGTCTCCCTGCGTGCAGCTTTCGGCCTAGCGCCACTACGTAGCTATTCGGTTAGACTTGCGTCCATCAGGCCTGGAAAACCCAGGCCGCACCTTACCCCGCTCCATCTCTACCACATCCAGAATGTGCCGATGGGATTATTCCCACTAGCACCCCTGCGACTATATGGGCAGAACACCAACCATGTCAAGCGTATGCGTCCTTAAATGCGGGTTTCCCCTAGCCGAAAAAGGTTGGTAATATCGGCAAATCTTACGCTCTAAGCTCTCGCCAAAGGCCCTAGCCAGGGTGAACCCGCCGGTCTGCGTGGCCCAAAGCCTTGCCCGGCGCAACGATGTCCCGCACCCGCTGCTTCAGCTCCGCCGGCTCTGGGAAACGGCCCTCCGCCTTGCGAGACCACGCCGTTTGGCCGTTGGCCCGCACTTCAAACACCGCGCCCCGTCCGGGGATGAGCGCCACTTCACCAAGCTCTGCTTCAAACGTGGACAGCAGTTCCTGGGCTACCCAGGCTGCCCGCAGCATCCAGCGGCACTGGGTGCAGTATTCAATCTCAACACGGGCCTTGTCTGCCATGTCGTACCTCCATCAGGCTGATGCGAAACATTATACATGCCAAAAAGCACCAAAAGAGGCCGACACACAGCCGGCCCCACCAACAGGTCTTTGTCTCAAGGGGCTGGCAGGCCCAGTCTAACCTAACGTCCCGTCATGCCAGAAGGAGAGATTCGTCAGATGAAGTGTCTCGTTCCCTTTTTTGCCCCAAAGTACTACCGTGTACACTCCAACGCCGCGTTTGGACAACACAGGACGCAGGCTCGCGATTATGCTGAATGCGCTCTTGTCTACCTCCCACGACCCCGCGTTGACGTAGCTCACCACGCCTTGCACCGTCTCTACCGCTGCCGCCCCATGAGAAGGGATGCCGCTCTGGTCCGTGGAGGGCGATGGAGGCGCAGTCGCCGTGGGGAAGCTGCGCGGATCAGGACAGCGCTGCCAGGACGCATTGGTCTCGGTATCGGAATACGATCCCGGCTCGCGGATAATACCCGCTAAGCTGCCGATGTCGTAGCAGGCGCTGGCATTCAATTGGCCCAGGCTTAGCGGCGTCGGCCAGGGTTCGTACCACACCTGGAGGCTGTCAAACACAAACCCATCCAACGTCTGGCCGCTCAGAGCAAGCACGCCTGAGTTCAGGGACGGCGGCTGGGAATAGCTGACGTAGCTGCCTTCAAAGTCTTGCACCAGGGCCAGGGCAGCGCCGTTGTAGGCCACGCCCAGACTCACCTGCTTGTGCCATTTGTCCAGGATGGCGCTGCGGGAGGCAGCATCGGCCATCAAAGACTTCTCGGCGTCCTGGAGCAGTTGATAGGCGTCCTTGGCGGGTGAGGTCGCTGGGTCTACGGCGTTGGGTAACGCGAAGACGTTCTCCGTCACGTAACCCATGCCGCCGGCCTTTGTGTAGCGCATGTACGGTTTTTGGCCGTCCCAACTCCAGTGAGAACGAAACCCTTTGTCCAGCATGTCCTCTGCATGGGCCTGGGCGGCGCTGTTTGATCCCAGGGAAAGCGACGCCGCGCCGAACTGCTGCCTATCTTTGTTAATCAGGTTCAAGGCGTACTGGATGAGTTGCGCCGAGGTTGGCGGCGGGGTAGGCGTTGCAGTGGCCGTGGGCGTTGGCGTCACAGTAGGCGTGCGCGTCGGCGTAGGGGTACGCGTCGCGATGGTGAGGATAAGCGGCGGCGCTGCGGTTGGTGTGGCCGTAGGCGTTGCCGTTGCGGTGGGGGTAGGCGTCGGCGTCGGCGTAAACGTAGGGGTAGGAATGGGAAACAGGACGCCGCCCCCTGCGTATGCCGGGTCCGCAGTGGCCGTAGGCGACGGCAGCAAGGGGGCCGGCGTCGGAGTCGGAACGTCCGCGTTCAGCCCTTCCCCAAAGGGACTGGGCGTCACTGGGCTGGCCCCCGACCCGCAGCCCGATGCCATTGCCAGCACGAACATGCACGACGCAAGAAGAAGAAGGGGCTGGTTTGCCATCTATGTCCCTATCGTTGTCTTTCCGTTTGCCTATGCGTTCCCATCACCAGTTTTCCCAACGCCTCGCCCAGCACGGCAATATAACTACTGGATGCTACGTAGTGTTACCCACACTGTAGTACGCATGTGACCATTAAGTATACAAGGAATGTAAATAAAGTTCGGGCGACTCCTTGCTGGTCTAAGGCGGCAACACACCTCTGAGAATCTAGGGCTTTCGCCGCCACACGAGGCGATTGCCGCCGAGAACACAGGCCCCAGGTTTCACGCTGAGATCGGAACCACAAGGAGGTGCGCTCTTGACGCAATGAAGAGCGCGAGACCAGCGGCGACATCAATCCACTGCCTTTGCGCCCTGAGATGGCCATTTGTCCCTTGGACCTATGAAAGACGCGGCCTGTTGCGACCGCACTAAACCAGGTGCGGCGCACTAGCAGAGCAGCCTCGCGGTAAACGCTACTCCTTTTCCTCTGCGGACAACTTCAGCCCAAAGGTGGCTGCCAGCCCTTGCAGTAACACCTGTCTTTCCGCGCCGGAAAGTTTCGCCGATGGGTGCAGTAGTACGTATTGCAGCGGCGGCATTTCGCCTTCCTCTAGCTGCTCTCCTGCTTCCTCCGCACCCTCGGGCGTGGCGGCTATGTCAGAGAAATTAAGTGTGGCCCGTCCCTCGTCCACGTCCCGCTGCGCCAGCCAGGAAAGAGGCGCTACGTTGCTATACCACGGCCATTTCGTTTCGTTGCTATGGCAGTCGTAGCAAGCCCGCACTGCCAGGGCCCGCGTCTGGGGGCCATCCCAAGACGGCTCGGCGACAAAGGGCGGATTGGCATGATTTCGCCCGTAGGGCACAAGCTGGGCGACCACAAACGCCACAGCCAGGGCGCCAGCCCCCCAAAGCAACAGTCGCTTGACCATTGATCTTCCCTTCCGCTACGATTATCAGCTACGACACAGTGCTACGTATAGCTTGCCATTCTCACCTGAACGTTCCCTGAACATTTTTGCCCGCCGCCTGAACGTCGCCGGAACATCTATAGAAGTCGGTACGTCTTACTCGTCGCAGCCATAGTAACTTCTTGAGGGCGAGAACGGTTTCGTTGCAGAATTCGTCAGGATACTGGGAGTCTATTCAGGAAATTTTCAGGTACTCATCGGGTTCATTCATGTACGATTCATTGGCTGCCTTCTAAACTTGCCTTATGTGATAAAAAGGTCATTCAAGCCCGACGCGCAGTGCGGCGGACGGCGACATCAGAGCGCCGGCACGAGGGTCCAGCCAACGCCCCAAATGCAAGGAAGGAATACAGATGGGCCAGTCTGCACAGGATACTTCCCCCGAAAAAGCTGAGAACGACCGCAAGTGGCAGCTCAGTCGCCGCCGGATGCTCAAGGTCATGGGCGCTGCCGGGGCTACTGCGCTGGCCGTTCAGTTCGGCGGCGGGCTGCTGGGCAAGGCCGGCAAGTCTGCCGACGCGGCGGATGGGGATCCAACCCACACGGGAATGGCGGGCATGGGCGAGGCGGGAGTCGCCGAGGGCGGCTCCAAACGGCTGCGCCGCTGGGGCATGATCATTGACCTGCGCTACTGCGACGGCTGCCAGTCCCAGGGCACGCCTCCAAAGTGCACCACATCCTGCATTGAAGGCCACTTTGCCCCACAGCCCATGGAATGGATAGAGGTCTACGAGCACGAGTTGCCCGGCGGCGGCACGCAGTTCATGCCTACGCCGTGCCAGCAGTGCCAGAACCCGCCTTGCGTGAATGTGTGCCCAGTGGGCGCAACCTGGTCAACGCCGGAAGGCCAGGTCCTTATTGACCAGCGCCGGTGCATCGGCTGCCGCATGTGCATGGCCGCCTGCCCGTATGAGCGGCGCTTCTTCACCTGGGGCGAGCCGCCGGTCCCTCCGCAATCCCTCTTTGTAGAGTACAGCCCGGAGCACCAGGTCCCCATGAAGCGGGGCGTCGTGTACAAGTGCGACTTCTGCCCCGAGATGGCCCGCGCCGGGCGTCTCCCCTTCTGCTCTCAGGCATGCCCCCAGCACGCCATCTACTACGGAGACCTGGAAGAGGACCTGGCAACCAATGGCGTGGACGTGGTGAAGTTCTCCGACTTCGTCACCCAAGAAAACGCCTACCACTATAAGGAAGAGCTGGGCACGCATCCCCGCGTGTACTACATTCCAGGTCACGGCGAACTGGCGGGGCGCAACCCCGACAAAACAGGCAAAACGCCTACCGAATGGAAATGGCAGCAAACGTTACAAGGGAGCAAGACATGGAAGCGCTCAGGCCAGTAGACACATTTGAGGGACGACTGGAGGAGCGGGCCACCGCGCCCTTGCGGCGAACGAGCAAGGCTTACTGGGCCTTCATCGGGGCCTTGCTCTTCTTCATCGCCTGGGGCGGCTTTGCCTACTTCACCCAGACCAAGGACGGCCTGATCGTCACCGGAATGCGCGACCGCGTCTCCTGGGGACTGTACGTTGCGTTGTTCGTCTTTTTCATTGGCGCAAGCATGGCCGGCACCTTTGTTTCCGCCATCCTGCGCATTACCCAGGCCGGGTGGCGCAAGCCGGTCACCCGGGCGGCGGAAATGGTCACCGTCGCGGCCTTGGTTGTGGCGGCGCTTTTCATTACCTTTGACATAGGCAGGCCGGAGCGCATGACCAACCTGCTCCTGTTTGGCCGGTGGGAATCACCCCTGATTTGGGACGTGTACGGACTGAGCACCTACCTGCTGGGCAGCCTCCTGTACCTGTACGCCGCCCTCATTCCAGACCTGGCCTACCTGCGCGACCGCATGGGGCCGACTACCTGGGGCATCAAACGCTGGTTTCTGAATGCCTTCAGCATCGGCTGGACAGGCGCGCCCAAGCAACACAAATACCTGGCCATCGCCCTGTCCACCATGATGATCTTCATCGTCCCCGTTGCCGTGATGATGCACACCGTCACCTCCTGGATCTTCGCAATGACCCTGCGCGAACCCTGGGACAGCCCTCTCTTCGGCATCTACTTCGTGGGCGGGGCGATCTTTTCCGGCACGGGCATCATCATCATCCTCATGGCCGTGCTGCGGAGGACACAGCACCTGGAGGAGTACCTCACAGAGAAACACTTCCGCTATCTGTCCTATATGATGGTCACGTTTGCCGTTGTTATGGTCTTCTTTAACGTCAGCGAGTTTGTGACCGAGGCATACAAGCTACGAGGCGAAACGTCGTTTCACCTGCATTCAATGGTTTCCGGCAACATGGCCCCCTTCTTCTGGAGCTACTTCTGGGGCGGCCTCATCGCCCCGGTCGTCATCATCGCAGTGCCCTTCACGCGAAACATCACGGGCATGGTGGTAGCGGCGGTCCTGGTGAACATCGGCATGTTCATTGAGCGTTACCTCATCGTGTTTGGCGGAATGCACATCCCGTTGAACCCTTACCCCGAACCTACCTACACTCCTACATGGGTGGAATGGTCGCTGTTCGCCGCGGGAGTATCCGTCTTCCTCCTTATTATCAGCATCATGCTCAAGCTAGTGCCCAGCATGGCGGTGTGGGAGATGCTTGAAGAACCCGCCGCTACTCGTGAAGCCGTGCCGGTCCGGGCAGCAGGCCGCGCCCCGGCCGTCAGCGAAGGAGACTAGAGATGGCAAAGCGCCTGCTCATTGTGACTATTTTCAGCGCGCTGCTGGCCCTGCTGACCGCCGCATCCGCCGCGGCCGACCAGCCCGTGCCCTACATGACTCTGGGGTTCCCAAGCCCTGCCCCCACAGGCAACCGCATTGTCCTGTCCGCGTACCTCCTTGACCCGGCGGGAAACCCCATCAGCGGGCAGCGCATCTCCTTCACCAGCGAAGTTGAGTTTATGAACACCCTGGGGACCATCCATTTGGGCGACGCCACTACCGATGACAACGGTCTGGCGTACCTTCCCTTCATGCCCACGTCCCTGGGGATGGAAGCAATAAACGCCCAGTTCGCCGGCAATGAGATCTTCGCCCCAATATCCGCCACCAACCCCATCAGCATAACCGAGGGCCGCGCCGTGTACAGGGAGGAGGTCCCCTTCCGCATCCCGGGCGCGGACATACGCATCGTCGTTGTGGCGCTGACAGCGGTGTGGAGCATCTACTTCTTCGTGACCGTTCTTTTCTGGCTGATCAGCCGCTCAGGGGGACAGACCAGCCAGCCCGCAGGAAGTGACCGATGAATAAGTCCTTCGTTACCGCCTTCTGGTCCCTCCTGGTGCTCGCCATAGGTGGAGCGCTCATCCTTGTCGTGACCCTGCGCCCCTGGTCCGATGCCAACGAGGCCTATGACACTCACTTCAATACCAAGGAAGGCGTTCCGGGAAGCTATTCGCGCACCGTCCTCACCTACCTGGAGACCACGCCCGAAGCGCCCGCTCCGTGGCAGCCCACAAGCCGCCTTGAGACGCCTGTGCCCGGCTACGTGCTCTATGTGTCCCTCGCGTGCGCCGCCTGCCACGGCCTCAATGCAGAAGGCGGCGTTGCCCCATCCCTCCTGGGCGATGCGGAACGCAAGTTCAACAACGTCGTGCGCGACGGCACGGGCGGTATGCCCACCTATCACAAGGTGGAGCTTACCGACGCCCAACTGCTTGCCATCGTTGGCTACGTCCAGTCCCTGGGACTAGAGCCTGAAGAGACCGTAACGGCCAAGCCTACGGCGACGCCCTATCCTACGGCGACGCCCACGCCTGCACCGACGCCAACGCCCACGGCGACGCCGCTCCCCGGCGTCACGCCCACGCCGACGCCCAGCCCGACGCCCACCGTCGCCAAGCCTGTAGTCAGCCCCGAGGAGATGAAGAAGGCACAGCAGCTCTTTGCGGACGTAGGCTGCGATATATGCCACGGCGCAAACGCCAAGGGCGGAACGAAAGGGCCGACGCTTGCCGGCATGACCGAAGACGACATCATCAAGGCGGTCCGGGAAGGGCTGCGCAAGCCGGACTCCAAGTACCCACGGGCCATGGAAGCCGTTGACCAGACCAAACTCTCAGACGGGGAACTGGCAATCATTGTCAAATTCTTGCTGAACTTAAATTAGGGGGGATAACGTGAAATCGTTACTTGCCTTCGGAGTGTTACTGGCCAGTGCGGTCCTTTCCCTTTCTGCTTGTGAAGGAGCACAAGGACTCACCGGCCCGCAAGGCCCCATGGGGCCGGTAGGAGCGCCCGGTCCTAAGGGAGACCAGGGAATCCAAGGCGTTCCAGGCGAGCAAGGGACCAAGGGCGATCAGGGACTACAAGGCCCGAAGGGAGAAGTTGGACCACAAGGCCTTCAGGGGCCGGGTATTCCTCCCGATGACATCAAAGCAATGATTAAAGAGGCCACCGCCGGCATCGCCTCCGCGACGTTCACGGACACGGCGGTCATCTCCACGGGCGGCAAGCTGTACGACAACTGGATCAGCGAGACAGGGGCCGCAGCGCTCACCGGCACACACCCGTTGTGGTCGCTCCAGACGACGAACACCAGGACCGGCAATGACGCCTTCCGCTGCAAGGAATGCCACGGCTGGGACTACAAAGGCGTCGGCGGCGCTTATGGAAGCGGCTCGCACAAGACGGGCTTCCCAGGCGTTTACAGAGCATCCCAAGTGATGAGCAAGGACCAGCTCGTTTCCGTCTTGAAGGGCGGCACCGACTACCGCCACGACTTCTCTAAGTACCTGACCAATGACCAGATCAACAGCATCGCGGTCTTTTTGAAGGCGGGAGTCATCAACGACGCCCAGATCATTGACTACGCTACGAAGAAGCCAAAGGGAACCGTGGACATGGCAAACGGCCAGTCCAAGTACTCGCGCACCTGCGCAAGCTGCCACGGAGACGACGGCAAGAAGATCGCCTTTGGCCCAGCCACTGCCCCCGAATACATAGGGACTATCGGCGTCGGCAACCCTTGGGAGTACACCCACAAGGTGCTATACGGCCAGCCCGGCGATTCTGGGGCGGACATGCCCGTCGCAATCATCCGTGGTTGGACGATGCAGGACGTTATGGACGTTTTGGCTTACTCGCAGACCCTGCCCACCAAGTAGGCCCCGTGTAAGGGCAAGCGTTCCGGCCCAACGCCATCACCGCGCTCCGGACGGATGCTTCGCCCCGTGACAGGGTTTGCCGGGAACGGTTGGGGTCTCAGACACGGGTGGGTTGGACATTGCTGGGGGTCCAACCCACCCTGAATCCCAGTGTTGCTATCGTTGTAGAGCGACGTTCTATTGCGGGATGTCGCCGTTAGGCGCACCTTAACAACAAGATTGGCAGACACGACTGCCATTGGGCAAAACGTCTCATGTCGTTGCTACGAAAATACGAGTTCGGCTATCTTCATTTGCTCTTGTCATGCTGAACGGGCCTTGCCCTAAAAGTCCTTTTCGGCAGTGCCCCCTGACCCCCTCGCCTTCGGCGGGGGGAAGAAATTGTATCTGGGGGACACCCCCAGACCCCCGGCGGGAACTCACGTTCCCTGCACCCTCCTGACTTTTGAGGCAACGCTCCTCAAGGGATGGGGGTGAGCGTATGCCTGCGAACGACGCAAGCTATTCTGTTTATGACCTTACGGGAAGGGACCAAGGGGTTAGGTCATTATGTGTTGGAGACGGCAAGACTGCCTGGCAACGCGGTCGGCTACCGGCCTTCTTCCCCATCGGGGTCGTCCTCCAACTCCCAAGCGCCTTTGCCGATGAGGGGTACGAACCGGCACCCCCCCAGGGTTTCAACAATATAGCCGTTGTTGCTCTTGGTCACCTTCATAAGCTGCTGCTCCAGGCGTGAGCCGACGGGGATCACCAGCCGGCCGCCGTCGGCAAGCTGGTCCAGAAGGTCGCGGGGCAATAGCGGCCCGCCCGCGGCCACGATAATGCAATCGTAGGGAGCGGCTTCCGGGCAACCCAGGGCCTCTCCCGCCAGACGCACCTGCACGTTGAGATACCCCAAACGCAAGAGCCTAGCCCCCGCCAGCTCCACCAGTAGGGGAATGCGCTCCGTCGCTATTATTTGTCGCGCCAGCAAAGACAGCACCGCCGCCTGATAGCCGGAGCCTGCGCCGACCTCCAATACTTTGTCCGTAGGTTTGACTTGCATGGCCGACACCATCACCGCCACCATAAGCGGCTGGGAGATGGTCTGCCCTTCCTCTATGGGCAACGCCATATCCTCGTAAGCAAGATGGCGGTGGGTCTCCGGCACAAACTCCTCACGCGCTACCTTGCCCATGGCCTCCAGGACCCGCTGGTCCTTGGTCTCCCGGCGCAAAAGGTTCACCATACGCCGTCGCCGCTGCGCAAAGTCCATGGCCCCCTCCAAAACATCCTCTTAGAATATCAGGGGCTTTCTGTGTTCAAGTGCCTATGGGAGAAAGCCTGTCACCATCGCCGAAAGGGTGTGGCATCAAGCCCCCAGCTATCAGGCGGGTCCTTCTGCTGAAGGATCATTCTGAGCGGGTGAGTCCCGATTCCATCGGAGCGAATGCAGCGAATCCCGACCTGTCGGGACTAGCCTGTGACCATGCGCAAAGGCCATTTGCAAAGGTGAGTATCCCCGCATAGCAAGTGCTGACTAGCGGGTGAGCCTGCGTCTGGTTGTGTCTTCGTATTTTGTGGTTCGTTCACGACGCCTTGATTCCGTACCATATATGAACGTCCCTACTATAGAAACCAATGTGGTGGTGCCGATAGCGACTCCTGCCAGGTCATGCCCAGTAGAAACCAGTAAGGCGGCCACACCGAGGAAAAGCACGGCAACGAAGGCCCCAGCGATCAATCCTGCCCACGATCGCATGGTGTCTCCCCTGACAACCGTACTCTCAATTTTCTGCCGGTGTGCTGCCTGCCGTTCTGCTAGGGCGAGTATGCGCTCGGCTGCCCCAGGAATCACATCATCGTAAGCCTTTAGCATTGATGGTGGCGGGAGGGGACCGCTATAGGATGTAGATAGAGAAAGAGCCGTTCGCCTGTCCTGTGAGACAAGACCAGCCTCAGAATTCTGAGGCTGGTCTTGTCTCACAGGACTTTTCTTAGCTGGGTTCTTATTGCGACGTGGCATACTGCTTACTCTCTTGTGCGGCTACGAACTCTTGGTAGGCACGCCTAATATCAGCGCCTACGGCATTCCAATCCAGCCACATGGCAATCTGGTCCGCCTCTTCTTCGTTGCGAGAATAATTGTACTCGCACAGCGTATTCCCAAAGTCAAAGAGCCTAGCATAACCATCCAGAAATGACGGTCTTGCAACAAGATAGTCCGTGAAGTTTCCCATAGATCACCATCCCCCATGAGATTCCAACCCACTTCCCAATTGTACCACACCAACCATTTCCCTTGACGGGGCTGCATTATACTACACGGCACTTGAATTGGCTAGCCGCTTTGTATAAGATGAATCTATGGGCGGATCAAAGAAAACCAACCCGTTACGGCCTTCCTATGAGGAAGGCGAGTTACGGGACAAAACCTTAGACGCCAAGCAAGACGCCAGCTTCCAGCCGGAAGACTTACAGCGTCTTGTTGGCAAGGCGGTTAAGAAGGCCCCCGAAGGGGCCTCACCACCTTAACGTCGCTTGGGTCGCTGCCCAAGCTGCCGCCGGATTCAAAGATTCAGGGTCTGCCATTGGCTGACCTCCTTCCCGCAGCCCCAGGATGCTACTAACATCTCTGGGGCGCTCTTTATTCTAGTGGCTCCCTTTGAGAGCCGGTCTAGGCAACTTTACTAAGGGCCGCACCACTTGCGTTGGTTTGTTCTGCCTCTTTCTCCACATTCCAACGCCATGTACGTGGGCCTACTTTCTCCGCCAATGGAATGCTGTAGCACGTCCAATCCACGACACTCATTGGGTTCTTGGCAGTTGTCACAACGCCTAGCATCTCGCTCTGCCGCCAGATTTCCGAGACGTGCAGTTTTGCCCCACTAGCATCTTTAAGTACTTTCCCAACAGCCCCAGGCATACTCATAATGCCTTTGGAACGTCGCCCACCTTTGCTTTTGGCCCGTTTAGGCTTGCTGGGAACCTCTTGAATAACAGGGTGTTGCAACTGGGGCTGTTGCTCACTAATCTTGTCCAGTGAAATGAGGCTTTCATAGCCTGTCGCAAGAGTGACAAGGATTTCCCGCTCCTTTTCCAGGGCAGAAAGCCTACGCTTGACTTCCCCCAGGTGCTTTTGAAGCAAATCCTCTTGCATGATGGTTGCCCCCTTGACGAACATTGTCCGCTAGGATAAATTACATAGGTAGGCACATGAAAACTGCGCCTTCCCAAGACCTCAACGGGATGCTTTCTCAGGGCTGTCCGTTGAGGTCTTTGTTTATGCCTTAAATATAGAACCCGCTCACACAATCTGTCAAGCGGGTTCTATCCAGAACTTCTAGTATCCTAACGGGAACTGCCGTTCTTTTTTAGCGGTGAATAGCTTCCATGCTTCCCAGCCCGCACCTTAGCCGTTTGGTCCACCATCGTCTCATACATGGCTTCCGAGTCCTTGCGATGGTTGAAGCGGAACACGTAGGCGTCCAAGTAGCTTTGTAGATGCTTCGGGCTGACGGCGTGGTTCACGCCATCAATCCCGCGCTTGGTATTGCTCCACATGGATTCCATGTTGTTGACGTGGGCCAGTCCATTCACGTATTGCTTAGCGGCGTGTTGGACTGTCTCATGGGCATAGCCTAGAGAGGCGAGCTTATTGTAGGAGTGGAGTTCGTCGGTGTAGATGATGGTCTGGGGATCGGTAGGGATGTGCTCCTGAATGATAGGGAGCAAGGTCTTGGCTTGCACGTTTGGGGCCACAGTGACTAAAGCCTTGCCCTTGCGCTCTATGAGGCCGACCACCACAGTCTTGCCCGTCGCTCCCCGGCCACGCTTCCCATCCCGTTTGTTAGCATGGCGGTTCTTGGAATCTCCACCAAAGTAGCTTTCGTCAATCTCTATCTGCCCAAAGAGCGGTTCGCTATCTTGGGCCAGGAGCTTGCGAATCTGGCTGAACATGCGCCATGCCGTCTTATAGGTGACGCCCAGTTCACGTTCTAGTTGCTTGGCAGAGATGCCCGTGCGGGTAGAGGCCATAAGGTACATGGCATAGAGCCAAGACTTTAGAGGAGTAGAGGACTTCTCAAAGATAGTGCCAGCGAGAGGATAGACGTGCGTGCCGCAATCCTGACAAGCATACGCCTTGCGCTGGGACATCTTGGAGTGTTTCAGCCCGCCGCACTTGCGGCAGGTTATCCCATCGGGATAGATGATGTCCTTAATGTAGGCAAGGCAAGCATCTTCGTCAGGGAAGAGTTCGTTGAACCGAGCTATGGTAAACTTGTCCATGTATCACCTCTTTGATACCAACAAGTTTACCAGATACGTTACTTGCTGTCAAGGGATACTCACCTTTGCAAAAGGCCCCTGCTTAATTGGCAGAGCAGGAGAGATTCTTCATGATGTTCCGATTGCCATCGGAACTCATTCAGAATGACAAGACCGGCGGGCCATGTGTCAAGCGTTACTTCGCGTGTCACAACACCAAATCGCCCGCTTAGTAGATTGACCTGCGGGCCACTGGCTGCTATGTTAATGGCAGGGTGTTTCACAATAGCAAGGATTAGTCAGATATAGTGAGTTTTTCAAGATGCAACGCGTGCATGGAGTAGAAACGCCTCAGTGGGCAGCCCTTGGCGAAGCCTGCCAGATGCTTCAAGTTAACGAGGCCACCTTGCGACGCTGGGCTGACCGAGGTCTGGTCCGCTCCTATCGCACACCAGGCGGCCATCGCCGCTTCGCCCTGGACGATATCCGCGCCCTCACCGAGCAGACGCAGGTTGCGCCCCCCCAGTCCAAGGAAACCAAGATGGACCTGGCGGAGACTGCCCTCAAACACATCCGGCGACGGCTCCACCAGCGCGCCGTGGCCAGCCAGGCATGGTTTGACCAAATCCCCGAGGCCGACCGCACGCGCCTGCGTCTCTTCGGCCATCGCATCCTTACTCTGGCCTCGGACTTTGCCATGGGGCGCGGCAAGCGTCAGCAGCTCGTCGCCGAGGCCCGCGCCGTAGGCGAGGAGTACGGCGGGGAGATGGCTCGCCTGGGCCTTCCCCTGGAGCACGCGACCCAGGCATTCAACTTCTTCCGCAACTCCTTGGTGGAGGGCCTCCAGGAAGCTACGCCCGAAGCCGACTCTCCAGAGGTAGTCTACCGCATTTGGCGGCAAGTCAACATCATCACAGATGAAGTCCTGCAGGGCATCGTCCGGTCTTACGACCGGCAGTATGCCAGCTACCGGTAAGAAGCACGATCCCAGTACATAGGACGTGCTGCTCCAGCCAAAAATCGGTCATATCTCCCCCGTCAATGGGGGAGAGACCTTGTATAGGGGGAATGCTATGGCCACTCAGACTTTGGAAAGCGTTGACCAGCGGCTCCTCAACAAACTCCAGGCATCCTTTCCCTTACTCTCTGAACCCTTCAAGGCCCTCGGCCAGGACCTCGGCGTCACAGAAGCCGAGGCCATCCAGCGGGTCGCTTCCCTCAAAAAGCAGAACATCGTCCGGCAGATCAGCGCCATCTTTGACACACGCCGTCTGGGGTACACCACCACGCTGGTGGCCATGCGTTTCCCCCAGGAGCGGCTGAGCGCCGCTGCACGCCACATTAACCAGCACCCCGGCGTCAGCCACAACTATGCCCGCAACGGTTACTTCAACCTGTGGTTCACCATCGCCGTGCCACCGGGGGAAGACCTGCGAGGCACCGTAGAACGCCTTGGTTGCGAGACCAGCGCCGAAGCGGTGCGCATCATGCCCACCCTGCGCTTCTTCAAGATAGGCGTCAATTTTGACATGGAGTCCGGGGAAAGCGCCGCCCACGACTACTACTCCCCCGATGGCTACAAGCAGGGTCAGGACAAGTGGAACAAGGTGGAGCCAATCACACCCTTTGATGTCCGGGTGATACAGGAGCTTCAGGAAGACCTGCCCCTGGAACGCCAGCCCTTCTTCCCCATGGCGGAACGCCTTGGTATCACGGAAGACCAGCTTTTCGCCTACGCCGCCGACTTTCAGGCCCGTGGCGTCATGCGCCGATTCAGCGCCGTGCTGCACCATCGCCGCGCCGGCTTTACTGCCAACGGCATGGCGGTGTGGAAGGTGCCAGCGGAACGGTCGGAAGAGGTGGGCCACATCATGGCCGGCCATCCCGCCGTCACCCACTGCTACGAGCGGCCAACCTTCCCGGACTGGCCCTACACCCACTTCTCCATGATCCACGCCACCTCTAAAGAACGGTGTGAGGACATTGCCAGAGAGATCTCCGCCCGCACCGGCATCACCGACTACCAGGTGCTGTACAGCTACCGCGAGTACAAGAAGACCAGGGTAAGGTATTTTGCTCCGTAGGGGCGTCCCGACGCATCGGGACTGCGCCCTACGATAGCCAGTACGGGGGCGCCGCACCAATCACGCTGCACATCTCATTGAGTTAGCCACCGAGGGACATCATGCCATCCTACTTCCCAGTCTATCTTGACCTGCAAGGCCGGCCCTGCGCCGTTATCGGTGGCGGACACGAGGCCGAGCGCAACGTCCAACGCCTGCTGGAGGCCGGCGCCGAGGTCACCCTCATTGCAACATCCGCTTCCACCGTCCTCACCGACCTAGCAGGGCGCGGCCTCATCCGCTGGCTCCAGCGTGACTACCAGACCGGCGACCTGGAAAACGTCTGGCTGGCGGTGTGCGAGAACGACAGGCCACGGGTGTTCCAGCTTGTAGCTACCGAGGCCGCAGAGCGCCGGACACTGCTGAACGTTGTGGACACGACGGAGCTGTGCAACTACATCACGCCGGCCATCGTCCACCGGGGGAACATTACCTTCGCCATCTCCACATCGGGCATCAGCCCTGCCCTTGCCCGCCGGCTGCGGGAGGAGCTTGACGGCTGTCCAGTGCTGCCCGCTGCCGGATCAAAGCGCGTGGACCCCTGCCCTGTCATGCAATGGGCAGAGGCCGCCGGCGTCCTGGGCGAAGTACGACAAGAGTTGCGTGGCAAAGGTCTCCGCCCGGAGGCAGACCGCTGGCAGGAGTGTATGGATGACCAGTTCTTGGAGATGTACTTCGGCGGCGACCGCCAGGAGGCCAAAGCCCGCCTCCTGCGCATGTTGACTCAGCAGCCGCAAGCAACGAAGACCGGCCCGCACAGTTGAGTGAGCCTTGTTATTCCCCCTTCCCTTCAGGGAAGGGGCAAGGGGTTAGGTAAGGATTATGCCCATCATCGCATTGGGACTCAGCCACCATACCGCGCCGGTAGACCTGCGGGACCGGGTCGCCGTGCCCGCGGCCCAGCTACCCGATGCCCTGCGCTTCTTCCGTTCCGCCATGGGCAAGGGCGTCATGCTTTCCACCTGTAACCGCGCCGAGGTCTACGCCCTCACGCCCGCGATCAATCGCGGTGTCGCCGCCCTCAAAGACGCTTTCGCCGCCTACCACGGCGTGCCTCTGGACCAGTTGGAACCGCACCTGTACGTCTATTCCCAGCGCCAGGCCGTAGAGCACCTGTTCAGCGTCGCCGCCGGCCTGGACTCCCTTATCCTTGGCGAGTCCCAGATCCTGGGCCAGGTGCGGGACGCCTACGCCGCCGCAAGCCGCAGCGGCATGACCGGCGGCGCCATCGCCCGCCTCTTCCACCAGTCCCTCCGCGTCGGCAAGCGCGCACGGCGGGAGACGGCTATCGGCCATAACGCCCTGTCCGTTAGCCGCGCCGCCGTAGAGCTTGCCCGCCGCACATTGGGCGACCTCTCCCTCAAGCGAGTCCTGGTCGTCGGCGTGGGCGACGCCGGGGCCATGGCTGCCCGGGCACTGGCCGACGCGGGGGCCGCCGACATCGTCGTTGCCAACCGCACCTACGCCCGCGCAGCGGAGCTTGCCGCGGAGCTGAACGGCAGCGCCGCGCCCTTTGACCGCCTGCCCAGCCTCTTGCAGGAGACCGACATCGTGGTCTGCGCCACCGGCTCCCCCGGCTACATCATCACGCCGGAGATGGCCGTCCACGCCCGCAGGGACGCCTACCGCCCTCTGTTCCTCATAGACATTGCCTCGCCACGGGACATAGACCCTGCTATTCGCTCCTTGCCCTTCGTACACCTTCACGATATTGACGATCTGGAAGCTGTTGCCGAGACCAATCGCCGCGCCCGCCAGGCCGAGGCCAAGAAGGTGGAATCCATTGTTGAGCAGGAGGTAGACTCCTTTATGGGCTGGATGCGCTCCCTGAGCGTGGTGTCCACCGTGGCGGCGCTGCACCAGCAGGCCGAGACCGTTCGCGCAAAGGAGCTGGCCCATGCACTCCAGCGGTTGCCTCACCTGGGCGGCGCAGACCAGGCCGTCCTGGACGACTTCAGCCGCGCCTTGGTCAAGAAGCTCCTGCACAAGCCGACTACCACGCTCAAAGCCTATCGTGACCCCTCACTTACCGAGGCGGCCCAGACGCTCTTTGGCGCAAACGGCAAGCAGCGTCACACAGAACCTGCTTAATGCTGTAGTATTCTACTAACTGGGTTCCCCTTCAGATATTGGGCCTGTTCCCTGCCTTCATTGACCGAGGCCGCCCAAGAGTCGTTTGGGTCGGTGTAAAAACTTCTTCCCCTCCCAAGAGGAAATATGCGCCTAGTGGAGTACAATAGCCCTACGCAGCCCACATCCAACGCGGGGTACAGCATGGCCTCACCAAGAACGCTCCTCACAGCAGACGACTTCTACCGCGAGTACAGCGGCAAGGAGGGCAAATACGAGCTGGTT